>Ga0105358_10002396_pt1 | contig 10058 bp, 9 predicted proteins | sample GOMGulsemesocosm_5_FD_83509 | JGI IMG/M metagenome (GOLD analysis project Ga0105358, IMG submission 83509) | Methane-oxidizing microbial communities from mesocosms in the Gulf of Mexico - GOM15C Gulf of Mexico | ecosystem: Environmental > Aquatic > Marine > Cold seeps | place: Gulf of Mexico...
ATAATCTTTACAGTGGTGCTCGTATTGGTCATTGTCGGCTTGGTGAACTTGATACTATAAGGCTCATGCCCATATCTAGTGAATTGAGCATTATCTCTTCGATGAGCTGGCACCGGTAATTTGAGTTACGACAGAAACGATATAGATCGAATAATAGAGAGGAATTTTTGATTTTGCTTAGGCTTTCTAATCTAAGAGAGAAGCGAAATACTACTTTGATATTCGTAAGAGAGTTTACACATGGAGCTCATGAGTAAATTAAAAGAAGGAGGCAAACGTCCATGTTCGACTAAACGCCCTTCTTTGATCACACCCAACCAAACCCTAAGGCTTTTTCGTAACTGAGGTTTTCAAACCAACATTACTTAGTTGTGTTTTACTTAAATCAACTGTCGCCGAGACACTTGATATTATGCGCTTAAGAAAAATGTATCCATATCGTACAAATCAATTGTACAACCACTACTAGACCTTATCTTCCAATCACACTTTTTAGTGCGGGGTAACACCGAGTTGCTTCAAAAGAATCCGAACGTGACCACTTAAGGCGCTAACATTGTCCTGCCCTAGCGATACATTCAGTTGCTTCTGGTGCTCATCCGCATGCTGATTTAACGTGAAAATTATGCGGTTTCCACGTGGGGTCAAACATAGTTGAACGCAACGGCGATCAACTCCATCTTGCTTACGTTCAAGCAGTCCCTTTTTTGCTAAACGATCCGCCAAGCGTGTCACCGCCGAGCGATCTATCCCTAAATAATCCGCCACCTGTGCCGGTGTTTGCGCTATTTGGTGATAGAGAACGTTCATTACCATCCATTGCGGCCATGTAACATCACTTTCAGAGAGACTTCGATTGAAAGATTCCTGTAGTTCATGGCTAGCACGTCCTAGCCAAAACAAGAAACTATCATCCAACCTAAATCCATGGCTGCTGCTTAAAGTATCCATAATTCACCCTAATCCAAGGTTACGAGAAAGCAGGTTTAGCAATTTTATTACAACTTAATTTGCGTCTAAAATGAAACCACCTAAAAAAACTTCATTTGTTGACGCTTGCTTTATTGCCCGCTTATCCAAAAAATACAAGTTGCTACGAAAATAGCGATCAACGCTAAAGCAGCAAATGCATCGGCAGTACTATCTGATTGGTCTTGCACGTTAACTTGATTGTTCATTTTTGCTCCGACTTTTTATAATTTATTTGATATACGAAGAAGATAATTTAATTGTATCGCTATATAGGCTAGCTGCAAGATCTTTTGCTGTATATTCTTAATTGTTCTTAACATATGAATAGGCAATAGTTTTCTCCACCTCTTCAAACTGTTACTCTGGCGGCCTTAAGCGTGAAGACTCGGTAAATTAAGGACAACTGCAGCGAAAAGACTGTAAAATCCTCTATATACCTTAGGTAAGGAGCCCGTCGGCTTCGTGTGTTTTATTATGATTAGTTATATGGCCTAAAATATGTACATTTACGATCAGTACGATCACCAAATCCTCAGCCAACGCGTAGCTCAGTTTCGACAGCAGACCGAACGCCACTTGGCTGGCGACCTGGCCGAAGAGGCCTTTTTACCATTACGCCTGCAAAATGGCCTGTATGTGCAAAGACTTGCGCCGATGCTGCGAGTGAATGTGCCCTACGGAATGATAAGTAGCAAGCAAATACGCAGCATCGCTCGACTATCCCGCGACTATGACAAGGGTTATGTTCATATAACCACTCGCCAGAACATTCAGTTTAACTGGCCAGACCTCGCTGACGTTCCTGAAATACTTGCCGAGCTTGCGAAAGTAGAAATGCACGCAACTCAATCAAGTGGCAACTGTATCCGTAACACAACTACCGATCAGTTTGCCGGCGTCGCTCCAGATGAGCTCCTCGACCCGCGCCCCTACTGCGAAATTATTCGTCAATGGTCAACACTGCACCCTGAATTTGCATTTCTACCTCGTAAATTCAAGATCGCCGTAAATGCTGCACATGAAGATCGCGCAGCCAGTCAGGTGCACGACATTGGCTTAGAACTCCACCAAAACGACAAGGGCGATATCGGCTTCCGAGTCCGTGTCGGTGGAGGTCTTGGCCGTACACCATTAATCGGCAGCGTCGTGCGCGAATTTTTACCAGAGCTTGAGCTGCTGAGCTATCTAGACGCCGTACTAAGGGTTTACAACCAAAACGGCCGACGTGATAACAAATATAAAGCTCGTATAAAGATTTTAGTTAAAGCTATGGGCGTTGATGCATTTGCTGAGCAAGTTGAAGCTGAGTGGCTACAAATAAAAGATGGTTACACTAAGTTAACCAGCGATGAAGTTGGTAGAGCCAAAGAGTTCTTCACCTCCCCTGCCTATGAAACCAACGACATCGATGCTCTAAATAGCGAACTCGATACATTACGACGCCAGAATACCGCTTTTGATAAGTGGTTAACGAGAAACGTCACCGGTCACAAGATCGAAGGTTACACATGCGTTACCTTATCCCTCAAGCCAACGGGTGTAGCTCCAGGCGATGTCACTGAGAGGCAGCTAGAAACCATTGCTGATCTAGCGGACGAATTTAGTTTTGGTGAAGCCAGAACCACCCACGAGCAAAACGTTGTACTTAGTGATGTTGCTAAAAACCAACTATTCGCGTTGTGGGAGAAGGCCAAAGCTGCAGGTTTTGCAACACCAAACATCGGCACCTTAACCGATATTATTTGCTGCCCTGGGGGCGATTTTTGCTCGCTTGCAAACGCAAAATCCTTACCAATAGCTGACAAAATTCAGCGTCGATTTAGCGACATGGATTTTGTTTACGATCTAGGTGATATAGATTTAAATATCTCTGGCTGCATGAACGCCTGCGCTCACCACCATGTTGGCAATATTGGAATACTTGGCGTCGACAAGAAAGGTGAGGAGTTCTATCAGGTTCAACTTGGCGGCAACTCGGGCAGTGATACCAGTCTCGGTAAAGTTCTAGGTCCAAGTTTCAATGCCGAAGACATCCCTTCTGTCATTGAAAAGATACTCGATATATTTATTGAAAAACGTATTGAAGGTGAATCTTTTTTACATACCTACCGCCGAGTAGGCATGGCACCATTTAAGGAGCAGGTTTATGCCAAAGATCATTAAAGACGGAGCCATTGTCGAAGATCAATGGCAAATCATTAACTTAAATGACGACCCAACGACGACAGACACCGGTGCCAAGAACATATTGGTTCCCCTCGCTGTTTGGCAAGCGCAACGAGAGGCTTTAATCACTCGTGATGACGTTGGCGTTTACATTACTGAACAAGATGATGTTGAAGCCTTAAAAGAAGACTGCGTCAATTTGGCGGTTATTGGCATTGAGTTTCATGCCTTCACCGACGGCAGAGGCTTTTCAGCTGCCTATCTATTACGCGAACGCTTCGGCTTTAAAGGTGAGCTCCGTGCTTTGGGCACATTTATTCGAGACCAACTTTGTTATCTTAGCCGCTGTGGCTTTACTGCCTTTGCCCTGCAAGATGAAAACTTGGAAGAAGCTAAGGCTTCACTGAGTGATCTGCAAGAGTATTATCAAGCATCAGCGAACGAGCCTAGACCATTATTTAGGCGTCGCTAGGGCAAAGTGATTTTGCTTTAAGCATAAAAAAGGCCAGCGTATGCTGGCCTTTTTTATGCTTAATTATTGAAGCTCGGAATCAGTGAAAGTGACGTCCACTCATGGCTTTGCCCCACCACTTTTGAGCCAGGCGATCAACGCCAGCCTCGACAGAAAAGCCAAGTTTCTGAGCCATACTTTTCTTGTGTGTGAAAGTGACCTCAAAAACATCACATTCTTTGGCTGCAGAGCAGAGATATTCATCGCTTGTCATCACGGCATCAATTAAGCCGTTATCCAAGGCACGACTGCCGTACCAGACTTCACCGGTGGCGACTTCTTGAATGGACACTTGCTGCCTGCGCTCCTGAACATAATCTTTGAACAGGTCGTGAGTTTCTTCAAGCTCCTCAATAAACTTTGCCCGACCTTTTTCAGTATTCTCACCAAACATGGTTAAAGTACGCTTGTACTCGCCCGCTGTCAGTATCTCCATATCTACATTGCTTTTTTTCAATAAGCGGCTGAAATTTGGAAGCTGAGCTAAAACCCCAATTGAGCCGACTAAAGCAAAAGGTGCTGCCATAATTTTGTCAGCAACGCATGCCATCATATAGCCCCCGCTGGCGGCTACCTTATCCACACAAACTGTCAACGGCACACCTGCAGCTGTAATTCGGTCAAGCTGACTGGATGCTAAACCATAGCTATGAACCATGCCTCCGCCGCTTTCCAAGAGTAGAACTATTTCATCCTTCTCGGTAGCAACCGATAAGACCGCACTAATAGTTTCTCTCATTTCGGCAACAGGACTGGCTTTTACGTCACCATCAAATTCCAAAACAAAAACTCTTTTTTTGTCATCTTTATCGGCAACAGAGTTCTTGGAAGCCTTCTTGGCTTGTTTTTTCTTTTCTTTAGCCAACTTCTCTTCTGTCTTTTCCTCTAGCTTCAGGACTTCTTTGAATTCATCGACACCCATTACTGCTTCGCGCAGGGTGTCTCGATAATCATCAAACTGATCGTTCAATTTGTTAACCTCGATACTACCTTTATCGTCTTTATCACCTCTTTTGGCCGACGCCAGTAATGCGGCAATAAAAGCAAAGGCAATTACAATAGTAACTGACTTTGCTAAAAACAAACCATAATCACTCAAAAACTCCAAACTGAACTCCAAATATTACTAATAAATAAAAATTAAATGACGTTGTTGATCAACACTCATTGCCATTGCTGTACTGCCTTGCGAGCGTTGTCATTCAAAGGTTTAGACACTAAGCCACTATCGGTCAACGATATTTCAAACAATGAATCGTCGACCATTGGTAAATAAGTAGCGCTGCCGTAAGTAGTCCGGGCTAGGTGTAGTGAAGGCGAATAATCCTGTAAGAGCTGCCAAATATCTACTTTCTGACTTTGAGACAACGGATAAACACTACGCTTTGCGTTGCGCTCCTGCTCGAAAGAGTAATATCGTCCACTTATTCTATCTAAGCGAAAACCAGGTTTTACATTAAGAAATCCTAGCAACTTTGGCCACTTTAAAATTCTCGCATCCAGCTGCCACTGATCACCATGAAGATCGAATTTTTGCTCCTTACCATCACGATCTAACAGTGTCGCGGTGTAATGCTGATCGGCTAATAATTTAAAGCTCAGGGTTACAATAGGGATCGCTGGCTCTACGGTCTTATAGCTGTAAACATCATAGGCGGTAAACGCCATAATGGTCACTATGCATAAGGCGACCAAACCGGCACAACCACGTAAGAAACTCAGAAACCAAGTGCCCCGCAAAAGAAATTTCAAGGCCATCCAGAGGAACAAAAGGCTAATTAAACCTATGATCCCAGCAGCTAGGGTATACACCATATCAGCCTCCTGTTGAATGCGTTCTTTTGAGGTTACAATCCGAAACAAAGGCGTCAATAATCAAACCGCTAATGGTTCTAGACGGCGGAACCAACGGTAATTGATCGAAGTCGAACCAATCTGCCTCAGCTATCTCCTCTGGCTCAGGAGTGATTTCACCCGCTTTATAGTCTGCTATAAAGCCAATCATTAACTGACCGGGAAACGGCCATGCCTGGCTTCCAATATAGCGTAAGTTTTCAACTTCAACGCCGACCTCCTCCATGACTTCTCGGTGCAAACACTGCTCGACACTCTCCCCCGCCTCTACAAAACCGGCCAAGCAACTGAAATACTGACTCGCTGTACGTGCATTGCGCGCGAGAAGACATTGCTTGCCTTTGCGGACCAACACAATAATACACGGAGAGATTCTAGGGTAGTTATGCAGACCACAATCGTCACATACTAGCGCGCGATCAGTTACATGGTACTGGTTTTTAGCGCCACATTGGCCACAAAAACGATGGGTTCGCTCCCATGTGCAAACTTGACTCGCTCGATTGGCAAGTTCAAAGAAAGCCTCATCTGTGCTGCTAAGTAATGAACGTAAATCTACCCAGTGGCCTTGGCTGTCGAGTGCACGACTATCCTCAAGATAAAAACAAAAACATGCCACACCATCGAGATTACCCAGGAAATGTGGGTCGCCAGCTCTCTCAGGTAAACTCATAGCCTTCCAGTTAGAGAAACTGAGTGGGCGCCATAGCTCATGGGTTGACCACAAACCATGGCTCGACAATAGAACGATCAGGCTATCATCACCGAGATGGACATGGGCATCTTTCAAACTTAGGGGTGTTTCAAACCTATGTGTCATCTGAATCAACCACCATGACAGGAAAGCCCAGTGACGCCATGCTTTCCTCGCCCAACACTAAAATAGCATCATCTTGATACTGTAAAGCGCCATAGCTTGCCAAGTAATATTCTAAGCTGATGATGGCATCAGCCAGTGTCTCAAGTAGGGTATCTAAAGCGGGAGGCTGCGAACCAGACAGTAACACTTGATCAACAAAATGATGAACCGAAGCGACCATTGCCCCCGCCCTACTCAGACCGACCATGTCGAGCCCACCACGAATAGAAGAAATATTCGCGCTGATATTACCGATATGGTGCAAGTCATACTGGCTTTCAGCATAAGACGACAACGCGCGCTTAACCATCGTCAAGCCAGACTGCGATTCTCGAATAACAATAGCTTCGGCTTCGATGAGAATACTGCCTGCGACCGCCTCTTTATTGGCAAGGTGATTAACCTGCTCCAAATTGTCGACATTCAAGGCTAAGTTTTCGAGTCCCGTAACCGTACTTTCAACGTAAACTAAGGCATCGGCAATGTCAGCCAAGCCCGCACTATTGTAGGGCTCTACATTGTCGTTCCAAGCGCGAATTTTATTTAACTGTTCGCGCATAAGGTCGCCGGCACGAGTCAAACCTAAAACACCCAAAGCTTCGGTGATTCGAGATAAGTTATTAACAAGTTCGTCAAACTCAACAATCAAGTTATCGCCAGCCTGCGCTGCCATCTCTAAAATGCTCTGACAAACTTTAAATTCTTCTGCAAGCACTTTAATTACTGAGTGGACGGTATTCAGGCTGGGCCCATGCAACTCTTGCTGATACTGACGTAGTCGAGTTTCATGGTAAGTTATATGGCCATCCATGCACTGGGTGAGCTGCTCGGTAAACTCTTCATCTTGAGGGGCCAAGCTGGCGATATATAATAGCTCGCGCAGTAATTCTTGCTTAGGCGGCTGATCCAGAGCTGCCTCACCTTTTTGATGCAAACGGCGTATTTCGCGATCAATGTTGCGCAGCAAAATCTTACGCTGCCCACTTAGCGAAACACCTTTCTGCAAAGCAGACATAGCTTTTGATGCAACCCACCAAAAAGTGGCGAAGCGATAGCCACCACAACTTGCCAATAAACGCTGCATCGCCCTTTCCATGAGCATTAATGCATTGGCATTGGGATCGCGGATAGTTTGCAGTAAGCCCAATTGATACATATGACGTAAACGCCTTACCAAACTTCCCAACTCTTCGCGAATAACGCTGCTGCCACCTGGAGGACTTTTTAACTTCAAAACGTTAGCGCCAAAGAAATAGCTATCACCAAGCTCTGGTTGGCCACCACAGGTACGCAATGCGTTTATTTGCGGTAATAACAATTCCGGTAAGCTCAATTTACGCTGAGAGGTGAATTCTAGGTATCGAGGTAAAATGAACAAGCTTGAACTAATGGCAGCAAAATCTTCTGTGCTCGCCGATCGACCAGCCTGCAGCTGCCCCAATAAGGCCAACAGCTCACCGCTTAATATTTCTACACCACCGAGCTGAACCATGCGCAGAGCGCCGTGAAGCTGAGACACCAAGTCCACAGCATCATTTAACAGCTCAGCATTCTCCGGCTCACGATTAAATTGTTCTAATTTAACAACGGCCTGTTCCACATTGGCGCTAAGCTCGGGAGAGACTAAGCTTAACGAGACCAGTTGAGTATAAAGTTCCGCCACTACAAATATCCTTTTTAAGCCACAGCATGATTTGGCGACGATTAAGGGCCGGATTACGTTCAATCTCGAAGCCTTGCAACCGTAGATCTCAGAATGAGAGCCAAGCAGCTTAATAACTAAAATACATAAAGAGGAACAGTACCACAATCGCCTAAATCAAGGCCAGCGTCGAGCTAAGTCTGCGGCAGACAATTCAACACTGATTAAAAGGCAGCCACTTATATCCTTACAATTTACAGTCTAAGCGTAGTTAATGATCAATTTCCGCAAATTTGTCCTAGGGTTTAGATAAAGCGGTGGATTTCTCTCCCTGAACGTCTAAAATCAATAGATCAATATTCGATGCACGCATATAGCTAAGGATTCTAATAATGACCCACACCATGCGTCAGGCTTTTGGCAGTAATTTTCTTGGACACGCTCCCGATTGGTACAAACGAGCTATCATTGCTTTTTTAATACTTAACCCAATTATCATGTTCACTCTAGGCAAGTATGTTACCGGTTGGGTTATCGTACTTGAGTTTATATTTACCTTAGCTATGGCCCTCAAATGCTACCCATTACAACCCGGTGGCTTAATAGCAATTGAAGCTATCGCGATTGGCATGGCTAGCGCCGAGACAGTAAAGCAAGAACTGTTTACACAGTTCCCCGTAATATTGCTGCTGATGTTCATGGTTGCCGGCATTTACTTCATGAAAGACTTGCTGCTCTATGTTTTCACCAAAATACTGTTAGGCGTCCGCTCCAAACCACTTTTAGCGCTCCTATTCTGTTTTACATCCGCAATTCTATCCGCGTTTCTTGACGCCTTAACCGTGACCGCTGTACTGATCTCTATCTCAGTTGGCTTTTACTCGGTTTATCATAAGATCGCTTCGGGTAAGAAATTTCACCATGACCACGACCACGGCCACGATGAAGAAGTCTATGAATATCACCGCGAAGATTTAGATCAGTTTCGCGCCTTCCTCCGCAGTTTAATCATGCACGGCGGCGTTGGCACAGCATTAGGTGGTGTTTGCACAGTAGTTGGCGAGCCTCAGAACCTTCTCATTGCCAACGTAGCAGGATGGGATTTCATCGAGTTTGTAACAGTGATGGCGCCGGTTACCATGCCCACACTCGTTGCCGGCCTGATAACCTGTGTTATCTTGGAAAAGACTCGCGTATTCGGCTATGGCGCCGAACTCCCTGAATCAGTCCGTAATGTGCTCGAAGACTTCTCTGAAGAAGAAGATAAAAAACGTTCGGTAAAAGATAAAGCCGCCCTTGTTGTGCAAGCCGTAGTTGGCCTCATATTAGTCATTGCCCTAGCGAAACATGTTGCCGAGGTAGGTTTGATTGGCCTGATGGTTATCGTTTTATTGACTGCATTCAACGGCGTTATCGACGAGCATAAAATTGGCCACGCCTTCGAAGAAGCGCTGCCATTTACCGCCTTACTTGCCGTTTTCTTTGTCATCGTAGCGGTGATTCATACACAGCATCTATTTACACCAATCACCAACTTAGTTTTGGGGCTTGAAGAATCCCAGCAGGCGCCAATGCTATTTGTGGCAAACGGTGTGCTGTCGATGATATCCGATAACGTGTTTGTTGCCTCGGTTTACATCAACGAAATCAAGACTGCTCTAGCCGCCGGTGACATCACTAAAGACCACTTCGACAAGCTTGCGGTAGCCATTAATGCCGGAACCAACTTACCGTCAGTAGCAACACCAAACGGCCAAGCGGCATTTTTGTTCTTATTGACCTCTGCAGTTGCACCGCTGATTCGCCTATCCTATGGGCGCATGGTTATTATGGCGCTGCCGTATACCATCGTATTGGGTGGCGTAGGTCTATATTGTGTAGCGATGTTTATATAATTTCACACCCAGCGCATTTAGCTGAGCTTATTTGGAAACGAACAAAAACGCCCTGCAAGCAGGGCGTTTTCCGTTATAAAACATCATGCCCTCGATCTACACTATTGGTTACGCCACTAAAAATGTCACCGACTTTATAGCCCAACTTAAACGATACGG
>Ga0105358_10002397_pt1 | contig 10057 bp, 8 predicted proteins | sample GOMGulsemesocosm_5_FD_83509 | JGI IMG/M metagenome (GOLD analysis project Ga0105358, IMG submission 83509) | Methane-oxidizing microbial communities from mesocosms in the Gulf of Mexico - GOM15C Gulf of Mexico | ecosystem: Environmental > Aquatic > Marine > Cold seeps | place: Gulf of Mexico...
AAAGCGTACCCTTTTGTAAGCATGACTTATGGACTTGCTTTTGTTCTTGGTGGTTTCTTTCTATTCTACGGTTTGGATTACTTGGATTTAAGTTTCTTAATCCTGCCGCTTTCAGGTGGTTTTATCTTATTCGCTCCGTTCCTCTGTATTGGCTTATATGAAGTCTCTCGTCAACGCGAAGCGGGGCTTACCCCCACATTTTTAACAACGTTTTCGGTCTGGAAGAAACGCCCCAATCGTTACGCGATTATGGCATTCGTTCTATTGATGTTCATGATGGTTTGGACCGAAGTTGCCATCGTGATCTACGCACTGATGATGGGGAGCGCATCCCTAGCCCTAGAAGATTTCGTTGTTGGATTGATCAGCAGAACCGATGGTGTAGCTTTTTTATGTATAGGCTCATTGATCGGCTTGGTATTTGCGGCAACTGTCTTTTTATACAGCGCCATTTCTATACCTATGATTGTAGACCTGAATGTAAGTGTTTTTTATGCAATGAAGGCAAGCAAGGATATTGTTTTAAATAATAGCCATGTCATGTGGAGTTGGGCCTTCAGTATTGGGATCATAACCTGGTTTGCTGTAAGTGCATTTTTCATCGGTCTGATCGTTGCTATGCCTGTTTTAGCATATGCAAGCTGGCATGCGTACCGTGACTTATCAAAAGAATAGATAATTATTCGATTATATTTGATAGTGTGCGCTGCAGCATCGTAAGAATTCGTAACAAAATATATTTATATGTGTTGTAAAATATTTTTGGATTCTTATCTTAAATTATATACTTATTTTCAAATACTTATCAGTAAGGTATGGATTCTTATGATTATTTAAAGAAAAATAGTGAATTTTGATAGTTTAGATTCATTATAATTTTTTTATTTGAGTTATTGAAATAAAGCGCTACAGTACTGTTAAATAAATATTAAAAACAATAAAAGCTGAACAAAACTGGCTTATGGGAGATGGGACTATGGGTGGATATATCCAGCTAGCAAAACCACGTATAGGTGTTATGATTGCGTTGACTGCTGTTACAGGCTATTTGTCGACAGTTCAACAAGGTCAAATCGAATGGGGGCAGTTATCTCTGTTGGTATTGGTAATGATGCTCGGATCGGCTGCATCATCTATTTTTAATCATTTTTACGATCGTGATATTGACCGGTTAATGGTGCGTACGTCACAACGCCCCTTCGCTTTAAAAACAGTTAAAAGTCCATTTTTTGTTTTATCAATTGCAGCCGCGTTATTGGTGACAGGCTGTTCTATGGCTGTTTATTTTTTTAATGTAGCTGTTGCAACGCACCTATTCATCGGAGCCTTTATTTATGGCATCGTTTATACGGTTTGGTTAAAACGCCGTAACTGGATGAATATAATATTTGGGGGTTTGGCAGGCAGTTTTGCTATTCTTGCTGGGGCAGCGGCAGTTAACCCTGATAAATGGTTTTTACCAATGCTGTTGGCGGTGGTCTTGTTTTTCTGGACACCTTCACATTTTTGGGCGCTCGCTATTCATTTAAAAGATCAATATGCAAAAGCTGGTGTTCCAATGCTTCCTGTTGTCGTGGGCAATAAGCGCACGGCGAATTGGATTTTATTCAATACAGTTTTATTGGTTGCTTCATCACTTTTGCCTTGGATATTAGGTGAGCTTGGTTCTGTTTATGGGATCACGGCAGCTATTCTAGGGGCATATTTACTCACATTAAACATCCGCTTGTGTAAAGCACCAGAATCACCAGAGGCAATGAAAAATTTCTTTGCCTCGATGAAATATCTGGGTGGGCTTTTTGCAGCGGTTATTTTTGATGTTCATTGGCCATTCTAGGCAAATTTAAGTTCTTACATTGTTTTATTCAATGTGAAGGGGGTCCCTTTGGAGAAGTTAATGTTTTTACGATTTTTTACACGCATAATGACTGTTTTGACAGTGTTTGTAGTTGGCTTATCGAATTCAAGTGCGACGGAGCCAACGCCGTGGCAAATGGGTTTACAGGCCGCGGGGTCACCTTCGGCTGAAAGGCTGCAAGAATTCCATACTTTATTGACCATTATTTGTGCTGGCATTGTTGTTTTTGTGAGCATATTACTGGTCATTGTGATGGTTAAGTACAATAGGAAATCCAATCCTGTACCATCAAAAAATGCCCATAATACTCTGCTCGAAGTCGTCTGGACAGCAGTACCCGTTTTGTTATTGGTTGCGATTACCATACCATCTTTTCGAATTTTATACTATTTAGACCGGGTGGAAGAAGCCGACATGACGATTAAAATCGTCGGGCATCAATGGTATTGGTCATATGAATATCCTGACCATGAAGATCTCACATTTGATAGTCTTCTTGTAACAGAAGATGAATTGGAAGAGGGGCAACCCCGACTTTTAACTGTGGATAACGCATTGGTTGTACCTGCGGGTAAAAACATTCGCCTGATTATGACATCTGATGATGTGATCCATTCATGGGCAGTTCCGTCCCTTGGGGTCAAGTTAGATACTGTTCCTGGACGTATTAATGAAACATGGGTCAGTGTTAATGAACCTGGTCTTTATTATGGGCAATGTTCTGAACTTTGCGGTGTGAACCACGGGTTTATGCCGATTACAGTTCGTGCAGTTAGCGAAGATGAATTTGCGGTTTGGCTGAATGGGGCCAAAGAAGAATTTGCGGATGGATCGTCACCTGAACAAGTCACGCCATCATCAATCAAACTCGCCCAAATCGTGGCTGAATAATCCTCTAGCAGGCAAACCCGTTAAGAGGGGGAGAAGAAAAAATGAATTCAAATACAACTGATACATCATTATACGGTCAAGGGGATCATGACCATCCAACAGGATGGCGCCGTTGGGTGCTGTCAACCAACCATAAAGATATTGGAACGCTTTATATCATCTTCGCCATAATAATGGCGATTATAGGCGGTGCGATGTCCATGATGGTGCGTTTGGAACTAACGACACCGGGTTTACAATTTATTGAAGATATACATTTTTATAATGTCTTGGTTACCGGACATGGCTTGATCATGGTCTTCTTTGTTGTTATGCCGGGCCTCATCGGTGGTTTTGGGAACTGGTTCGTTCCCTTAATGATTGGCGCGCCTGATATGGCATTCCCACGTTTGAACAATATAAGTTTCTGGCTGTTGGTTGCAGGTACCGTATTATTGGTACTTTCTGTCTTTGTCGGTGGGGGCGCAGGTACGGGCTGGACCGTTTACCCGCCCTTAAGTAACGAAATATTCCACGATGGGGCAGCCGTCGATTATGCGATTTTAAGTTTACATTTGGCTGGTGCATCGTCCATTCTTGGTGCGATTAATTTCATTACGACGATTATTAATATGCGCGCACCCGGCATGACTTTTCATAAAATGCCTTTGTTTGTTTGGTCTATGTTGGTAACTGCCTTTTTGTTGGTAACAGCCTTGCCTGTACTTGCTGGCGCCTTAACAATGTTATTAACCGATCGTAATTTTGGTACATCATTCTTTGCACCAGAAGGCGGAGGGGACCCGATTTTATGGCAACATTTATTCTGGTTCTTTGGCCATCCTGAAGTTTACATCATGATCCTTCCTGCTTTTGGTATCATCACGCATGTGGTTTCAACCTTTTCAAGAAAGCCCGTTTTTGGCTACTTAGGTATGGCTTATGCAATGGTTTCAATTGGTGGGGTTGGTTTCATCGTTTGGGCTCACCATATGTATACAGTTGGTCTCGGGGTTGATACCCGAGCATATTTCATCATGGCAACGATGTTGATTGCGGTACCGACGGCTGTGAAAATTTTCTCATGGATTGCGACAATGTGGGGTGGATCGATTACTTTTGAAACACCCATGTTATTTGCCATTGGATTTATTTTCTTATTCACAATCGGTGGTGTTACAGGTGTGGTTTTAGCCAATGCGGGTATGGATATCATGATGCATGATACCTATTACGTGGTGGCACATTTCCATTATGTATTATCGCTTGGTGCTGTTTTCAGTATGTTTGCCGGGTTCTATTATTGGATTGGGAAAATGTCAGGGCGGCGTTACCCGGAAAAATTGGCGAAAGTTCATTTTTGGCTAACATTTATCGGGGTGAATATTTTGTTCTTCCCACAGCATTTCTTAGGCCTTGCAGGTATGCCACGTCGCATTCCTGATTATCCTGATGCTTTTGCAGGTTGGAATATGGTCAGCAGTTTTGGCGCTGCCATCGCAGGTATTGGAACGTTGGTCTTCCTTGTAGTTGTCTATAAAACTTTGACATCTAAGGAAAGAGTTGGAGATAACCAATGGGGTGAAGGGGCAACGACATTAGAATGGACTGTGTCATCGCCACCACCATTCCATAGTTTTGAAGACCCACCTGTTGTAGGTGCAGAAGCAAAGGTAGGAGAATAATGAAACAGCGGGAAAAAGTTAGGTCAAATAAATTTTTAGGACTCTCGGTCGTGATACTTGTCGTGTCTATGGTTGGTTTGGCCTATGCTTCTGTCCCGCTGTATCGTATTTTCTGTCAAGTGACAGGGTATGGAGGCACACCGCAAATTGCCTCTGACGCAAGTGGTTCAATTTTAAAAGACAAGCTTGTTACTGTGCGTTTTAACGCTGATGTCAATTCAAGTTTAAAATGGTCTTTTAAGCCCAATCAAAAAAAGGTGAAAATTCCTTTGGGTGAATCGTATCTTGCTTCCTATCACGCCACAAATTTTAGTGACGAAGTAATCACTGGTACCGCAGTGTTCAATGTAACTCCGCTTAAAGCGGCCCAATATTTTACCAAGCAGGAATGTTTTTGTTTTACTGAACAAACGCTCCTGCCAGGTGAAGAGGTCGATATGCCTGTTACATTCTATGTGGATCCTGAAATTTTGAATGATCCAAACGTTCAAGAAGTAAATACGATTACCTTGTCTTATACTTTTTACAAGGCAAAAACAGATGGTTAGTAAACGGCTTTTGCTCGCGACCCAGGAGGTCATTTTTAATGTCTACTGATACACCAAAACACCCATATCATCTTGTAAACCCAAGCCCGTGGCCTTTTGTTGGCTCTGTTTCAGCAGTCATGATGGCGATTGGTGGGGTTATATATATGAAAGAAGGGCCAGCATGGCTGTTAATTGCTGGCTTTGTGTTGATGCTTTTTACCATGTATGTATGGTGGCGAGATGTTGTTAATGAAGCACAAGATGATAAGGCCCATAACAACACTGTTCAATACGGTCTTAAGCTTGGTATTCTTCTGTTCATTCTTTCAGAAATCATGTTCTTTGTTGCGTGGTTTTGGGCCTTTTTTAATGCAAGTCTTGGCGGGTCTCCCGCAGGTGATGTTTGGCCACCAGAAGGCATCGTACCGATGGGAACTTGGGGTCTGCCTTTCTATAACACATTGATCCTCATAACATCTGGTTTTGTGCTTGAATGGGCCCATAAAGGATTGATGAAGGGTGACCGTAAACAAGCTAAGAATGGAACATTACTTGCCGTTTTGATGGGAGCGGTATTCATGGGATTGCAATTCTTTGAATATGGTGAAGCTGCCTTTGGTTTTACTGACGGTATTTATTCATCTACATTTTATATGGCAACGGGCTTTCATGGCTTCCATGTATTTGTTGGTGTTTGTGCATTGGCAATTGGGTATTTCCGTTTACAAAAAGGCCATTTCACTGAAAAGCAGCATATAGGTTTCATCGCAGCTTCTTGGTATTGGCACTTTGTTGATGTGGTTTGGGTCTTTCTATTTATTTGGGTATATTGGTGGGGAAATTCTGCATTCTTTGCACAATAGGTTTAAATCATATGACTATTTTTACATTGTTGAAGGCCGCACTGTTGGGACGCTGTCCAAAATGCCTTATAGGGCCGATTTTTGAAAATGGGTTAAGTGTTAAAGCGTCATGCCCAGAATGTGGTTTAGGTCTTTCTGAACATGATACAGGAGATGGCCCAGCGGTTGCTGCAACATTCGTTATTGGTCTTTTGGCTATTGTTGTGGCCTTGTTGGTTGAATTAAAATATGAACCTTCCATGTGGGTTCATATGGCGATTGCGACGCCGATTGTTGTTATCGGGTCTTACTTCAGCTTGTTCAGCCTGAAAGGGATGACGATCGCTTTACAATATAAATATAGGTCTGTTGATAAAGTTGACGATTCTTTAGGTCAGATGTAAAGGGAGCTAGGATAATGCAAAATAAGAAAATATCAAATTTAACGATTTTAGTCTGTTTGGTCGTAATTGCAGCCGTATTTTATGTAACTGCATATTCATCAGAAAGCTTTAAATTGTTATCTCAGTAAAGCTGCGACCTTTAAGTTAAGTAAACGCCCACACTTTTTATATAAAGTGTGGGCGTTTATGTTTTATATACAGTGAATTAAGCGCAACGAAGTTCTTTAATAAATTCATGAATTTCGTTTTTCAGACTATCACCTTCTTTTTGTAAATCATCAGCCGCTTTATAGACATCTTGTGCCATATCACGGGTTTCTTCGGCAGCGGTTAATACATCAGTGATGTTTGAAGTTACAAGAGATGCGTCTCCAGCTGCTAGCTCAGCGCTTTGAGCAATCTCATTCGTTGCAGCGTCTTGTTGCTGAACTGCAGATGCGATTTTAGTTGAAAGTTCATTCACATTTGAAATGGTAACCGTGATATTTTTAATGGCATTCACTGCTGAGTTTGTTTGATTTTGCATGCCGAGAACTTGTTTTGATATTTCATCTGTCGCAGACGCTGTTTGATTGGCAAGAGTTTTGACTTCATTTGCAACAACGGCAAAACCTTTTCCAGATTCACCCGCACGCGCTGCCTCTATTGTTGCATTCAAGGCGAGTAGGTTTGTTTGTTCTGCGATGTCGTTAATCAGGTTGATAACTTCACCAATACGAATTGCTGCATCTGCAAGGCCGGTTATGCTTTCATTTGTTTCATTTGCTTCTACAGCAGCACTTTCTGAAATTTCTGCTGCATAAAGAACTTGCGATGAAATTTCACGAATTGAAGTGGCCAATTCCACACTTGCAGAAGAAACAGTTTGGACGTTCTGTGATGTGTTATCAGTCGCTGTTGATGCATCAGAACTTCTGGACATTGTGCTTTCTGCATTGGCAGATAGTTTATTTGATGACCCATGAAGACTAGTTATTGTGGAACTAATATTTGCAATGGCCCCTTCAACACGTTGATCAAGTTGGTCAGCAAGGCTATGGAGCTGCTTGCGTTGGGCTTCTTCTGCCTTTTTATCGGCTGCATCTTGTTCTTGTCGCATACGTCTGCGTTCAATCATTGCCTCTTTAAATATTTGTACTGCACCAGACATTTTACCGATTTCATCGCGACGGTTTAATCCAGAAATTTCGACAGTATCATCACCTGCTGCAAGTTCTGTCATATCATGGGTGAGGGTATGAATTGGATTAGTGATACTGCGCACAACGATTGTTACAAATACAATCGTGATGAGAATAATACCAATTGTGATGATCAAAAGCGTATTAAATGCATCTTCAGCACCTTGTTTTACTAAAGCGGCTTGATCCACAAGGTCTTTGGCAACTGTATCTTCTACTTCCTTTATCAGATTAATTTTTTTGCTTATCATGTCAAACCAATAGGGGCCCGTGACATCTCCAACAACACCTGTGCTTGGGTAATCAATAGCAATTTTGCGCATTCGATCGACATCATTAATGATGGTGCCTTGTAGGGTATCGTTTAAATTTTGAACCAATTTTGGTTTTGCATTGAGCTTAAAAAGGTCAATTAATGTGTCTTGTTGGGCAATCAATTCAATCATTTTTTTATGTATATTTGGTTTAAATACACCTGAATTAAAACCCATGGCACCCATCGCCCGTTCAATTCCGGAACGTTCTTTTGCTTGAAGTAGGCTTGTGTATGCTGTTATCGCATTTGTTATTTTTGCATTGGGGCTGATGATAACCATTTCTTCAATGATGGTTAAAAGCTTTGAAATTGTCGTGGTATAATATTTCGCCATTTGTGGCACTTTTAAAGCCAAGTTGCTGACTTGCCCACGGTTATCTTTCAGCAGGGTTAATGCTGTTTGAGCTTCTTTTATTTTTGTACTTAATCCATTGCCGTAATCAGAAAGTTTAAGTGTCAATATTGTTGAACGAAGGCTTTCATTCGTCTTATTTGTTACTTGTCTTTGTTTATTAAGGCGTTGTTTAAAATCCAGACCTCCAGAACTGATGTAAAGAGCCGAAGTCCCACGTTCTTTTTGAAGTTCATGGACAAGAGCACTAACGGTAGGTGCAATTTTAGCTAACTCATTCAGATTAGACATTTGTGTCGATAATGAACTTTTCTCAACTAAGGCCGTTCCTGAAAACCATAAGAGGCCAAGAACAGGAAGCAGTAAAGAAAGTAAAATTCTAAATTTGATCTGAATGTGTTTCATCATATCCCCAATCGATGACTTTTCTGGCTTCTAACCAATGATTGAATTGAAGATAGTAGTTGTTTAAAAATTTAATCTAGGTTTTTTATAAAATTTATTTAAAATTCGACCTAATTCTTATCTTAAGTATAAATTAGTAGTATTTAAGGATGGGTTGTATTTATATATTGGCACTATAGTTCAGCTACTATTTTTTATTTATTATAAATTTAAAAGTCATACATTTATTTCATTATTAGATTCGCATGTAATAAAAGGGCGAATATTTGTTATGAAATGGCGGCTTTAAATTTTATATTTTTTTCCTCTTCTTTGAGTTCTTTTTTAGATAATTTCCCTATCATCGTTTTAGGGAGTTGATCACGAAATTCGATCAAATTTGGCCTTTCAATTGGGGACAGATAGTCATGCAGAAATAACTTAAGATCGGTCTCTGTTAATAGAGACCCATCTTTCAATCGAATAAATGCTTTAGGTACTTGGCCTTTATGTGCGTCATCAACACCAATGACTGTAACTTCATCTACCGCTTTATGGCGATATATTGCATCTTCGATATTTCGTGGATAAACATTATAACCTGAACATAAGATCATATCTTTTGCCCGATCTATGATGAAAACATACCCATCTTCATCCATATAGCCCACATCGCCTGTACGTAAGGCGTCATCAAAAAAAGTTTCGTCAGTGGCGCTTGGTCGTTTCCAATAACCTTGCATAACTTGAGGGCCAGAAATACAAATTTCACCTTTTTCACCGATGTTTAAACATTGATAAGGTGGATCAAGGGAGCGAATAGTAATATCTGTTTCAGGTAATGCAATACCTATGGAACCTTCTTTAGACACACCACCAAGTGGATTGCAGCTGGCAACAGGTGAACATTCAGATAGACCGTAGCCTTCGACCAACTGGCACTCGGTTACAGCTTCGAATTTGTTCTTTATATCCAAGGGCAGGGGGGCACCGCCTGAAATACAACACTTCAGGGATGTGAGGTCATAATTTATCATTTTTGGATGTGATGAAATTGCATTGTATATTGTGGGAACACCTGGAAAAAACGTTGGTTTTTGCGCATTTATTATTTTTAAAACCTGTGTGACCTCAAAACGTGGAACCATAATCAATTCCATACCTGAAGCAATTGCAAGGTTAAGCGATACGGTCATCGCAAATACATGAAAAAAAGGCAAAGCACAGAGCATTCGTTCATGACCAGCATCAACGTTAGGACACCAAGCCCGCACTTGTCGTAAATTGGCAACCAAATTTGCATGGGTAAGAATGGCACCCTTGGGTGTACCGGTTGTACCGCCCGTATATTGTAAAACAGCAATATCGTTTTTTTGATCGATCGTAACAGGGTCACAAGCACCATCATTTTTGATGAGGTTATCAAAAGTAATATGCTGTAAATCTTCGTCAAAATGTATGAGCTCACTACGTTTAAAGACATTGAACAAAACGCTTTTTAGAGGCGGTAGTATATCAGTCATCGTACAAATAACGATTTTTTTAACCGTTGATGTTTTAATGAGTTTTGCGACTTTTGGGTAAAGTTGTTTTAAGTCAAGCGTCACCATAATATCTGTTTGACTGTCAGTGGCT
>Ga0105358_10002398_pt1 | contig 10055 bp, 8 predicted proteins | sample GOMGulsemesocosm_5_FD_83509 | JGI IMG/M metagenome (GOLD analysis project Ga0105358, IMG submission 83509) | Methane-oxidizing microbial communities from mesocosms in the Gulf of Mexico - GOM15C Gulf of Mexico | ecosystem: Environmental > Aquatic > Marine > Cold seeps | place: Gulf of Mexico...
CTTTACTACCAAATTTTCCCGTACAATCCAGTACTATATCAACTTGGTGTTTTTGCCACGGTAGTTGTTCAATCTGTTCAATATGATATAAAGCAATATCATTTTGTGTCGTATTATCAGTAAAAACTGATAAGATCTCACCTTGTTGTTCCACTTTAAAAGCAAAACGGCCATGGGTGGTATCATATTTTAATAGATGAGCAATACCTGTAGCAGGCGCTAGATCATTAATGGCAACTATATTGAATTTGTTTGTTTGGCCGCTTTCATAAAGCGCTCTAACAATACTGCGACCAATACGGCCAAAGCCATTAATGGCAATATTTATCATGTATTTATTTCACTTAGTGATAAACAGCAAGTAGGATGACTTCTTACTGCTTATCATTCTATCTTACAGCTGATTTACCGTGTTAACGACATTGTCAACAGTAAAACCAAAGTGCTCAAGTAATACGTTACCCGGCGCAGATTCACCGAAGGTAGTCATACCAACAACAGCACCATTTAAGCCAACGTACTTGGCCCAAAAATCAACATGAGCAGCTTCAATAGCGACACGTTTGATAACATTTGCAGGTAATACTGATGCTTTGTACTCATTGCTTTGAGCATCAAATACATTGGTAGATGGCATTGAAACCACACGAACCTTTTTACCTTGTTCTGTTAGTACTTTAGCTGAATCAACCGCTAAACTAACTTCAGAGCCAGTGGCAATTAAAATAACATCTGGCGTGTCATCACAATCTTTTAAAACATAACCACCTTTAGCAATATCACTCACTTGTGTTTGGTTACGTGTCATTGTAGGAAGACCTTGACGAGAGAAAATCAATGCTGAAGGTGCTTTTTGATTTTGCACTGCTGCTTTCCATGCAACGGCTGATTCTGTCGCATCACAAGGGCGCCATGTCGTTAAGTTTGGTGTGGTTCTTAGGTTGGTTAATTGCTCAATAGGCTGATGAGTTGGGCCGTCTTCACCTTGGCCAATTGAGTCATGGGTATAAACAAAAATGTTTTGAATACCCATCAATGCTGACATACGCACAGCATTACGTGCATATTCCATAAACATCATGAATGTTGCGCCATAGTTGATGAAACCACCATGAAGCGAAATACCATTCATAATACCGCTCATACCAAATTCACGTACACCGTAGAAAATATAGTTTCCAGCAGCGTCAGTTTCAATGCCTTTTGAGCCTGACCAAAGTGTCAAGTTTGAACCAGCTAAATCGGCAGAGCCACCTAACATTTCAGGTAATACTTTACCGAAGGCTTCAATGGTGTTTTGTGAGGCTTTACGCGAGGCGATGTTTTCGCTAGCTTCATGGCATTCTTGGATAAATGCATTGGCTTTATCTTCAAAATCTTTTGGTAATTCACCGTTAACTACGCGACGTTCAAACTCAGCTGAAAGCTCAGGGTAAGCAGCTTGATAAGCACTGAATTTTTCATTCCAGCTTACTTGATTAGTAGAACCTTTTTCTTTTTGATCCCATTGGGCATAAACATCTTCAGGCACTTCAAAGGGTGCATGAGGCCAGTTTAAAAATTCACGTGTAGCGGCAACTTCATCGTCACCTAACGGAGCACCATGACAGTTATGTGTACCAGATTTATTAGGAGAGCCAAAACCAATAATCGTTTTACAACAAATCATGCTTGGCTTATCGGTTACTGATTTTGCTTCCACAATGGCAGCGGCAATCGCGGCAGAATCATGACCATCAACACTAATTACATGCCATCCATACGCTTCAAAGCGTTGTGGGGTATTATCAGTAAACCAACCTTCTACATGGCCGTCAATAGAAATACCATTGTCATCCCAAAAAGTGATGAGTTTGCCTAAACCTAATGTGCCAGCTAATGAACAAGCTTCATGAGAAATACCTTCCATCAAACAGCCATCACCTAAAAAGCAATAGGTAAAGTGATCAACAATATCATGATTTTCACGGTTAAATTGCGCCGCTAAAGTTCTTTCAGCAATTGCCATGCCTACCGCATTTGAAATACCAGCGCCAAGTGGGCCTGTGGTTGTTTCAACACCAGGCGTATAACCATATTCTGGATGACCTGGCGTTTTAGAATGCAATTGACGAAAGTTTTTCAAGTCGTCGATAGACAAGTCATAGCCTGATAAATGTAATAGAGAATAAATTAGCATTGAACCATGACCATTAGATAGAATAAATCGGTCACGATCAGCCCAGTTTGGATCGCTTGGGTTATGCTTTAAGAAATCACGCCATAAAACTTCAGCGATATCCGCCATCCCCATTGGGGCACCAGGGTGTCCTGATTTTGCTTTTTGTACAGCATCCATGCTTAAAACACGAATTGCATTAGCGAGTTCTTGACGCGACGACATATTAGCTCCAGATCTATTTTTTATAGTAATACACAATTTAATTGCGCGTATTTTCCACTACCACAGGGTATAGCGCAAATTAAATCGTATTATTTTTTATATTTTTAACTGTTTTTTGTTCGATGAACGGTTTGGGCTTTTAGGTATTTGTGACGGTATTATGTCGGTTACCGGAGTTGCACTGATTTTAATGACAAAGCGAAAGAAGTCTGAAATCGCTCAGTAGAAGCCAGAATTGCTCTATAGTACAAGTTTGTGCCTTACTCATTTAATTCGATTAAAGTGTCTGCTTTAATCGGTTAAACTCTGCTTTCATTTCTACTTTATTCCCCATCATAGTGATTGTTTTCCTATTAGGGCAAACCAATTCAACGTTAGCGATGAGTCGCCCAATATGCTGCTGTGAAAATTTGTTAAGATTACTTTTATAAATAGCTAGCATGGCGCTAAAAATATCAACACGCCATTTATCTTTGTATCGGCTCGCGATATTCCATAGCGTATCTTTAGGTTCGTGAACTAATAGACACTGTGTTTTTATTTTAGCGGCTTTTGCTAATGCTTTATGGTCTATTGCGGTGGCAATGAGTGAATTAGAAACATCAATTAAATGGGTTTTTCGCCAAGCGTTTCGTTCAAATTCATACACTAAAACTGAAGCTTTACCAATAACGTAATGAGGGCTTTTCAGCCTTAGCATGTAATCATTGATGCGTTGGTAATATAATACAGTTTCGGTATTTTGATTTAATAAGGTGAAATTCAATTGTCTCTCTGGATGTGTTTCGACAATATTCAGTTTTATTGACAAAGGCTGGCGAGCTAATGTTTCTATTTCATGGAGGCTGATATAATCTACTTTTGCATGGCTAATCAAGGGGAGCAACATTAGGCAAGTTAAGCCTATTAAAATCATTGTGCGAATTGTCATTAATTAGCCAAAAGCAATTATCTATAGGGAGTTACATTATCATTAAACTCGTTGGTTTTTAATTTTTTATTTACTTTCCACCTGAATAATTACCAATACTTTTATTCATCCCCAAATAATCTAAATTAAATAAATATTATTTTCTATTCCTCAAAAATATCTCTAAATATTTCATAGTCATAATTAACCATTATTATTAGGATTATTTATGCAAGATACCACTTCTAGTGCCATGACAGAAGTCGCCTTAGGCCTATCAATGGCATTTTTTACCTTACTTATTGTTTCTTTGCTTTCAATGAGTTTTCCTGTAAAAACGGATAGTAAAATAACTAAATTAATAAACAACATCCAAAAAAAATCAGCTATTGATATTAAAATAGACAGTAAAAATAAGCGTAATAGTCAGGACGATATACAATTTGCCTTTTTCTTTAATAATAAATTTTATGATCAATCACTCGCCGTACGTTCTATCGATAGTTTTTCGATAGAAAAAAACCTAATCATTGCCGTAAACCCCAGCTTAACCTTTGCCGAAGTATTTACCTTAAGACAACAAGTAAAGCACCCCAAACTATCAATAACTGTGTCTAATAAAGTGTGGCATAGCCAATTACAACAAATGACAACTTCGGATTAACTTATGAAGCCAATAACTTTTTTTATTATCTTAAACTTAATAGTGATAACCATAATGCACTCACCAGTAGCAACTGCTGAAATATCAACTAAAAATTATGCCATACAAAAATATTTAGTTGATGAGGCTAATCGTCAAAGTATTGACCCTGCTTTAGCATTAGCTATTGCAAAAGTTGAATCAGATTTTAACCCTAGAGCATTAAGTTATGCTGGGGCAAAAGGCATAATGCAAATTATGCCTGCGACAGCCAAAGGTGTGTTTGGCATTTCGCCTGATCGATTATTCGATGCAAAAACAAATATCGAGTTAGGCATTCGCTTTATCAAGAAACTATTAGCACGATATGACCAAAGGACTGATATTGCATTGTCTCATTACAATGGCGGCTCTGCGGTTCAGAACAAGTCAGGTGGGTTAACGGTTATTCCAGCAACACAGAAATATGTTAATAAAGTTTTATCTGCTCGAGATCACTTTAAATATAAAGCTTATCAATTGTCAGATACACCCGTTAAATTGTCTTTAACGCCTAGTAAAGAGACTTTACAACATAATTTAATGAGTGGTGTATCAATAAAAGGTGCAAAACAAAAAAAAGTTATATTTAGTGCAGCAGCCAACGTTCACCGTAATGTTGAAAATACAATAAAACAAAACGACCTAACGCCTAGTGAGTCATTTGATAGTCCACTATATGAAACAGTTGAGCAACTGCGTACCTTGCGATTACATAACATAATGCGTAATACCAAAAATTATACCTTAGTAAATAAGAGAACACGCCTTACTGATAATAAACTGGCTCAAACTAACAGAGAGTTTCTTTTGAAAAAGGATATTCCTTTATCAGAAAAACGTATGAAGGTACTTAACTGGGAGAAAATGTTTAATTAATATCACTTAATTTGTTGATCTATAAACCTTAAAAGGCAAAAAATCGCCTAAATGTTTTTGTAATCCTTAATATAAAATTACACATGGAGAAAGTAGCATGCCCCGTTTATTTTGTTTGTTAATTCTAGCGTTATTCCTTATCTTATCTATACCGGTCCATGCGGCCAATAATGCTAATATCCTTATTATTGGTAATGATGCAAATAAAGGTAGTGTGCCTCGCCATAGTCCGGTATTTAATCGAGTGATTGGCGCATTAGTAAACCAAATGCATGATAATAATTTTGATGTTTATGATGAAACCGCTATTACGTTGGATGCTTTTGATCAGAATAGAATAAATCGAACAGATGCTGAAATTATTAATATTGCCCGTTCAATTAAACGACCTCCTATCGATATTGCAGTAATTTTTTCTATTTATGTTAATACCCAAGCTCAAGGGTATAGCACAAAAGTAAGCGTTAGAATGGAAGGCCGATTACTGAATGTTCAAACAGGTAGGCGGTTGGGTAATTTTGACATTGATAATAGTAACCCATGGAACGTACCCAGCAGATGTGATCTTGATTGCATCTTAGAAAATTCGAGTGATAACTCACGCCTAATGGCTTCTGATTTAGGCGCGGTTCTAGCTGAAAAACTCGCATGGATGACGGATGGAGGTAATAGTCACTTAGGCTTAGACCGCCCAGGCACTAATCAAATGAATACCGGTTATAATTTGATTTTTGACGGTTTTAGCGCTGAGACCTTTGCCAAAATTGAAGAATATTTGGTAGTTTTTTCAGGATATGATTCTTATCGCCCAACAGAGGTTCGTTATACCCGCACTGAAATATGGTATAAATCATCAATAGGAACAGCAAAATTACTCCGTAACATAAAAAAAATGTTGGCTGAGCTAGGCTTTAAAGCAACGGTTAATTTTACCGGCAACACATTTACCGTGAAAAAAATTACACTTAGAGGTAAGATAAACGCTCAAATTACCGAATAAAGATTAGCACGTGTTGGTTTGTCATATTCACCTCTGTAGTCAAATTATCAGGTATCACGGGTATGCAATAAGCATGATTATCAGCAGGTAATACCAATGGCAGTAAGTTAGGGTCACATATTTATTGGTATTGATATAATATGAGTAATTTAAAATAAATGCAGTTTATTGGTAAATACAAAATACTAAAAAAGCTTGGCTCAGGCAGCTTTGGCTTTGTTTGTTTAGCAGAAGATCCTAAATTACATGTACAAGTTGCCATTAAGGTTTTTAAAGTTAAAGATACTAGTTTACTTAGTCAAGTAACATCCGTTTCTATCGATCCCGAAAGTGTGCTAAAACAACGTTTTATTGAAGAAGCACGTATCCTTCGAAAACTTGCAACAAATCCTTATATCGTTCAAATGTATGAATTTGATGAACTTGAAGACGGCACTCCTTACTATGTTATGCCTTTTATCCAACATACGTTGGTGGATAAAATTGGAAAAGATGCCTTTAGTCAAGGAGCACTATCAGAGCTTCCTCAAGAGCAATACCCTAAAAGAATAGCCACTACACAAGCAATTTATTACTTAAAGCAAATTACGCAAGCGCTTTATTTTGTCCACCAAAATGGGCTTGTTCACCGCGATATTAAACCGGCGAATATATTAATTAACCATCAAAATCAGGTGCAATTAAGTGATTTTGGTATTGCTAAACTTCCCCTTAGTGAACACAGCCAGACCGGTTTTGGTATGGGCAGTAAAAATTACATGAGCCCGGAGCAGCAAGAAAGTGCTAAGCATGTTAAACCTGCCAGTGATATTTATAGTTTAGGGGTTGTAGCTTATCGAATGCTTACCGGACAGCTACCTGTTGGCCGTTTTCAAGACCCTATCGAGTTTGCCCCTGAAATAGGTCAACCATTAAACGATCTTATACTTCTTGCTATATCTCAAAGCGTTGCTCAACGACCCCATGATGGAACTGAATTTCTCGCTGCGCTCAATCATGCACTAGAGTGCCAAGAAAATAGCCTGCCTTTTACTCATGATGATAATGATGAAGATACCGCAGTTTGGGTATCGCAAAGTAGTAGCCAGATAAAGCTAGAGCTAACACCGTTAAAGAATAAAATTGTTGCATTATTGATTAAACAAGGAGAAATAAAAGCAACTGATTTACCTTTATTGCAGGCTTTAGGAGATATCTACCATGTAGATAAGTCAGGAGTAAAAACATTTATTGAATATATTATTCAACAACAAAGCGCCAATTCAAGTGAATTAGAATCATTTATATTGTGGATAAATACAGTCAATAAACAGTTTGGTGTTGGGTCGCAAATCTCATCTAACGCAGACATGAACATTTTAATGGAAGTAGGGCTAAGCACAACGAATAAAACAGCGGAGCAGTTGAAAATCCTACTCGAGACAAAACAGCAAGAATGCCTTGATGCAAGTAATCAAAAACAAACAAACTTTTTTCCAGATAATCTACTAAAGGTGAGGTGGATAAAAAGCCTCTTATCTAAAAATATACAGGTTGAGGGTAAGCTAGCTAAAAAGGTGTTACCCCTGAGTTTGTTGATAATAGCTTTTACGGTATTAATGGTCGTGTACGGGCAATACAATAACCATAAAAATGAAATAAATAGCGATAAGCAAGCATGGGCGCAGGCTAAAAGAAACAATACCACGCAAGACTATAGGGCTTATTTACAAAAAATCCCTAAGGGTAACTTCCTCGATGAGGCAAAAAGAGCATTAACTCATTTATTACAAAAAGAAGAAATATTAGCAGCAAGTAAAGTCAGTTTACGCCATCAACAAATCACCAATGCACAGCGACAACTGATCAAACATGGCTACCAATTAGAGATAAACGGTAAGCTTGATGTTCGTACTAAAGGTGCGATTGAAGCCTTTGAAAAAATCAACAACTTAGTTATAACGGGTAATGTTGATGAATTATTACTGAAAAAATTAATAGACACTTATCAGAAAAAAGAATCGCTATTATGGCAACAAATGCAGCAAGAGCATTCGATAGTGGGTTACCAAAAATATCAAAGAACCTTCCCTGAAGGGTTGCATGTTAACCAAGCTATTAATGCTATTAAACAACTTAACATTGAAACAAAAAATATTAAAAAGCAAAAACGAGAGTTTCAAGAAAAAAAGCGTCAACAAATCATTGAACGAGTAATTAACAACCTGCTAAATAATTTACTTACCTTGCCATCAGAGAAATTTAGCATGGGTTGTAATCAAGGGGTCGAATGTAAAGAGCGAGAAACTCCCTTTCATACCGTATTTGTAAAGTCTTTTAAAGTCATGGCAACAGAGGTGACTTTTGCACTTTGGGATGCCTGTGTCATAGGTGGAGGTTGTAGTATACAACCCAAAGATGAAGGATGGAGCCGTGGTAATCGTCCTGTTATCGGGATAAGTTATTTTGATATCGTTGAGCAGTTTATTCCATGGTTAAATAAAACGACAGGAGAAGTGTTTTCTTTGCCTTCAGAGGCTCAATGGGAATATGCCGCGAAAGCCGGCAGTAAGGATAATTACGCATGGGGCAATGATATTGACTGTTTACAGGCCCGCTTTAGTCAATTTAGCGGGATGTGTGGCAATGATCGTAAAACGTCTTTAGTCAAAAGCTTTACTCCTAATGACTTTGGTTTATACGACATGTATGGCAATGTTTGGGAATGGACCCAAGATTGTTGGCATAGTAATTACCATATGGCACCTAACGATGGCAGTGCTTGGGGTAATGACCATTGTGATGCAGGTGTTATTCGCGGTGGTTCATGGTTAAACCAAGCAAGCTTTTTGCGCTCTTCTTTTAGAAGCCGTTATAGCCGCTCAACAAGGTCAAATGCTAATGGCTTTAGACTTGTTATTAATAGCAATTGAAACAAAGTTGATCTTTATTTTATCTTTCTCTCCAAAAACTTCAAAAAAACCTTCACAGCTTTTCATAACCCTTATTAACTAAATAATTATACCAATTTGATTAAGTTATTGCTCACTTGTACTGGTTAAAATAGTCCATGTCGGTGTTGCTCTCAATCCAAATAGCTAGCTATTACTCGATGAGCACCTTGCCCTGAAATATTTGTCCTACGTACAACAAGACCACAAACTTAATAAAATGGGTATTACCTTTTTAAAGGGAGCGGGTTATGACCATAAAGCAAATTTTTTTGACCAACACAACAACGACTAAATTAATAATGTGTGTCTTGATGACTATCACAATGTCGGCATGTTCAACACTGCCACCTCAAACAAAAATCCAATATATTGATAGGAATGTCGACATCATGTATACCGACAAATCTACTCGACAAGCTGATGCTGATTGCCAAGATCATGCCAAAAGCATGGCAAATCACGCAGAGTTAATTGCCTCTAGTGCGCAATATTTAGCGGCTGCTAAAGCAATGAACAACTGCATTAGAAATGCGCTTCAAAATAGAGCATATAACAACAACGATGAGTACGATGTTGTCATTATGAAAATGATGGCTACAGCGACACTCAACTTTATTAAATCAGGTGATGTTATTACCGCGAGTAGAGAAGTTGAAAGGTTCAAACGGATCTTCCCAAATCAAGATCTTTATTTTGAAGATTACACCTCATTTTTAGACACAACCACGGCATTGTTGTCTTTAGAATCCTTACACTCATCACAACTTAGCGCATTAAACATTAGTCGAGTGCTACGAGATGAAATTGAACGTAAACATTATTGGTTAAACCATTAAGGAGGTTGTTATGAAAAAAACCATAAAAATTCAACTAAATATAGAGAAAAAATTAATTTTAAAATCGATAAGTTTAGTGGTGTTAGTGGCATCATTGGCCTTTAGCGCCACTCAAATAGCTTTGGCAGATGATACTAAGCTTGGCTCAGTTTCATCACAATGGAAACCTGTCGCCAGTGACAAGCTGATTAAATTACCCGCTAATATCATTGAAAAACGTATCCAAAAAGATTTTAAAGCATCGGCAATGGCAACCCGTATGACAGAGCTAGATGTTGAAATGCAGGAAAACGTTGCTGTTATTAAAGCAATCATTCAAGTGATGCCCGAACTTGAGGGTGAAGTAGCTCAAAATCAACGCTTTGAATTATTACAATATAAATCTGAATACTTAGATTTATTACAAGAAAGTCATTACCTTCATCAAAGTGC
>Ga0105358_10002399_pt1 | contig 10055 bp, 8 predicted proteins | sample GOMGulsemesocosm_5_FD_83509 | JGI IMG/M metagenome (GOLD analysis project Ga0105358, IMG submission 83509) | Methane-oxidizing microbial communities from mesocosms in the Gulf of Mexico - GOM15C Gulf of Mexico | ecosystem: Environmental > Aquatic > Marine > Cold seeps | place: Gulf of Mexico...
ACTTATTCAATTACCAACTTATTTTACTTTTGGAATGTTATACCTCAAGTATTATCACAATTATTCCACCGTGACTGACTTCGCTAAATTCCGCGGTTGATCAACATCTGTACCTTTAATAATTGCTACATAGTAAGAAAGTAGCTGTAATGGTAGGGTGTAAACGATTGGTGCGATAATATCGTCACACACAGGCACATCTATCACTTTCATCGTATCATCACTAGCAAAGTTAGCATCACTATCTGCAAATACATACATTAAGCCGCCACGCGCACGTACTTCTTCAACATTTGATTTTAACTTTTCGATTAAATCATTTTTTGGCGCAACAACAATTACCGGCATTTCAGCATCTATAAGTGCTAATGGGCCATGTTTAAGTTCACCTGCAGCGTAAGCCTCCGCATGAATATATGAAATCTCTTTCAGCTTAAGAGCACCTTCCATCGCGATAGGATATTGATCACCACGACCTAAAAATAGTGCATGATTTTTATCAGCAAAATCTTCGGCTAAGTCTTCAATTGAAGAGGCGAGCGCTAATACTTCATCAAGTTTTGCCGGCAACGACATTAATGATTGGGTAATTTCAGCCTGCTTATCATCAGACATGCCGTGATGCTGACCAATAGCTACGGTCATCATTAATAAACCAACAAGCTGAGTAGTGAATGCTTTAGTTGATGCTACGCCAATTTCAGCGCCCGCTTTTGTCATGAAAGCAAGATCAGATTCACGAACTAATGATGAACCAGGAACATTACAAATAACTAAGCTAGATTGATAGCCAATTTCTTTCGCTAAACGCAAAGCAGCTAAGGTATCTGCAGTTTCGCCTGATTGCGAAATAGTAACCAATAAAGAGTTTTTAGGCACAAAAGATTTACGATATCTAAACTCACTAGCAATTTCGATATTACAAGAAACACCAGCAAGCTCTTCTAACCAGTATCTTGCAACCATGCCTGAGTGATAACTAGTACCACAAGCAATAATTTGTACATGCTCTACATTTTTAAATATCTCATCGGCACCTTCGCCAAAGGTATTGATATCAAGCAAACCGTTTACTAAACGGCCTTCTAAAGAGTTGCGGATAGCTGTAGGTTGTTCGTAGGTTTCTTTTAACATGTAATGACGGTATTCACCTTTATCACCACTGTCGTGAGAAACGTTAGCTTCTTTCGCTACACGTTCAACTGGCTCATCATTACTATCAAATATACTTACATTAAAACGACTAATCTGCGCTACATCACCTTCTTCAAGGTAAGAGAATTTACGGGTGACTGGTAGTAACGCCATAATGTCTGAAGCAATAAAGTTTTCGCCTAATCCGTAACCAATAACTAATGGGCTACCAGAGCGAGCCACAATCATGTTGTCTTTATCACGACTATCCATTACAACCGTGCCATAAGCACCTTCAAGCTGTTTAACAGTTTTTTGTACTGCGGATAATAAGCTATCACTGGTTTTTAATTCGTGATGAACTAAGTGAGTAATAACTTCGGTATCTGTTTGTGATTGAAACTCATAACCTAAACTTTGTAATTGACTACGTAGGGTTTGATGATTTTCTATAATACCATTATGTACTACCGCAATAGTATTATTAGAAAGATGAGGATGCGCATTCACTTCGCTTGGCGCACCATGAGTGGCCCATCGAGTGTGAGCAATACCTGTACCACCACTTAACGGCATTTCTTGTAAAGCCTTTGCTAATTCTTGTACTTTACCCAAGCGCTTAGTGCTAACTAATTGGTTATTTTGGTCTACTGTTGCAATACCTGCAGAGTCATACCCTCTATATTCTAAACGTCTTAGCCCTTCGACTAAAATCTCTGCTACGTCACGTTGTGCTACCGCACCAACTATGCCACACATATTTTATATCCTTTTTTATTATCTAAACTGTTTTGGCACATATTAAATTTACACCTTGAGCAATTAACTGCGCTCTTACTGACTTTTCTAGATCATCATCAGTAATAAGGGTATGTATTTGTTGCCAAGCTAATTCTAAATTAGGTATTTTTTTGGCAATTTTATCTGATTCAACCATAACAATAACTTCGCGAGCCACTTCTGCCATCACTCGACTAAGCCCAGTTAACTCATTGAAAGTTGTAGTGCCTCGCTCAATGTCAATACCGTCTGCGCCGATAAACAATTGATCGAAGTCGTACGAGCGAAGTACTTGTTCGGCGACCTGTCCTTGAAATGCTTCTGAATTCGCATCCCAGGTGCCTCCGGTCATCAATAATGTTGGCTCATTTTCAAGCCCATGAATTTCATTGGCAATACTTAAAGCATTAGTCATCACCACTAAGCCTTTTTTATTCTCTAACTCACTGACTAATGCTGAGGTGGTTTGGCCACTATCAATAATGATGCGATTATGATCACGAACTAGCGTCGCGGCATATTTAGCTATGGTTTTCTTTTGTTTTGAAAGTTTTTCAGTTTTAGGTTCTGTTATCTCGCATGGAAGTGCAATAGCGCCGCCATAACGTCTTAGTAATAAGCCGCTATTTTCTAATGCTGCCAAATCTTTACGAATAGACACTTCACTTATATCAAATTGCTTAGCTAAGGTATCTACGCTTACTTCACCACTTTGGTTAAGATCAGAAATGATATGATGACGGCGTTGTTGAGTGTTTCTCTTTGACATGGCTTTTGAATAAATCTTCGATTAGCTTTCACTTTGGTTGCCATTATGTTTCAAAACGAAAGTTAAAGCAATAAACTGATAACTTACTTAGCTAATAACTTTAAATATTCTGGCGTTTTTTTAAACTGTAAAGTCGCTTTATGTAAACGATTGAGTACATCTTTATTGATATTTTTATTGGTCGCTATATAACTGTTACGTTTATTTTTAGCTGTAATATCTTGATATTTAATCGCTATATTAATTTTTGAATGTTGCTTTATATAGTCTAAAACAACTTCAGGATCAGCATAGAGTAAATCTACACGCCCTTTGATAAATAACGTTATCATATGCCCCAGATTTGATACTACATAAAGGTTTATTTCCTCAGAAAACCCTTTTTTAATCAATTCATTATGTTCCGCTGAATGACGAATTACCGCAATAAGTTTATCTTTGGCTTGTTCAGCATTTGAGACGTGATTTTCAGGCTTTACCGCTAAGGAAATAAACACCCTAGCTAAATCACTGACTTTAATTAACCAGTGGAACTGCTGCTCTCGCTCAGGTGTTCTGATAATACTTAAAATGAGGGTGTTTGGTTTAGACTTGGCAATATCATAGGCTCTAGCCCACGGCATAAAATTTATGCTAGCCGTTAATTGACTTGCTGATAAAATAGCTTGAAGAATTTCAACAGTAGAGCCTTTATCTTCACCGTTGTCACGATATTGAAGTAAAGGGCTCTCTGTAGCAACAATAAACAAATCAGTATTAACCTCTTTGCTTGCATAAGCATTAAAGTAAATACTAGTAAATAAAGCCACTAACAATATACTGAGATTTTTCAACATACACAGAATTATCCTTGACTAAAGAGGATTTAATGTTAGTTTTTAACAGGTCTCTGCCAGTTTTTAATATTACGTTGTTTACCACGCCCTACGGCTAAATCATTTTTCTCAACATTTTTGGCAATAACAGAGCCCGCACCAATCGTTGCTGAGTCGCCAATCGAGACAGGTGCAACTAACGAGCTATTTGAACCAACAAAGACATTATCATTAATAATGGTTTGATACTTATTAACACCGTCATAATTACAGGTAATTGTACCGGCACCAATATTAACATTTTTACCTATAATGGCATCACCAAGGTACGTTAAGTGACCGGATTTACTTCCTTCGCCTAAAGTCGACTTTTTCATTTCTACAAAGTTGCCTATGTGAGAATCTTTGTTCATCACACTACCCGGACGAATACGTGCAAACGGTCCAACCGAACAACCTTCACTAATTATAGCCTCTTCAATGATGCTGTTAGGCTTTATTTCAACATTGTCACCTATAGAACAGTTTTTAAGTATGCTGTTTGCACCAATTTTTACATTATTTGCTAGAGTTACTGTACCTTCAAAAATACAGTTAACATCAATATTTACTTCACTGCCAATATTTAAAGCACCACGAATATCAATACGAGCTGGGTCGCGCAAACTTGCGCCATTTATCATTAATTGTTCAGCCAAGCGTACTTGATAAGCGCGTTCAAGTGCAGCTAATTGTACGCGGTTATTGGCACCTTCTACTTCAATTTCTGTTTCAGGATGAGCAGTCGCTATTGTTTTTCCTTCGTTATGAGCGCTAGCAATAATGTCGGTAAGGTAATATTCGCCCTGCGCATTGTCATTAGAAAGACCACTTAACCAACGTTTTAAATCGCCACCATTGGCATATAAAATACCTGTGTTAGCCTCATTAATTAATAACTGCTCTGGTTGCGCATCTTTCTGTTCAATAATACCAACGACCTGTCCGTCTGTACGTACGATTCGGCCATAACCGGTAGGGTTAGCCAAATAAACAGTTAACAGCGACATACCATTTTTAGGCTTAGCATTAAGTAGACTCTCTAATGTTGATACTTTAGTTAATGGCACATCACCATAAAGTACTAAAACATCTTCATCATCTTTTAAAAATGGCGATGCTTGGTCAACAGCGTGGCCAGTGCCTAATTGTTCTTTTTGTTCAATAAAAGTTAGATCGTCTCCAGTGTTGTCTTTGGTAAGAGTTGTTTTAAGTACTTCACCACCAAAACCATAAACAACATAAATATTTACAGCGCCAATCTGTCGAGCGCTATCAATAACATGAGAAACCATCGGTTTATCAGCAATTTCATGTAGTACTTTAGGTAATGAGGAGCGCATGCGAGTACCTTTACCCGCAGCAAGAATGACAACAGAGAGCGACATAGAAAATCCATTCAATTAAGCGTATTTATTATTGTTGTCATTGTAACCAAGTTTTATTTTTCTTAATAGAGCAAGCGTAAAGTATTCATTAGTTTCAGCGCAGGTTTTAACCTTTCAGTTTATACACAATTTGACTGCAACATAATTAATGTTTTCATTTGAACAGTTGCACACTGATTGTGCAACTGCTCTTTTTATCGCCTTTAAGTCATGCATTACCAAAAATCAGATAACAACTAATCAAGATGTAAAACAGATTAAAATCATAAGGTTAAATTTTTATTTAGTGTTTGGTACAGTACTTGCGATAGCAAGCCATAATGTTATACAAGGTAATGGGTATTTAATATGAGTGCAAAAATTAAATTAGTAGTGATCGGTAATGGCCCTGTTGGGCACAATTTTTTAGAGTATTTGGTTGAAAGTGGGCAAAGTGACCAATATCAGGTCAGTGTCTTTGGTGAAGAGCCTCTTCCTGCTTATGACAGAGTTCATTTAACTAGCTGGTTTAAAAATCAAGATGTTGCTGATATAAATATGGTGACCGAAGGTTTTTACCCTGCAAATAATTTCATTTTGCATGTCGGTGATAAAGTAACTGAAATAAATAGAGCAAATAAAACAGTTACCGCAGAGTCGGGCTTAGTAGTCAGTTACGATAAGGTTATTCTTGCTACGGGTTCTTTTCCTTTCGTACCGCCAGTCCCTGGTCATCAACGAGACAATATTTTTGTCTATCGTACTATTGCTGATCTTGAAAAAATCACTGCCGCAGCTAAAACAGCTAAAATTGGCACCGTGATAGGTGGCGGCTTATTAGGGTTAGAAGCAGCAAAAGCATTAATGGACTTAGAATTACAAACTCACGTAGTTGAGTTTGCACCACGTTTAATGGCCGTACAAATTGATGATGGCGGCGGCGCCATGTTACGTAAAAAAATACAAGATTTAGGCGTTAGTGTTCATACCCAAAAAAACACCCAAAACATTGGTGATGGCGATAAAACCTTTCACAAAATGAGTTTTGCCGATGGTGAAGTGTTAGACACAGATATTATAGTGTTTTCTGCCGGTATTCGCCCTCGTGACGAATTAGCTCGCCAAGCCGAACTAATCATGGGCGAACGTGGTGGTGTGGTTATTAATAATAATTGTTTAACCTCAGACAAAGATATTTATGCCATTGGTGAAGTTTCTTTATGGGATAACAAAATTTTTGGCTTAATTGCCCCAGGTAATGCGATGGCACATGCCGCCGTTGATCACTTAACCGGCATAGGAACAAGTGAATTTGCTGGCGCAGACATGAGTACTAAGCTAAAACTGATGGGCGTTGATGTTGCCTCTATTGGTGATGCTCATGGTAATACCCCAAACTCTCGCAGTTATACTTATGTAAATGACCGTGAAGAAGTGTATAAAAAAATAGTCGTCAGCGAAGACGATAAATATTTACTCGGCGCTGTGCTAATAGGTGATGCCGCTGAATATGGCTCATTACTACAATTTATGCTCAATAAAATGGAGCTTCCTGCAGAGCCAGAAGGGTTAATTCTTCCTAGTGTAGACGGCAGTTCTAATGGTATAGGTGTTGATGCACTACCTGATTCAGCACAACTATGTTCATGCTTAAACGTGACCAAAGGCGATATTATTGAAGCGGTAGAAGCCGGTGCAACCGACATGGCCGCTATAAAGTCTTGTACTAAAGCGGCTACAGGTTGTGGTGGTTGTGCTGCCTTAGTAACACAAGTGCTTAACTGTGAACTAGAGAAATTAGGCGTTGAAGTTAATACTGACCTTTGTGAACATTTTTCTTATACCCGTCAAGATTTATATAACATTATACGTGTTGAGAAAATCAAATCTTTTGATGAATTACTTGAAAAACACGGTACCGGTTTAGGTTGTGATATCTGTAAACCTACCGCTGCAAACATACTTGCCTCTTGTTGGAATGACCACGTATTTGATAATAAACTTCAAGGCTTACAAGATACTAATGATTTTTATATGGGTAACATGCAAAAAGATGGTACTTACTCTGTTGTTCCTCGTGTTCCTGGTGGTGAAATCACCCCTGAAAAACTGATTGTTATAGGTGAAATAGCCAAAGACTACGGCCTTTATACTAAAATTACCGGTGGTCAACGTATAGATCTATTTGGCGCACGGGTTGAGCAACTACCTCCTATTTGGAGAAAGTTAGTTGATGCTGGTTTTGAAACAGGTCACGCTTATGGTAAATCATTACGTACTGTTAAATCGTGCGTAGGCTCAACTTGGTGCCGTTACGGTGTACAAGACTCTATGGGCATGGCTATCTTACTTGAAAATCGTTACAAAGGTTTACGATCTCCTCACAAGATAAAATTAGCTGTATCTGGTTGTACCCGTGAATGTGCCGAAGCGCAAAGTAAAGATTTCGGTGTTATTGCTACAGAGAATGGTTGGAACCTCTATGTGTGTGGTAATGGCGGTATGAAACCTCGTCACGGTGATTTATTCGCTTCAGACTTAGACGACGTTCAACTGGTTCAATACATTGACCGTATTACAATGTTCTACGTTCGTACTGCCGACCGTTTACAACGTACCTCGGTATGGATGGATAATATGGAAGGTGGTTTAGAATACTTAAAATCGGTGATTATTGACGATAAGTTAGGTTTAGTTGCAGAGCTAGAACAAGAAATGACTAATGTTGTTAATACCTACCAATGTGAATGGAAAACCACCATTGATGATCCTGAGAAAATGAAACGCTTTGCTCACTTCATTAACAGTGATAAACAAGATGAAAATATCATTTTCACCACTGAACGCAAGCAAATACGTCCAGCTTTTGCTGATGAAAAATCACTTGCTACTGAAGTGAAATAAGAGAGGAATTAAATCATGACAAATAAAAAGCAATGGGAAGATATTTGCGAAACTAGCGACATACTACCAAACATTGGTGTTTGTGCTTTATTTGAAGATCAACAAGTAGCAATTTTTAAAGTTATTGACCAATCAGGTTCAGAACAATTGTATGCCATTAGCAATTATTGTCCTTTTAGTGAGTCGAATACTTTATCTAGAGGTTTAGTCGGTAGTTTAGATAAAAAAATAGTGGTCGCTTCGCCACTTTACAAGCAACACTTTGATCTAGCTACAGGAACTTGCCTTGAAGATAATGGTATAAAAGTAAAGACTTATCCGGTGCGTCTTGAAGGAAGCACTATCCAATTAGAAGCAGTAAGGAGCCATCATGAATTATAACTATTACACCGCTGACGTTTTTACTGAACAAGCTTTTCATGGCGTACCACTGCCTGTATTTCCCAATGCAAGTGGTCTATCACCAGAAAAAATGCAACAAATAGCCGGTGAACTAAGTACATCTAGTACTATTTTTTTATCTTCTGGTGACAATATTAATAGCTATGGAATTCGTGTTTTCTCTAAAGAAAAAGAACTGCCCGCTAGTATTCATACAGTACTAGCAGCTAGCTATGTTTTAGCACAAACAAAAACAATTGAGCTATCTAAAAAACATACCCAAATTAACTTGAATTCATCATTTAAAGATCATGAACTAATAGTTAATAGCTATGTTTCTAAAAATAATGATGGCAGTGCTGGTTTGGTGCAACAAACTTATGATACCCATGCAGCTGTTGATTATTATACTCCAACAACCGAAGAACTGGCAGCAATGTTATCACTAACTCCTTCAGATATTGGTTTTGACAATTACAGACCATTAATTGTGTCGTGTGGGGTGCCTTATCTTATTGTGCCAATAAAGTCTTATACTGCAATTCGCGAGGCCAAATTTAACGAAGCAGCATGGAGTAACTCTTCTGCACCGAGCTCATTAGCACAAGAAATATTACTTTATGCCAATAATACCGATGAAAACCCTGCTGATTTCCATGCTCGTTTATTAGGGCCTGCCATTGCACATCATGAAGATCCACCAATTGGCGGGGCTATTGCAGCTTTTGCTAATAACATTTGTGATCATCCTCATGTGCAACCAGGAACACACATCTTTGCCATTCAGCGTGGCGCTAATGATGCTCGAAAAAGTATGTTTTATGTTGAAATGGATAACCAACAAAGTAAAGATTTAACCATACGTGTTGGTGGTCATGCGGTATTAATGAGTGAAGCAAGTATTAACGTTAACTAATAAATCTAAAGTATTTTTATTGAAAATCATGGTGACAATTCGAGTAATGACGCAGCAAGAGGTGCTGCGGTTCGTACTATACCAGTTTCATTAATTAAGTGATCTATTTTATTATGTAGGAAGTAGTTGGTCGTTTTAACAAGTACCAATATCACATAGTTAGTGATATTGGTACTATATCTTGTAGAAGTTAAAGTCATAGTACTGCAACACAGATATCAGAAATTAATACCTCAAGCTCAACAACTATCAAACAATCAACTGGTTAACTATATAACCGTTATCATTCAAAGTGCGTGATCTCAGTGGGAATTAAATCAATTTAAACAAGGCATTAAATTAAAGAATGGGTTCCATTCTTTAATTTGATAACGCAGCATAAATGACTTTTAAACCCATCGAAGAAAGGCTTGAGCACTCTGAAGCCTGCATCTTGAATGGTAACGGATATAATAGAACTAGTAACCTTTGCTTCAATACTAAGTTTTACAGTATGCGAATAGCACATTATTTTTTACTAACAAAAACGCCCTGTTACTTATCGTAACAGGGCGTTTAAATTAATTCACTAAAACTTTCTACGTGCGATTAATGCATCGCTTATATATTAGCTTTTCTTGTTAGACGCTTGAATAACACGTAATTGTGCTACAGCACGTGCTAATTCTGCTGCAACAGCGGCATAATCAACATCAGAGCCATGAGCATTCATGTTTTCTTCAGCACGTTGTTTTGCTTCTAACGCGGCTTGTTCATTCAAATCGTCAGCACGTGTAGCTACATCAGCCAGTACGATAACTTGATTTGGTTGAACTTCTAACATACCACCAGAAAGATAAATAACTTCTTCGCTATCATCTTCTTTAGTGATTAATGCCATACCAGGTTTTAGTGAGGTCAATAAAGGTGCATGACCAGGCATAATACCTAGCTCACCTTCACTACCTGTG
>Ga0105358_10002405_pt1 | contig 10046 bp, 5 predicted proteins | sample GOMGulsemesocosm_5_FD_83509 | JGI IMG/M metagenome (GOLD analysis project Ga0105358, IMG submission 83509) | Methane-oxidizing microbial communities from mesocosms in the Gulf of Mexico - GOM15C Gulf of Mexico | ecosystem: Environmental > Aquatic > Marine > Cold seeps | place: Gulf of Mexico...
CGCTTAAAATATCTTTCTGGATCTTTGTTGCCACTATAAATGAAATACCAACGGCAGCAAAGAGCTTATAGTTGCCTACCAGCTTGAATGAAACATTAAAGTTTAGAGTCTTAGATTTAGTCGGAGCCAATACAGCTTCATCAGATTGAAGGCTAGCTAGGAATTAGTTTTTAGGCTATTTTTTTAAATATTAATATTCGGTTGTTTGCAGGCATTGCAATATCTTCTTTTAAAGATAAACCTGCTTTTGTTGCCAATTGACAAACGGCTTCAAAGTCACGAATACCACTATCTTCGTCTCGCGCTTTTAGCCAAAGATCAAAGTTAGCATTGCTTGCGCTAGTATATTTCCCTTGATAACTAAACGGCCCATAAATGCATAGTGCCCCATTTTCGGTTAACTGCTGATCAACCATACTGAAAAATCTTTGTACTAACGGCCAACTGATAATATGCAGAGTATTAGCTGTGAATATGGCATCTATGTTTTCAGTTAATGGTGGAGCGCCTGCTAAATCGATTGTTAATGGTCGTTTAATGTTGGAGGTAGGAAAGTCAGATATCCATTGATGAATACCGGCATGATTAATAGCTAAATCACTGGTTTGCCAGGTAAGAAAAGGCAAATTTTTAGAAAAATAAACCGCATGTTGCCCTGTACCCGAGCCTATTTCTAATATATGTTTATGATTGGCGAACACGCGACTTAATATTTCGAGTATTGGTTTTTTGTTGTTCTCACATGCTTGTGAAAATGGCTTTGTCATGACTTTCTAACCCTATTAAATATTTGCTGTAAATTAGCTTGTTTCTGCTTTAAATGGCAAAAACTGTTGGCAATGCGTCAAATAGCGCTGCATTTGTTGTTGCTCTTGTTGGCAAAACTGCTGTATTGCCGCTCTAAAACCTAAATGCTTTATCCAATGGTAAGAATGCGTCAATACTGGCTCAAAACCCCGTTGAATTTTATGTTCGCCTTGGGCTCCAGGATTAAACGTTCGTAGCTTTTGTTCAATACAAAACTCAATCCCTTGATAATAACAAAGTTCGAAATGAAGATTGTTATGCGTTTGTGTACAACCCCAATAGCGACCGTAAAGCTGCTGCTCGTCAAAGAAAAACCAGGCGCATGCTATATCGCAGTCGTCAATGCTGGCAATCACTAATAAAATATTATTGGCAAGCGACTTTAATATACTTGCAAAAAAGTCAGCGGTTAAGTGGGGGGAATGACCGCGTTTTATATAGGTTAATTGGTAAGTTAAGTAAAAAAAAGAAAGCTCTTCCGGCGTAATATCTTTGCCTAAAATTCGGCGTACTTTTATATTTTGCTGTGCAATCGATAAGCGCTCTTTGTTAACGTTCTTTCTTTTTCTTGCGGTAAAGGTAGATAAAAAATCACTAAAGTCGTGATATTGACGATTAAACCAATGAAACTGTACGGTATTACGATGAAAGACATTGTTCACTCTCAGTGACTGCTTTTGAACCTCTTTCGCATACAAGATATGCCAACTATTAATGTTATGTTCTAAACAGTGTTCGGTTAGAACAGAAAACACCTGAGATAGTTCTACTTCACTTGCCAATAGCTTAGTTGTCGATATCGGTGTAAAAGGAATGGTTGCCACTAATTTGGGGTAATAAGGTTCATTGTGTTTTTGGTATGCATCAGCCCATGCCCAGTCAAATACATATTCTCCCCAGGAGTGCTGTTTGATATACATGGGTAGTATTGCGCATACATTGTTGGAGTTTGACCATAATAAATGATGTGGCTGCCAACCTGTTTTACTGCAAACCGATTGGCTGTTTTCTAATGCTTTAAAAAATTGATAATTTACAAATGGCGAGCTAGAGTCGGCTAATGATTGCCAAGTTAGCTCATTAATTAGTTTGATGGAGTTTAAAAATTCAGTTTTCATTCTGCTAATTCACATAACCTATTTATAAAAATAATAAACGCATTAAAATCAATATATCGTAGTTATCATTTTATTGTTACTTTTATCAATGCTTTAATTCACATTCTTTCATGCCTATGCAGAACACTCAGGATAAAATGTAGGTCGGGATTTATTCTGACAATGCTATCAAACAGAGCTTATTTGTCGCACTAAAGTACTACCTACAAAGAAATAAAAGAATTAAATTCCCATTCCTGAGCAAAGTTCATAGGCATGTGTTTTTTTAATAATGTGTATGAAAAGTAACCACAAATCAACAGCACTTTTTAAGTTTTTTGAGTAATTAAAATCAATAAGTAAATTATCAATAGTCAGCTTTTAGGCTATTAGAAAGGAGCTTAATATTAAAAATGCTATTTATTTTTTCTGCCACTTAGTGCCGTATAGCTTATTTTATCCTGTATTTAGTTGGTGGTCTTGTCTCCTCTAATTATCGTTTTTCACTTCGTTATAGCTTCTAACGAAATCGGTTAAAACTTTAAGATGATTAAAATGGGCAGTTGTATTGCCCATTTTTATACCATACATAATGTCCTCTCATGCAAACTCACTCGTTTTATTGTTACTTTTTTAAGATCTAATTCAATGCCTATTAATGACTGAAAATACCGTTCCTATTGTCAAGATAGAAGTTGAATGATGTGTTCTTTATAAGTAATTTTTTTATTGATTTACTTTTTTAAGGAGTTTTGGTTACTTGTTTTGGTGTTTATTCTTTACAATAGTCATTCGTTGCGGTAGTTTAATAAAGTAAATGTTTTCTGATTAATCGCTTTAACAAACATTATTTAGCACTCTCTACATTTGACAAAGGCAGCTTTAATGAACTTTTTTAGTACGGGTAAAAAGAATCAATATATTGGCAGACTAGCTTTCAGTTTGCCCTCTGTATTATTTTTGGTATTGGTTTTATTCTTTATTGGTGGATGCAGCCAACAACAAATTGCTGAAGGTAACGTTGTTGAAAATACATCTATAGAAAAAAGCAGCGTAAAAGCTAAGCCGTTAAATGTACTCTTTATCTTAACTGATGACCAAGCACCAGATACTGTGGCTGCATTTGGTAATAAAAATATCAATACACCAAGCTTAGATAACCTCGCCAAACAAGGCATGCGTTTTAGCCATGTCTTTAACCAAGGTGCGTGGTCGGGCGCGGTTTGCTTACCTAGTCGTCAAATGATTAATACTGGCCGTCATTTATACCGTACTGGCCTAGATGCGCGCGGAGTTAACGATCCTACCTTTGCTGCAAAGCATGCCACCTTTGGTGAGACTTTTAAAAAATCAGGATACGATACTTTTCAAACAGGTAAATGGCATTTGTCATTAGATGTTTGGCGTCGTAGTTTCACTCATGGTAAGGCAATACATAAAAATGGTATGTCACGTCATGAAAAAGGTGGACATTGGGATGCTGAGTTTACCGATTTTGATGGTTCAAAAGCTGGTGATAGTGCATTTACTGACTATAAAGGTGGAAAACATACCAGTGAAGTTGTTGCTGATGCCGCAGTTGATTTTATTGCAAACCGTCAAGACAGCTCAAAACCTTTTATGATGTATGTTGGCTTTTTAGCGCCACATGATCCATTACATGCCCCTGATGAATATTTAGCAAAATACCCTAAAGATAAAGTGCAATTGCCAGCAAATTTCTTAAAGTACCATCCATTTGATCAAGGTGACTATTACCTACGTGATGAAGTTTTAGCTGGTTTTCCACGCGCTGAAAAAGAGATCAGAGATAAAATTGGTAAATATTATGCCATGATCGAGCATACTGATGCGCAAATAGGCAGAATTATTGCGCAATTAGAAGCGTCTGGTCAGGCAGATAATACCGTTATTATTTACACCGCAGATCATGGTTTAGCCATGGGGCGTCATGGTTTGATGGGTAAACAAAATCAATATGATCACAGTGTTAGAGCACCTTTTATTGTTAAAGGTCCTAATATTCCGGCCGGAAAAACAGCCACAGGTATGTTTTATTTGAACAGTGTTTTTCCTACCGCAGCAGAGCTTGCTGGGCTTGAAATTCCAGCAAGTGTTGATGCGCCAAGCATAGTGCCTTTGATTAAAGGTGAAAAAGACGCCGTTTATGACACTATTTATGGCGCTTATCGACATTTTCAACGCATGGTTCGTAGTCAAGATTATAAACTGATTTATTACCCTATGATCAAACGAACACAATTGTTTGATATGAAAGCGGACCCGCTTGAAATGCATGACTTAAGTGAAAAGCCAGAATATCAGCAGCAAATTCAAACGATGATGCTTGAATTAGCTGATTGGAAAAAGGTGGTGGATGATCCACTAGATCTTAATGCACCAGAAGCAAGTTACGATGCTTTCTTGAAATTAACTTGTGATTAATTTGCAACTTAAGTTGTAACTTATTTGGAAAGAATATAATGAAATTCAAAACAAAAATTAAAAGTACATTATTAACAAGCCTTAAGTTCTCAGCACTGGCATCCATTGTGTGCAGCACGGCCTCCTTTGCGGAAAAAGTCAACGCGCAAGCCTTAGCTAAGCAGCCAAATATTGTTTTTATTATGTCAGATGATCATGCTGCTAATGCCATATCAAGTTATCAGGGGCGACTATCGTCTGTTTTTAAAACCCCTAATATTGACCGTTTAGCAACAGGCGGCGTGCGTTTTAATGGCATGTATGCCAATAATTCCATTTGTACGCCTGCTCGTGCGGCTATATTGACTGGCCAATATAGCCATACTAATGGCGTTAAAACGCTGGCTGATCCGCTTGATCGCAAAAAAGATAATGTTGCTAAGCAGTTACAATCGGCAGGTTATCAAACGGCTGTTGTCGGCAAGTGGCATTTAAAAACACAGCCGTCAGGCTTTGACTACTACAATGTATTGCCTAATCAAGGGGAGTATTTTGACCCTAAACTAAAAGAAATTGGTCAGAAATGGCAAAATGGTAAAAAAGGCGGTCAAGTTCATCCCGGTTATGTTACCGATGTTATTACTGATGTTGGTTTAAATTGGTTGAATAAGCGTGATGAAGATAAGCCATTCATGTTAATGATTCACCATAAAGCGCCGCATGGTTTGTGGCAGCCTGCTAAGCGTCATGAGAACTTCTTGGCTGATGTAAAAATACCTGAACCTGATAGTTTATATAATCGTGGCAAACATGGTCCTACTGATGCGGTGATTATTGACGGTAAAGCAGGTCAACAATTTGGTTCGTCGGTATCGCGTCGTATGGAAGGTCGTGGCTTGGTTACTCGTATGTTAAATAAAGACTGGCCAACAGGTCCGCTTGAGCTAAATAGCTATGATTGGAATACTGTTGTCTCTGCTGCTTATCAAAAATACCTCAAAGACTACTTACGAACAATTAAAGCGGTTGATGAGAATGTTGGCCGTGTATTAGATTATCTTGATGACAATGGTTTAACAGAAAATACCATCGTAATCTATACTTCAGATCAGGGGATGATGTTAGGTGAACATGATTATTATGACAAACGTTGGATTTACGAAGAGTCCATACAAATGCCATTTTTAGTGCAATATCCTAAGGCGGACTCTGCAGGAAAAATAACGAACGAGTTATTTTTAAATATTGATATTGCGCCAACGTTACTCGATTTAGCTGGTGTGAATAAACCTGAAACTATGCAGGGTGATACCTTTAGAACAGCCCTTGTTGAACCCGAAAGTGCTGAAGGCAGAGATGCTATCTATTATCGTTATTGGCTACATATGGCTCATCATACTGTTCCGGCGCATTATGGTATTCGCACTAAAACCCATAAATTAGCATTCTTTTACGGTTTACCTCTTGATGCAAATGGGGCAATGCCCGCCGCCACACCACCGTATTGGGAGTTATATGATTTAGCGAGTGATCCAAAAGAGATGAATAATTTATATCCCAATGAAGAAAGTTCAGCTGTAAAAGCAAAATTAAAAGCGCAGTTAAGTCAGCTAAAAATTGAAATTGGTGATACGGATGAACAATACCCAAGCCTTACGGCTGTTAAAGCACTACATTGGAATAAATAATCAATGCTTATGGTAAGTAAATTAAAAGTAAATGTGTCGATGGTATTGCTTAGTACCTGCTTGGCATTACCTGTGATTGCGACAGAATATTTTGTCGCTAAAAATGGTAGTGATAGCAATAAAGGTAGTATTGAACAACCATTTAGACATATTCAAACTGCTGCAAGCAATATGCGTCAAGGTGATATTACCTATATACGCGGTGGTCGTTATTTTGAAGAAGTTACCTTATCGAAAGTAAAGGGCACTGAAAAGCAGCCGTTTACTTTTAAGGCCTTTAATAATGAACAGGTGATTCTTGATGGCTCTATTGTCATTAATGCTAAATGGAAAAAATACCAAGGTAATATTTATCAAACGACTGTAGAGCAGCCTATCTGGCAGCTATTTGTCAATGATAAAAGTATGACCTCGGCGCGCTGGCCAAATGGCAATTGGTATGATCGTTCTGTTTGGGATAAAACTAAGTCTATGATGTGGCCTGAAAAAGGCAAAGGTGAGCTAGGTACTTATTTTAACAAAGAATTATCAGCACTAAATTTTGACTTAACTGACGGTATTATCGTGGTAAATTCAGGTTCATTCAAAACCTATCAAACTAAAATTACTAAGCACCAAGCAGGTGAAGATCATTTCTCCTATAACACCAAAGGGGTTAAGTCGCATTTTAGCTTCAAAAAATCCGGCGTTAGCCGTCATGGTTATTTTCTAGAAGGCAAATTAGGCTTGCTCGATGAAGAGAATGAATGGTTTTATGATGTAAAAAGCAAACAGCTATATTTGTGGGCAGAGCAGGGCGTTAATCCTGAAACGCTAAACATACGAGGCAAGGTACAAAGTTACGCTGTTAACATTAAACATTCAAAGCACATCAACTTACAGGGTATTAATTTTTTCGCTACTACCTTTAATGTAAGTCGTAGCAGTTTTATTAACGTTGAAGATAGCGAGTTAATGTATCCGTCTTATTCTAAACGTATGCTAGGGGATAACTCACCTATTGAAGTCACCAAAATGGTGGTAAAAAAAGAACATAGCCTTGCCAACAATCAATTGAAAAACTGTAAAATTGCTTATACTGATGGCCCTGCCATTGAGATGAATGGTACAGGCAATCGTGTAGAAAACTGTTATATACATGACATTGACTATAGCTGTACTTATAAAGGCGGTTATACCTTGAATATGGTCAATGCTAAGGAACTAGTTTTTAGACGTAACACTATTCATACCACAGGCTGTTCAGAGTTATTTAAGGCAGGTGTTAGAAATCGAATAGAGTTAAATGATCTGTCTGATTCAGGTCATTTACAAAACGATGGGTCGATGATCCAGTTAAGTGTCAAACAACAAAGCGATGGCATAGTACGCTACAACTGGGTGCATGACAGTGTTAAACAAGGCATTCGCTTTGATAATAAAAACACCCCTAATGCACCTTATGGCAGCAATGGTAATGTTTTTAATAATGTAGCTTGGAATACTGACCGTATTTATTTTAAAGGTGATAACCACTTTGTTTTTAACAATTTAAGTTTTGATAGCCATCAAAATGACTTAATTGTAAGTAGCAACAAAGCTATTCAAGGGCATAATCACAAAACGATAACTCGCAATAATATTAGCAATAAATTTTCAGGACACAGAACCAAACCTATTAGCAAATACCCTGTACCCGGCATAGTTGATCACAACTGGGATGGGGTGACTTTAGGTTTAGATGTTCGTTCACAACTACGTGATGTTGATAACTTAGATTTTCGCCCAAGAGCAGATTCCTCATTGATTGATGCTGGCGCACAAATTAAAGGAAAAACTAATTTATTCCTTGGTAAATCACCCGATATTGGCCCGTATGAGTTTGGCGCATTAGATTACTGGATCCCCGGATTTCAAGATAGTACTGCGTCAAAACCAGTACCTCCTGTTTTAGCAACGAAAGTAAAGTTAGATGCTGATTTAATGTGGTTAAACGCTTATAAGGCATTAATGCATCAAGTTTATTTTGGTGAAGTAAAAAGCGAAGTTAAACAAGCTAATACTCAATCACCACAGTATCAGGGTGAATTTAAACACAATGTTTTTACCCCGCCACAGCTTAAAGCAGGCAACAGCTATTTTTGGCGTGTTGATGCCATACGTGAAGGTAAAATTATTAAAGGTGATGTTTGGTCGTTTACTGTAGCGCAGTAATAAACTAACAATAATTGTCAGCAACACTGCTAGCAGTGTTGAGAATTTTAAGTCGATAGAAGTAATTGGAAGTATTATGATAAATAAACTATTTTCCCCCACAATGCTAGTTGCCGTATGTGCTAGTGCTTTGCTTGCCGGTTGTAATCAAACATCTGAGCAGAGCGAGCAGGTAGTAAAACAAGCAGCAAGCAGTCTTGAATTTTATGTTTCACCAGAAGGGCAGCAAGGTGCTTTGGGTACACAAGCAGCACCTTTTAAAAATATTGCTGGTGCGAGAGATGCGATTCGTCAACTAGGCGATGTACAACGTCAACAAGAGGTAACTGTTTGGCTTCGCGGTGGTACTTATACCTTAAACGAGACTTTAGTATTAAATCGTCAAGATGGTGGTCAAGGTGAGCACTTTGTAAATTACCGTGCTTACCCTGAAGAAACACCAATTATCTCTAGTGGTAAAGCGGTAACTGGTTGGAAGAAACTACCGGTACAAGTTGAAGGTTTACCTGAAGTAGCTAAAGGCAAAGTTTGGGTTGCCGATGTTACCCGTGAAGAGTTTGGTCGTTTTACCGCACTTTTTACTGGTGATAAGCGTTTACCTCGTGCCCGTAGTGCGCGTTTTGATGGCGTTAAACCTACCGGTTATGAAATTGCCGATTCGCGTAATGTTATGCATAAAAAAGATCGTCATCTGTTAAAAGAAATTCGTTATGTTGAAGGTGCGCCAATTCGTGATTGGAAAAACCTTGATGATATTGAAGTGTTTTTCAACCCTGTTCCTTGGGCATTAAACTTTATTCCATTGGAATCAATTGACCTTGATGAGAAACTACTAACGCTTAAATATGAAGCTAATGCACCTGCTTTTTCTCAAAACGGGCCGTGGGCCGTTATTGAAAATGCGGTTGATTTTATCGATGAAGCCGGTGAATGGGCGCATAACAGCCTAACGGGGAAATTGTATTACTGGCCACATGATAATGCCAAACCTAGCAACATCACTATTCCACAGTTAATGGAGTTAGTTCGTGTTGAAGGTGATATTAATTATGATGCAGCAACTGATGTACCGGTTCAAAATATCAGCTTTGAAGGTATTACTTTTACGCAAGCTAAGCGTTCAACTTGGTCTGAAGATCATAAAGGTTGGGGCATTCAACACGATTGGGATACCTTTGATTATGGCAATGCGATGTTACGTTTTCGCGGCGCTGAAAATATGAAAGTGAGCGGTAGTCACTTTACCAACTCAGCAGGCTCAGCTATTCGTTTAGACTTACATGCACAAAATATCACTATTGAAAATAACTTAATCGACTACGTTGGTCATATGGGCGTTTTACTGGCAGGTTACGGCCCAGGTACTAAAGATGTAAACCATCACAATACTATTACCAATAACATCATTCATCATGTTGGTGAAATAATCTGGCATGGTCATGCCGTTTTTGTATGGCAAAGTGGTGATAATGTCATTTCGAATAACTGGATCCACCATGTACCACGTAAGGCCGTAGGTGTTGCCGGTCCTCGTGTACAAATATTAATGAAGAAGAATGAAGATTTTGACGAAGCGGCTAAAACTATTCGTTGGAATGAAATTGATTTAGATGTTGAATATAGCGATGATACCCAAGCACATTTTATGCCTTATTTACATGGTAAAAATAACATCATTGAAAACAACAAGGTAACTAAAACTTTGTTACAACTACATGATGGTGCATCAATCAATATTTCTGGTGCCGGTGAAGGTAATGTTATCCGTCATAACTACATCTTCGATGTCGATTACATTGGTGCTCGTACTGATGATTGGCAACGTGGCACTTTGACA
>Ga0105358_10002410_pt1 | contig 10039 bp, 7 predicted proteins | sample GOMGulsemesocosm_5_FD_83509 | JGI IMG/M metagenome (GOLD analysis project Ga0105358, IMG submission 83509) | Methane-oxidizing microbial communities from mesocosms in the Gulf of Mexico - GOM15C Gulf of Mexico | ecosystem: Environmental > Aquatic > Marine > Cold seeps | place: Gulf of Mexico...
ATTATCGAATGTGCCAGCCCGTCATTATCGAAGTGTCTGATCGATAATCCATTCACTTAGCAGCACTAATCAAGTTCATCTGACACCAATTATTAGGCGACAATCAAGCCTGTAGAACTGAATGATAATTATTATTAATTGTCACCGACCCCTTTTTCCGACCCCTTTTTCCCCATTTAACGTCAGATCTGGCTTGAATGGGGTAATATAATCCCTGAATGATCGCTTACATATCAACCATCACATTTATATTTTTTCATGTACTCTTGAACCATTTTTTCTACTGAATAATTATTATCCACTAAACGATAAGCTTGAGTAACCTTATCGCTTCGTTTATGCTCATCTTTCATTACTTCGCTCAGCTTACTGGTTAAAGCATCACAATTGTTAGATTCAATAAACCATGCTTGTTCTTCATTAATGAATTGTGAGATACCTCCAACATCTGTACATATCACAGGGGTTTTATTTGCCATAGCCTCTAAAATAGTCATTGGCATAGCCTCATATACAGAAGACAATACAAAAATATCAGAATTTTTAAGAATGGATATTATATTGCTTTGAAACCCTAATAAGTAAATAGAATTATTCATTTCTAAACTATTAATTTGTTCTGATAACTCATTATATAGAGGCCCGTCTCCAACAATATGTAAAATGCAATGCTCAAAGCCTTCCATAGTTGTAACTGCTTTTGCAAAAGCATTAATAAGTAATTTTTGATTTTTAACTTTATCTAACCTGCCAACAGTAACAAATTTTTTAACTTTATTATTTGAATATTCTATATTCTCAGAGATTTCGACGCCATTAAACAGAAGAGATACTTTTCTATTATTTATTTTTATTTTATGAACAACCCATTGATATAGGTCATATGAAACAACAATATATTCAGTAATAAAATAGGCCATGAATTTTCTAAAAATATTGTGTACTTTGTTTTTTCCTGCTGGATCATCACCACCTCTTCCATGATCACTATGAACACGAACAGGCACACCTGCTACTTTAGCGATAAGGTGATACTCAATAGTGCCAAAATTATAGGTGTTAATCACCATTGGCTTTAATTTTTTTAGCAATGAAAAGAGCTTTATGTGAGTACTAAGATCATTGCCTGACTTTTTATTGAGTACAAATGTCTCCACCCCAACGTTAACTTGTTCAAGCATGCTCAAGTCATCAGTCAAAGAAACAATAATATGCTCAACATCATATTGCTTAGAATGATTTATCAAATTTGCAATTACTTTCTCTAAGCCACCACAACCGAAGCTATATACAAGATGAACGATTTTTTTTGTCATTTCAGAATCAACCTTACAAAGTAAGTTTTTACTTTACATTCAATTTAACTAACAACACAATTAAGAGCAAATTGCTTTAATCAACATATTTTAACGTAATAGGCTTTTAAATTGAATTTAAAACACAAAAAAACAGATAAAGATATTATCCGAGTCTCAACAAAAATAATCACATTTCAAAATATCGCACAATTAAAGTCACAATGGTTAGAGCTTGAAAACGATTCAACGCCATTATTTTTCTTAACTTGGAAATGGGTAGGGGCTTGGCTATCACAAGCAATACAAACAGAAAAATTAATATTACTAGAAGCAAAAGTACATCAAAACATTGTAGGTTTAGGTATTTTTACCGAACAAAAAATAAAAAGATACGGGCTATTAAAGCGCACTCAATGGTTTTTACACAGGACTGGTAAAGACGAAAATGACCAAATATGGATTGAAAACAACAACTTTTTAATAAAAGAAAAAAGCAAAGAGATCATTTCTCAAGCAATTTGGCATGAGCTTTTACATAATCACAATTATGTCGATGAGTTTATTATAGCCATTTATCCTGAAAAGTTATCAAGCTTTATATTTCCTACACAAAAAAAATATTCAATAAATGAACTGTATTCAGATAGCGGCTATTATCTTTCTCTAAATAAAACAACAACTTTTGATAGCTACTTAGTATCACTTTCAAAAAACACACAAAAACAAATTAAACGGAGTAATCGATTACTAAATCAAAACAACAACTTGAAGTTTTCGGTATCAAAAAATGAGCAAGATAATTGGAGGCTATTAGAAAAATGTAAAGGTTGGCATATTGAAAAATGGCATAAAACTGAAACTCCCAGTGGTTTTCTTAATCCAAAATTTACTGATTTTCATAAAAAACTAATGATAAATGAACATACAAGTGCGCAAACTATTATTGCATCATTAACTGTTAATGATGAACTACATGGTTGCTTATATTGCTTTCTAGACGATAACTGTGCTTATTTCTATTTAAGTGCCTTTAAGAGCATTACAGACAACCGTATAAAATTAGGACTAACTTTACATACGCTTTTTATTAAATGGTTAATAGAAAACAATCTACTAATCGAGAAGTATGATTTTCTAGCTGGAGAGGCTAGATACAAAAAATCGTTAACCAATAATCGAAATGAACACAGCTATATTATAGTACAAAAAAACACCTTGAAATTTAAAGTTGAGAATAAGTTGAAGCAATTAAAATGTAAATTAAGGCAAATTTTTAACTAAAAATGGACCTAGTGCATTCGCTATTGATAAAGGCAGTTTTTTCCACATTCTTATAGCCAAATCAAATTTTGCATTACTTGGTGACAGGTCAGGTAAATCCTCTCCTTTAGGCACCCAATAATACCAATAACATTGTTGAGGCTCTGATTTCCATTGTTTTTTAAAACGATAAGTTCCTTCATCAACCGTTGAGCGACCAAAATCAAACTCTTTACACTCAATATGAATTGCAAAAGAAAGTATTTGCCAGTACAAGTACATATTAACAGATATTCGGTTAGCATAACTTAGCGTGCTAGCCCAGGGGATTTCTAACCTATCTTTGTATCTAATTAAAAAACCTGTTGAAACTGGTTTTCCCTGCCAATAGACTACACAAAGTGAACTGTTTTCGTTAAAAGTATTGAAAATATTAATAAAAAAATTCTTGCTGTAAACTGGCGTACCTAAATCCCTCATATTTTCACAAAATACTTGATAAAAATCATCAAGCAACTCAATACCACCAATTTTATGAGTAACCCCTTCTCTTATAGGTCTTTTTATTTGAGATCGACGTTTAGATCCAATTAACTTTCCTAGGGCATCTGCGCTTTCTGGTAGCTGTAGGATCATATTCACTTTACTAGTTGAAACGGGTAGAGTATTATCAATTCGCTCTACTTGCTCCCTATATTGAATATGACTAACTTTATTGATAACACCTTGCTGCTCTAAGTGTTTATTTAGTAATAATGTAATTTCATGATTATCTGTAAGTGCTCCGCCATAATTAAAAAACGGCATAGAAACAATAAAATTACCAAACAATTTACTATTAAGATTTACGCTTGGCAAAATACCACAAAATTCACCGCTCTCATTAAGTGCATAGTAATAAAAACATTGATGATTAAACGTTTTTTCTATTAATGCTTTCCAAGCTGACAAATGATATACCGAAGAACGCTCGTGTTTATTAACATAATCATCCCACTGCTGAATACAATCAGGTGAAATAGAGTGGATAGTGATATTCAATGATTCAATTCCCTTCATTTAAGTTTGCTTCTTGAGAAAAAGCATAACATGATACGTAAAAGTGGCCAAAGAACTAGAAAAATAAGTGTTATGTTTGATTAACAAATATAAGTAAAGCATGTTACATTCACTTTACAATACTTTTTTTAATAACTCTATTAATCTTATTAACTAAAAACAAATATAAATAAAAATAGCTACATTAACTTATGCTCAATTTTTTACTTACCGTCATATATGAATATTATAAATATAAATATAATGAATACCCGCTAAGTATTCTATATTATCATCATGTATTTGCTGCTAAAGAAACCTTTCATCCTGATGATCTTTGTGCTGAACAATTCAATGAACAAATTAAGTTTTTAAATAAATATTTTAATATTATTTCGCTTGATCAAGCCATGCATTTACTTAAACAAAAAAAATTACCACCAAAATCACTTGTTCTTACCTTTGATGATGGCTACCAAGATAATTACACCATAGCTGCTCCTATATTAGAAAAAAACAACTGTACTGCTACTTTTTTTATTGCCTCTCAAGGCGTTGAACAAGGTTACCTTTGGAATGATCAAATTGAACAATCATTAAAAAGCACAACAAAAAACATATTACCAAAAAGTATTATTAATGAAGAATTAAGTATAAAAACAGAAACTGAAAAAGTAATTGCATTTAATTTATTAATGAACAAATTGAAATTCTTAAGCAACGAACAAAGAAGCAAAAAAATAGTTAAATTATCTCAGGAGCTTAATGTGAATCAATTTACTAAAACTATGATGAACTCCAAACAAATTTTAGATTTACATAATAAAGGTTTTACTATTGGCGCTCATACACATAGTCATACTATTTTATCAACTGAAACAAATGAAAACGCCCTGACTGAGTTATCAATTAATAAATTATATCTTGAAAAAGTAATAAATAGCTCAGTTAATTTTTTAGCTTTTCCAAATGGTTTATATGGTAGAGACTTTAATAAAAAACATTGTGATATTACAAATGAGATTGGTTTCAAAGCTGCATTTTCAACTAATGATGGGGGCGCGAGAAATACAACCGACTTGTTCCAAATACCACGTTTTATGCCTTATAGAAAGCAACTTTCTTTATTTGCACTTTCCATTGCGAAAATAGCAGGTGAGCATGTCTAAAACATTATTAATGGTGGCGTTTGAATTTCCACCTAGCAATGGAGCTTCTGTTCCTCGAGTTGAAAGTTTCTATCGATATTTAAAGGAATGGGGTTGGAAAGTTATAGTTTTAACAGCCAAACCTCATGCATATGTTAATATAGACAACACTTATACTGATTCAAAAAATGATTTGATTTTCAGAACTACTGCTTTTGATGTGCAACGACAATTATCATTCAAAGGTAAATATCTTGAAGTAATGGCTACGCCTGACAGATGGGGCCTAACGTGGATACCCTCGGGTATACACAAAGGGAAAAGGCTTATAAAAGAATACCAGCCAGATGTCATTTGGTCATCTTCTCCAATACCAAGTACGCATTATATTGCAAACAAGTTATCAAAAAAATTTAATTTACCATGGGTAGCTGATTACCGAGATCCATTTCATTACATGAATGGCAGTGCTGGAAAATGGCTAGACCAATTCCATAAACGCATTGACCAAGCAACACTATATAATGCAACGCATTTAACCTTTGCTACAGCGGCAGTAAAAGACCTTTATCTTGGTGAATATAGCAATATCATCAAGAACAAGAGTAGTGTTATTGAAAATGGTTACGATGAGGTTAACTTTAAAAATATTCAAACCCTCAAAGATAAAACCACACCATTTGACGATACCAAGTTCACCTTATATTACAGTGGTGTGTTGTATCCCAATGGGCGAGACCCTATACCACTATTTGAAGCATTATCAGAGTTAAAAGAACAAAATAAAATATCTGATACTAATTTTGAATTGATTTTCCAAGGAGCTGGCGATGGCAGCCAGTTTGAACAAATAATTAATGAGCTGAACATACAACATATTGTTCAATTTATTTCACCCGTACCATTTCTAAACGCATTGAATAATATGATGAACGCTAATGCATTATTACTTATTCAAGACAAACGTTTTAATAAACAAATACCAGGAAAAATATATGAGTATTTGAGAACAGGTAAAGCATTACTTGTGAAAGCCGATACAGAAGGCTCAACAGCAAAGCTAGCAATAACCTTTGAGGGTGTTAAGCTAGGTTATGATAAAAATGAATTAAACAAAGCTATGATTGGTTTACTTAATTCAAACACAGAAAACTTTTCTCGTCAGATGGCCGAATTCAATAGAGAAGAAAAAGCAAAAGCATTAAATTATTTATTATCTTCAATGTAGTGACTAAATAAAATGGCAGTATCCTCCCTTGCGAAAAAGACAATAAAATTTTTTGTCGGCATAACACTTTTTATTGCCTTTATAATGGCTGTGATTTTACAATCTTTTCCCACGATAAAAAAACAAAAACCTATAACCCCTGCTGAAATGACAACAGCCAAAAATAATATTAAAGACATACAAGATCAACTCTCCTCTTATCAAAATTTTATAACATTTAGTTTTTCGGCAAATGATTTAAATGCTATTTCCAAGTTAGGTACATTTGTATTACCTAACACTCAGGTACTAATTTCAACCTCTAATTTGGGCGTTCTCATTTCAACATCAACCAGTATAAGCGCTTTTAGTCCGCTTTATTTAAATACGAGTTGCTGGTTAACACAAGGCATAAATGGCTCAACTTTAGACGATTGTTACTTAGGTAACTTGCCTATCTCTGGTTTTTTAATTGAATGGATAATATCAACAGGAGTTTATGCCATTTTGGGTAAGGAGGTTTCTGATACCTTTAACAATTTACTGGCAAGTACAAATTACACAAATACATCACTGTCATTCAATGTAAAAAAGCCTAAGTTTTTGCGAAATGAAATAAAGAAATCACTCAAACAAGTAGGTAATATTGCTAGAATGTACACTCAAGCATCTACCGTACACCCTGAACTTGTGAAAGTTTATATTGACAAAATAGATTCAATACCGTCAACAAACTTAGCTGATTACCTCAAGCATTTATTCGCACTAGCAAATGTTAGATCAACAAAAAACGATCCCATACAAGAAAACACGGCAGTAATTTGGTCTTTAGCAATAAAATTTGGTGATTATCGGTTTGCATCTTTAATGGGGATTAAAAATTTTAAAGAACAAATTCAAGTACCTTCATTAAGAGGGCGTGATGATTTAGCCAAACATTTTATTTATTCCGCAGTGTTACAACAGTTAGCAGAAATCAATATTGGCTTGTCAATTGGTGAATCAAAAGAATTACTCGATTCTATATCTGGCGGCACTGGTTTAAGCTTTGCTGATATTGCGGCAAATAAGGCAGGATTAAAATTTGCTAAATATGTAACAGCAAATGAAACCAGCGCACTATCTGCTCAAGCAATGTTAATGAATATATCAAACGAAGATTCCTTTTTTCCTTTCACACACGATTTACCAGAAGGCTTTACTGGCAATAATTTCATCCGAGTAATTAAAAGCACCGACTCTGATAATTACAAAAAAGTTGAGAAAGAAATAAATAAAAGAGTTAATCAATTAGCCTTATATATAAACAATAACCCTAAAAATATAACCGCCGAAACATGGGCTTCAACTCGCAATAACCAATTTACCATGCCGTATAAAGTAGACACTCACATACACACTAAATTCTCTGATGGAGCATTTTCTGTTAATGATATAGCCAAACAAGCATTTAGCTTTGGTTGTGATGCTATTGCCATAACAGACCATGGGGATCACAACTTAGCCAAAGTAACCTCAAAAGAATACTTTAATGCAATACAAACAGCACAAGACAAATATCCTTTTATGACCATAATGCCAGGGCTAGAGTGGAATATCCCCCCAATGAATGGCCGAGAGCATGTCACCCTTATTTTACCAAAATCAAAAAACTCACAGCGCAATATGACCGCGTTTCGAAATAGGTATGATCATTTTGAGCGTTTTAATGAAAAAGTTTTATCACCAGACGAAGCATTAAATTGGTTAGATCAGCACGGACAAGACAACAGTAGTATTAAACCACTTTTAATATATAACCACCCAAGCCGTAAAGACTTCCAGCAAAATGAAAATGAACACGATTTTACCTATTGGCGACAGTATTCTGATTTAGTCATAGGGTTTTCAGGAGCGCCAGGGCACCAAAAAAAGCAAGGAATTGATAACGGCTCTTATGAATTTCACCAAAGAACTATTAATGGCTGGGATCCGTCAATAGAAAATATTGGCGGAGAATGGGATAGACTATTACAACAAGGGTATAAGATTTGGGCAGCAAGAGCAGCTTCAGACTTTCATAATACTAAAATAGATTATTGGCCATGTGAATTTTCTTCTACCCATGTAATGGCCAAATCACGAAACCACAATGATATTTTAACTGCTTTTGAAAGCGGAAATTATTGGGCACAACATGGCAACATTGTGAATAGTTTAAATTTTAATATACAAACAAATACTGAAACATTACTTACGGGTAACAGTGGTTATGTCCAAGCCCAAGATAATATATCGGTTAATTTAATCGTTAATTTAAATGACAAAGATTGGCAAAACCAATTAACATCCCTTGATGAAGTTGAATTAATAATCATCACGGATAAACACATAACGTCAGTTAAATTTAAAGAGTTAGCTAAACACAATAACAAAATTGCTATCTCACATAATTTTGAAGTATCTTCCCCATTTGTAATATTTCGCTGGCGTGGAAAAAGCACACACTCTGCTCGCCGCCCATACCTATTTTATACCAATCCAATTAAATTAGTTGTTAAAAATTAAGGCAAATTGTATGAAAAAGTTATTACTTATTTGCTCTTTTTTTATCGTAGGATGTGAGCAATCGTCAAAACAAGAAATAGACTTTCCAATACGAAGTTTCGAAAACAGAGTAGGAACGGTTTTTACAAAGCTGCCAGATGATTTATTAAAACCTCCTTTGCTTGAACAAATACACTTACCTCAACAAGGCGGTATTGATGCAATATGGGGCGCAACAGGACGTGACGATGAAGGCAATATATACATTGGCACCTCATCCCATAGTAGCAGTTATGGCTCTTCTTTTTTATATCAATACAACCCACTAACTGAACAAATAATTCCCCAAAGCGATACTGTAGCCCAACTAAAATATAATGACGTTTACCGCCAAGGCATGAGGCAAAATAAACTTCACAGCAAGTTCTTTCAGGCAAACGACGGTTATATTTATTTCAGCTCTTTTGATGAAGGAGGTGAATCAAAGGGGATAAACCCAACATGGGGTGGTAACCTTTGGCGTAAAAAACCTCACAGCAAAAATTGGGAGCATTTATTAGCCACAGACGAAGCTTTGGTAGCAATTAATACTAATGGGCGTTTTGTGTATGCTTTAGGTTATTGGGATCATGTGCTTTATCAATTTGACATAAAAACTAGTAGAATTAATCGTGTTGTTGTTGGCTCGGTTGAAGAACATGTATCAAGAAACTTTATTGTTGATGAGTTAGGCCATGCATATGTACCGATGCTAAAAACAAATGATTTTAACGAAATTGAAACATACTTAAATGAATATGACGAAAAATTAAGCCAAGTTGCAAGTTACCCAATACCTAATTACCTAAGCGGTAATATGACCGAACACCATGGTATTATTGGTTATACTAGCATGAAAAATGGCGATGTTTTTTTTACTTCAAGCGAAGGTGGTTTATACCAAATTAAGCCTTTTGTTAAAGGCCAGAACAAACTGAAATATCATGGCATGATGCACCCTGATGGCTCAGCCTATATTCCCTCTTTATTTAGTACCGACGGAGAAGGAATTTTAATTGCTATCGGTAGAAGAAATATAAATGGAAAATTAAAACAATTTGAAAGAATTCTTTATGATGTAAATTCTGCTATAGCTATAAATCAACCTTTAAATACCTATAATTTGAAAAGTATCTTATTGTATGGCAGTTTAACCAAAGATAATTTTGGTAATGCTTATATTGGGGGCAGACATAGAATAGGGCAAAAACAAAAATACAAACCGTTATTATTCAAATATAAATAAGCACTGTCAAACCTAGCAAAGCGAGCCTAAGAAAACTTGAAAATTACAACAGGAAGGTTAACAAGCTTTATTGATGCAACTTAATTATCTGATGTTCTTAAGTAATAATCAATAATCTTAATATTCGATGTAGGGGCATCATGACCATCTCCTTTATTATATGGCCAGTTTGTTCCTACATGAGCACCTTCAATCGATACATCTTTTACAGCAAAAAACACTTTAGTGTAATTATTTTCTATTTCATCAGGTAATTCAAACCTTGTCCAAACGTTAG
>Ga0105358_10002411_pt1 | contig 10039 bp, 9 predicted proteins | sample GOMGulsemesocosm_5_FD_83509 | JGI IMG/M metagenome (GOLD analysis project Ga0105358, IMG submission 83509) | Methane-oxidizing microbial communities from mesocosms in the Gulf of Mexico - GOM15C Gulf of Mexico | ecosystem: Environmental > Aquatic > Marine > Cold seeps | place: Gulf of Mexico...
ATGCTGGCAAAAGTTTTTCAGTCTGATAGACAGATTACAAATTACTGGATTAGTGAAAAACTTGATGGCGTACGCGCACGTTGGAATGGACAGCAACTTATTTCACGAGGTGGCAACCCATTAAATGCACCCGCTTGGTTTACCCAAGGATTTCCAGACACACTACTCGATGGTGAACTTTGGATTGCTAGAGGTGCATATCAGCAAACCGTTTCTATTATCAAAACAAAAAAATCGCAGCTAGGCTGGAAAAAAGTAAAATTTATGCTATTTGATTTGCCCAATCATCATGGAAGTTTTAATGAAAGGGTCGCAGAAATGCGTAAGATGATGCAACATAATAACGCCCCTTATTTACAAATGATTACTCAATTTCAGTTACCTTCTAATGCGGGTTTAATGCAACACTTAGATAGCATGACAGAACAAGGAGCTGAGGGGTTAATGCTACATCATAAAGCGGGTATTTATCAAAGTGGCCGCAGTCATCATTTATTAAAACTAAAGAAATTTACCGATGCTGAAGCGGTAGTTACTGGTTATCGTGCAGGAAAAGGACAATTTTCAGGAAAAATGGGCGCGATTCAAGTTAAAAGTAAAGCAGGTAAAGTGTTTTTTATCGGCAGTGGTTTTAGTCATCAAGAACGAGACAATCCACCCGCTCTTGGTAGCACCGTTACCTTTCGCTACCAAGGCCTAACCGACAGAGGAATTCCACGCTTTGCTGTTTTTATTCGTTTACGTGCAGAGCCATGATTATCTGAGGACGTATTTAATTCCACCTATCAAACAAATTCATAACTAGGCCACGGACTTGTTAGTATTTATATCGGCTAACGCGGCTTTTCGTACCGCTGGATTTCAAACGTCTAAGAAGATTAGAAGTTTATAGCATTAAAGAGCTTTAGCACTCTTTTTCTGGATGCCTCATCAATCAAGCTATCCTCTGCGTAATCCTCAAGAATCCCATTGATTTCTTTTAAATAAGGTATTAAAAGCTCTTTGTCTTTTGCTTTAATATCATAGTGATTTATAGTTCTTAATAATGCGATTGCTGCACTGTTTAAACTTTGATTTTTCCTTGGAGTCGGATTGTCGTGAGGCGTGGCTAAGCCTAATTTCTGAATGACTTCTTGTACCACATCGCCCTCGTATTGAAATGCTAAAACCTTATTTTTACCAAACAGTGCTTGGCATTCAGTGACGAAACCTTGATAGTTTAAATGTTGAGCAAACCATTCGATATCTAACATTTCAGCAAAGGATAAGTCTTTGCCATAACAGGGATTATTTTCAATTTGTGGGTTGCGAATACATTGTTTGTAATAGCTTTCAATAAACTCAAGGGGTTCACGAAACCACACCCAAATTTCAATATCAAAGAGTTTACCCAGCTCAAATAAAAACTCTTTTGATTGCTCAGGAAAGTCCCACCAGTAATTATAAATCCCTTCAGAGGACAAGATAATGGTGTGGGTGTCTTCTTTAACCTGAGAGATTATGTTCTTAAAGTTTTCTAAGAAGTTTTCCGTGTGGGTTGTGACTAAGTTTTTCTCAAACCATTGGTGTTTGGGTGCGCTGGAATTTTGCAATCTTTCAAGATTATGCGGGTAAAGAATGCCTTTACCTCTGAGCTTGCGTTGCTTTTTATCCAAGTAGGTTTGTAAACTCGTTGTCCCTGTTTTTGGCGTACCCACATGAATGATTAGCTTTAAGGGTTGCTCAAATGCTTTTAATAATTCCGCCAATTCGTTGGCAAAATGAATGCTTGTTTTTTCCATCACGGTAAATCAAAAACCTCTTAAAAGTATGGGGATGTGAAACTTTATTCTAATCTTGGGAGCAATACAGGAAACGAAACCTAAAGTCTTAAATACCACATTATTCCAATACCTTACCTCGCAACGCTTTTGTTTTGCTGTGCTTCGTTTTACTGTCCATTCTTCTTTTCTGCGACCCTCTCGTGGGTTTAGTCGCTCGCCTTACTTTTTGCACAGCAGTTACCTGTTTAATCATTTCCTTTAGACGCTCAAGACTGTCTTCCCTATTTTTTTCTTGGGTGCGATATTTCTGAGCTTTAATAATGATTACACCCTCTTTAGTGATGCGTTTATCACGTAAATTTAACAGGCGTTGTTTATAAAACTCAGGAAGTGAGGAGGCATTAATATCAAAACGCAAATGAATGGCCGATGAGACTTTATTGACATTTTGCCCTCCCGCTCCCTGCGCTCGAATGGCTGAAATCTCAATTTCATTATCAGGGATAACAATATTATTAGAAATTTCTAGCATTGCTTATTTTCCATGTTTTACGGCGTTCCATACGATTAATTAACATAACAGTATGATACTTTATTTCAAATAATTTTTAATTGTGAATATCCCCTAGGGCATTTCACTTATTTTTTATATAAAACTAAGTGAAATGCCTTAGTTCAAGACTAGAAAACATCCTAAGCACCTGTTTATTCAACAAACAAACCGTTAAAACAGTCAATATTCATGCCAACTAATACGACAAATTGTCGCGCGGCAATTTGTCGCATTTTCATAAACTCCCCTCCGCCTTAAACTAGATTCATACTTTAAATTTATGGTTAATACCCTTTATAAGATTTTTAAAGGTAATCAGTGTTTACTTATAGTTTTTTTAGATGATCGATATGACAGACTTTGGTATGGATTAGTTGTTGAAACAATTTTCAATGGATTGACTCAAAATAAACCTTTATTTTATAAGGGATATTCACCATTATTAAAGCGGCACTGCCATTATTCAAACAACGACACAATGACTCTGGATAGGTATTTTTAGTCAATAAATTCCCTTCCCACCACTCTTCGAAATTTTTATGCCAAATCACTCTGAACTCTATGTCATTACTTAGTAAACGTCCGACTAACCCTTATTTTTGGCCTACCAGCCTGCTACTGTGTTTAGGCTTATCGGTGTCAGCCAATGACCAAGAGTATCATTTTTTAGATATGAGTTTAGATGACATTTTGACCATCCCTTTGGATGTCAATTCTGTTAATATTTTAGAAAGCCATATTCATAAAAAAGATGACTGGATGGTAGGTTATCGCTATATGAGTATGAGCATGAGTGGTAATCGCATAGGGGAACAAAGCCTTAGTGCGGCCGATGTATTAAAGGACTATAACGCCACACCGTTAGCCATGAGTATGCAAATGCATATGGGGTCATTAATGTACGCCCCAAGCGATGATTTAACCTTTATGGCCATGTTACCTTATAAAATATACGCTATGTCTCATACAACGCGCATGGGGCAAAATTTCACCACCCGCTCCGAAGGTGTAGGCGATTTGAAATTGATGGCTAATTTTTCAGGCTTTCGAACACGATGGGATAAACATATTTTAAGTTTAAAAGCAGGAATGAGTTTTCCCACTGGCTCTATTGATGAGCGCGATACAACCCCAATGGGCTTAAATCAAAAATTACCCTACCCCATGCAACTGGGATCAGGTACTTATGATATTTTAGTCGGAGCCAGCTATAAAGGGCTGACCCCAGACTGGGGCTGGGGTAGCCAATTAATGGGTACCATCCGCACAGGTAAAAATAAACATCATTACCGCCTGAGTAATAGCTTAGAAGGTTCGCTTTGGTTATCTCGAATTTGGGATAATTGGATTAGCCAATCGGTTCGCCTGCAAGGTCAATGGTGGGGCAATATTCATGGGGCTGATCCACAGGTTAATGCCAATATGATTCCCACTGCCAATACCCAAATACGCGGCGGCACACGCTTGGATTTATTATTTTCTATTGATCTCTACGCTCCTGAAGGCAAGATTAAAGGTCAGCATTTAGGCATTGAAATTGGCGTGCCAGTCTTTCAATACTTAGAGGGTCCCCAACTAGAAATGGATTGGAGTATTTCAGGAGGGTGGCAATGGACATTCTAAAAAACCGCGCACGATTATTGCTGCTGCCACTGCTGTTAATGAGTCTTATCCAGCCCAGCATTGCGACTAATAGCACACAAAAACAAAAAGTGGTTGCTGCCGCTATTTTTAAATTTATTAAATTTATCGATTGGGAAACTCCAAACACAGCACAAGCAAGCCACTTTAATATGTGCTTACAACAGGAAGACAGCGCCTTTCAACCCTTTGAAAGCCGAACCATAGGCGGTAAAAACATTAAAGTACTACTCATTAACAAAACAACTCAATTACTCAGCTGCCATGCTGTTTACCTTAACAATACGACAGAGGATGCTAGTAAAAGTCTAGCGGACTTTAAAAATACCTTAACCATCAGTGGGCAAACAGGTTTTATTGAACAAGGCGGCATAATTGAACTTAATGATTACAATAACCGCTTAGCTTTTTCTATTAATGTACCCGCCAGCAAACAACAAAGTTTAAACATAGGTTTTCAATTACTTTCACTTGCGAGACACGTGATTGAAAGCTAGAGACCTCTCTATTCGTAAAAAAATAGTATTGCTGATTACAGCTATTACAGCCTGCGCATTATTATTAGCCAGTGCTGCTATTATCTATAATAGTCGAGCATTATTTGTCATTCGCTTACAGAAAGATATGTCAATATTGGCTGAACTCACAGCCATGAATAGCGCAGCGGCTATTATGTTTGAAGAGCAAAAAGGCGCAGGAAAAATGCTCGCGAATTTACAAAGCGATCATAGTATTATGAGTGCCGCGCTCTATAAAGTCGATGGCGAATTATTAAGCTACTATGTGCGCGAAAAGAGTAATTCTATCCCTCCCCATCACTTGCCTCGTATTAGCAATCAAATCACCCAAAATTCCATTCGTATTGTACAAGCGATCATTATTGATAATGAACAGGTGGGCGGCATTTATTTAGAGTCTGATTTAAGCCGTCTAAATGAATTTAGTCAACAGCTTTTATATATTCTACTGAGCATTAGTAGCTCGATTTTATTTATCGTGATGGGGGTCAGTATTCGTTTACAAGCGATTATTACGCGCCCTATTATCAACTTAACTCGGCTAACTAAAAAAGTCAGTCAATCAAATGATTTTAGTCAACGCGCCTCTAAAACAGCCCGTGATGAAATTGGCACGCTCATTGATGGTTTTAATCACATGATGGCTGAAATTCAGCTACGTGATGATATTTTACAGAACAACAATAAAGAACTTTCCATCGCTAAACAAACCGCCCTCAATGCCTCTGATGCAAAAAGTAGTTTTTTAGCCAATATGAGCCATGAAATACGCACACCAATGAATGGTGTCTTAGGTATGCTGGAACTGTTAGCCGATACACCGCTTAATGACGAGCAATATGAATTTGCCCGTACCGCGCGTAATTCTGGGTTTGCCTTACTCGATGTGATTAATGATATTCTTGATTTTTCAAAAATTGAAGCCGGTAAACTGGATATTGAAAATATAGACATGGAATTACTGCCGCTCTGTGAAGATGTGTCCGCTTTACTCTCAGACAAAGCCCATGAAAAAAATATAGAATTAACCTGTTTTGTTTGCGCTGATGTTCCACATTATATTATCTGCGATCCCACTCGACTACGACAAATACTGCTTAATTTAATCGGTAATGCCATAAAATTTACCGAGTCAGGTGAGGTTTCTTTACAAGTTTCCGTGACTAACAACCAGCGGCTTAAATTTTCTATTAAAGATACCGGCATTGGTATTTCCAAAGAGCAACAAACTAAATTATTCAGTGCTTTCACCCAAGCCGACGCCTCAACTACTCGTAAATTTGGCGGTACAGGACTAGGCCTTTCCATTAGTAAGCAACTAACCGAATTGATGGGTGGGGAAATCTTAATTGACAGTGAACTTAATCAAGGTTCAACCTTTTATTTTGAATTACCTCTGAAAGTAGCCTCTAACGCGCCTGAAATCCAACCGCTGCATAATATTCAAAACAAGCATATTATTATTGTTGATGACAACCACACCAATCGGCTGATTTTAGAAAATTATTGTCATAACTGGGGGCTGAGCTATTTAAGTTATGCCAGTGCAAAAGAGGCTCTTAGCGCACTCAATAAGCCCAACGATTTACCCCATATTGACTGTGCCATTATTGACTTTCACATGCCTGAAATGGACGGTTTACAATTGGCGGAAAAAATACGCCAACATTCGCACTATGCCAAGCTGCCCTTATTGATGCTTAGTTCCTCTAATGTTTCAAATACTATGCCCAACATTGATATTTGCTTGCTCAAACCCGCACGGCAAACCTTATTATTTAAAAGCCTCGCTAAACTGATTTTACCTAAGCCGATAGCAAGCGAACAGGCCACTGAAAAAACGCCAAGCGTCCAATTTAATGCTCATGCCCTACTTGTGGATGATAATAATATTAACCAAAAAGTCGCAGGCACTTTTTTACAGCGTTTAGGGCTCAAAATAGATTACTGTGATAATGGTAAAAGTGCTTTAGAGTCTATTAACCAAAATGACTACGACATTGTGTTTATGGATTGTCACATGCCGATCATGGACGGTTATCAAGCCACTGAAACGATTCGCCGCTGGGAAGATGAAAATAATTTACCGCGCTTACCTATTATTGCCATGACCGCCAATGTTTTAAAGGGCGACCGTGAGCAATGTATCCTTGCCGGAATGGATGACTACCTTGCTAAACCCATTCAACAAAAATTCGTCACCGCCATTTTACATACTTGGCTTAGTGCGCATTTACAACAAGTCGTGCCTACTCTTCATACGGAAAAAACTTTAGTAACCCCCGATCAAGAAACCCCTTATAGCTTGCAATCACTGATTGAAAAACATGCACAAATTTTAAATTTTGAACCGCAAAATATAAAAAGTCTACTGCACGATTTTTATCTGCAATATCAAAATATCATCCCTCAATTAAGCCACACACTTGAGCAACAAGATTATCAATCAACGAAAGATATTCTACATCGATTTAAAGGCACCGCAGGAAATCTAGGCTTTCAAGCCCTTTTTGATTTAGGCACTGAGATAGATAAACAACTCAAACAAAGCAACAAAAACCTACTTCAGTCGGCACAATTTATACAATTGTGCCAGCACACTCAAAAGTTAATGCTGATTTTACAACCCTTACACTCTACAGAAAATACTCCAGCCTTAGACTCTTTAGCAATAAAAAACAATTCAGCTTCACCTGATGCCCTTATTTACCAACTCACACAACAATTACAGCGTCAGAGTCATAAAGCCAGTGATAGCGCCCAAGAACTTGAATCTTATTTTCAAAGCGACCCTGAAAATCTAAAGACTGTACACAGCATTCAACACGCTATTTTTCAATTAGACTATGACCCTGCCAGACAAATAGTAGACCGCATAATTCAAGATTTAAAACAAGATAACAGCCAAAACCATGCCTGATAATCACAGTGTTATTTTAATTGTCGATGATGACCCTTTAAATATTAAATTATTAATCGGTATGTTAGCCAACCAATATGAAATATTATTCGCCTTAACAGGGGAAAAAGCCTGTCAACTGGCGGAAAAATATCAACCTGACCTCATTTTATTAGATATTTTAATGCCCATACAAACAGGCTACCAAAGCTGTCAAATATTAAAATCACAAGACAGTACACGCGATATTCCTATTATCTTTATTACCTCATTAACCGATAATGAGGACGAAGAAAAAGGCTTACAATACGGGGCCATTGATTATATTTACAAACCCATGAAGCCCGCCATTGTAAAGTCACGTATTAATAATCAGCTCAAATTAAAACATGCACTCGACCAACTTAAACAACAAGCTACACGAGATGCACTGACTCAGCTTGCCAATCGCCGCCGCTTTGACGAATTTTTAATTCAAGAATGGCAAAATATGCAACGGCTTGCCCAGCCCCTGAGTTTGATTATGATTGATATTGATTATTTCAAGCCGTATAACGATTATTACGGTCATGCGGGGGGAGATGAATGTCTGTATCAAGTGGCTACCGCAATGAAAAAAGCGATCACGCGCCCAACCGATTTATTAGCCCGTTATGGTGGTGAGGAATTTGTCTGTATATTACCAGCGACCCCTTTAGAAGGCGCACGCCACATTGCCAAAAAATTAAATGTCGCCGTGAATTCATTAAATTTACCACATGAAAAATCCAACACAGCCCCGCATGTGACCATTAGTTTAGGGGTCAGTTGCACAGTGCCTACTTCTGAAAAAACCTACGCACAACTGTTAAATACAGCCGACACTCTACTGTATGAAGCGAAAGAATCTGGGCGGAATTGCGTTGTTTGTCACTCTAGCGCACAATCCGAACAAGAATAATGATGAGTTACTCAGCCAAATTCTAAAAATCGATCCGCCTCTAATACCGCCTCGACCCATAAACCTAAACCTGCAATCCGAAACCCTTCTGCAACATCATTATCTTGCTTGCCTTGATGCCTCGCCTCCCTCTCTTCCAATAAACCCCGCCGTTGAGCCGCAGAAATACACACTACCAAATCCACTGAATGCTCACTCGCTAAGGCACTCCAGCGTTGCGTGATATTTAGCTCATCATCGGGCGGAGTGGCATAACGAAACGCGTGATACACCCCTTCTTTATAAAAAAAGACACGAGTGATTTCATGCTCCAACTCAAGAGCTGCTTTAATAAATTGATAAGCCGTTTCACCGCTATTCGACTGATAGGGGCTGGCATTAATTTGGAGGGCGTATTTCATAAATATCGGATAGGCAATAGAAAGATTACGTACAATAGCATACCCTTCTTATTTTTTGTTTTTGCCACCGATGAAATTTCATCGCTCCCAGCGCGCCAGAGAAGGAATGTAGCCTTGATACTCCAGTGTCATAATTCTCGTTTATACTGAATCAGTAAAAAATGGATAAAATATTTAAAATTTTCAACAAACAAAAACCGAGTAATTTCCCTGATGATGAAATGTGTAGAATCTTATTTCTTATCTATTTGAAGAACTTATACTATTTATTTTTTATTTCTCAGGCAATAGAGCGGCCAATGGGGGGAGATGGGCTAATCAGCTTTGTAATAACAGCGGTCATTGCTTTACCCTTTTCATTTATTCCAATGATTGGCTGTTTAACGACCGTCCTAATTGATTTATCTGGCATTCTAACCATGCTATTTATTTTAGACTTACCTCAACACCTTGCCGCCTTCCCTATTGCGATTTATTTATTGATTGCATTTTTGCCTGGAAAAAAATACTCCGCTAAAAAATAAAACCAAACTTCCAAAAAGCGATGCGTTTCCAACATCGCTTTAATAAATTGATAAGCCGTGTGCTTTTAAGCCCTCTCTTGCTGGAGAAGGTTTAAGAGACCATGAGTAATGATGAAGCTCTATTCCGATAGAAACGATGCTTTAGCCACGCACGAAGCTAACGCATTATTTCTGAATGGCTTTAAAATGAGTTATATCCATTATTCATTGTGCGTAACATCAGTTAATTTACATAGCGTATTTCAAACTAAAATAACAGATGGATAATAGAAAGATTACGTACAATAGCCTATTCTTCTTATTTTGTGTTTTGCCGCCCATGAAATTAATTGCCGCTCTATTGGCTTTATCTGTTTCCTCTCTAGCTTACTCAGCTAACGATATCAAACTACCTGATATGGGCGATTCCACAGGCACGCTTATTTCCCCTCTGCAAGAAAAAGCCCTAGGCGAATCTTTTTTTAGAAACATTCAAAGCCAACTCCCAATTAGCAATGACCCTGATATTCAGCAGTATATCCAGTCCATTGGTCAACATATTGCAAGCCACAGTGATAACCCCCAACAAGCGTTTTACTTTTTTGTCGTCCTCTCGCAAGATATTAACGCCTTTGCAGGGCCGGGTGGGTTTATCGGGATTAATTCAGGACTGATTTTAAACAGCGAATCTGAAAGCGAACTGGCCTCCGTTATCGCTCATGAAATTGCCCATGTCACACAACGGCATATTTATCGCGCGTATGAAGCCGCTAACCGCATGACTTTGCCTGCGGCCGCCGCCATGATTGCCGCCATTATTG
>Ga0105358_10002412_pt1 | contig 10033 bp, 11 predicted proteins | sample GOMGulsemesocosm_5_FD_83509 | JGI IMG/M metagenome (GOLD analysis project Ga0105358, IMG submission 83509) | Methane-oxidizing microbial communities from mesocosms in the Gulf of Mexico - GOM15C Gulf of Mexico | ecosystem: Environmental > Aquatic > Marine > Cold seeps | place: Gulf of Mexico...
AACCACAACTTTTGGAGCTTTAAGCAATGGCTGATAATCAATATTACGGTACTGGTCGTCGCAAGAGCTCAACTGCTCGTGTGTTTATGAAAGCTGGTAACGGCACTATCACAATTAATAAACGTGATGTCGCGGAATACTTTCCTCGTGAAACGGCTGTTATGGTTGTTCGTCAACCATTAGAGTTAGTTGAAATGGTAGAAAAGTTTGACTTTAACATCACTGTAGTTGGTGGTGGTATTTCTGGTCAAGCTGGCGCGATTCGTCACGGCATTACTCGTGCATTAATGGAGTTTGATGAAACTTTACGTGGCGCTTTACGCGCGGCTGGTTTCGTTACTCGTGATGCTCGTAAAGTTGAACGTAAGAAAGTTGGTTTACATAAAGCACGTAAGAAACCTCAGTTTTCTAAACGTTAAAATCAATTTTTTCGACTTTTATACGATTTTAAAAAACCGACTTTATGTCGGTTTTTTTATGTCTTAAATTCATATTTAAGCCGCCTAAAGATGCTAGAAGATGTAAGTTTCAGTACGCTAGAGAATTTATAATTAAGGCGTAACCCATTTTTAATGCCTGCCTGAAAAGATTTCAAACTCCAGTTGAATTTTAATGTGATTTGGGTATATATAATGTGAATTGGTTAATAGTAAGTCTTAGGTGAAAAAAATTGTTTGCTACTATTTAGCTATCATTGTTATGTATTTTAATCTTTTTCTATATTTACAGTGCTTAAGCCCCTTTTTACCTTGTAAAAAACTGCCTATTTCTTTATGATCATAAAAATTTTTATCGATGTACCGTTTGGTATAAATCTGATCAAACAAAAATAGTAGCTATGTTAGTTTAAAAACTTTTTTTAAGCGTTTTGTAAGTGAATGATATTTGTTTGGTAATCAATGTAAATTGGAGAGTGTGAATGAGCAATGTGCCTGTAAATAACGGCCGTCGACGCTTCTTAACTGCGGCTACTGTCGTGGTAGGTGGAGTTGGTGTAGCTGGTGTTGCTGTGCCTTTCATTGGTTCCTGGAATCCTAGTGCTCGTGCGAAAGCTGCGGGTGCTCCAGTTGAAGTCAATGTAAGTAAGATAGAGCCCGGTCAATTAATCCGTGCTGAGTGGCGTGGTAAACCTGTTTATATCGTTCGTAGAACGGAAGAAACTGTTAGCGATTTAGCTAAACATGATGATCAATTGCGCGATCCTAATTCAGAGAAAGCACAACAACCAGTTTATGCAACGAATGCTTATCGCTCAATTAAGCCTGAATTTTTGGTAGCGCTAGGTGTATGTACTCATTTAGGTTGTGCTCCTACATATCATGGCAGTGACTTTGACCAATTTGTCGAAGGCGTGAGTGACGGTTTTTTCTGCCCATGTCATGGTAGTAAGTTCGATTTAGCTGGTCGTGTTTTTCAAGGGGTTCCTGCACCATTAAACTTAGTGATTCCTGAACATTCTTTCACCAGTGAAGATACCTTATTAATTGGTGTTAGCGCTGATTCAAGTACAGGAGCGGTATAATGTTAACTAATTTTATGGCTTGGATGGACAAGCGTTTACCGTTAACCGATGCATGGAATAAACACTTGGCGCAATATCCGGCTCCAAAAAACTTTAATTTTTGGTACTTCTTTGGCTCATTGGCCATGTTAGTGCTAGTAAACCAAATTTTAACAGGCATATGGTTAACCATGAGTTACGAGCCATCAGGCGATGGTGCATTTGCCTCTGTTGAATATATAATGCGTGATGTTGATTACGGTTGGTTGTTGCGTTATATGCATTCAACTGGTGCTTCAGCATTCTTCATTGTGGTTTATTTACATATGATGCGCGGCCTTATGTATGGTTCATATCAAAAACCACGGGAATTGCTATGGATCTTCGGTATGTTGCTTTTCTTGGTATTAATGGCTGAAGCATTTATGGGCTACTTATTACCTTGGGGCAACATGTCGTATTGGGGTGCACAGGTCATTATTTCCTTGTTTGGTGCAATACCAATTATAGGTGATGATTTAACTCTATGGATTCGTGGTGATTATGTTATCTCAGGTGCTACCTTAAACCGCTTTTTCGCCTTGCATGTTATTGCTATGCCATTGGTATTAGTTATTTTAGTATTTTTGCATATTTTAGCTTTACATGAAGTGGGTTCAAACAATCCCGAAGGTATTGAAATTAAGAAGAAAAAAGGCAGTGTTCCAGCTGAAGAACAGAGTAAGTTTGCTTTCCATAAACAATATACTGATAAATACGATATTGTTGATGCTGTCCCGTTCCATCCCTACTATTCAGTAAAAGATATTATGGGTGTTGCTGGTTTCTTGATTATATTCTCTTGGGTAATGTTTTTTGCGCCAGAAGGCGGTGGTTACTTTATGGAGGCGCCAAACTTTGAACCAGCTAACGGATTAAAAACGCCTGAACATATTGCACCTGTGTGGTATTTCGGCCCCTTCTACACTATTTTACGTGTTATTCCAGATAAGCTTTTAGGCGCTATTGGTATGTTCTCAGCCATTATTGTGCTGTTTCTTGTACCATGGTTTGATCGTGGTGTGATTAAATCGGTTAAATATCGCTCTAAATTACATTTGGTTAACCTAATTCAATTCTCAATTTGTTTTGTAGTATTGGGTGCATTAGGTACTTTACCAGCAACACCGGTTTATAATATGATTGGTATTATTGCTACTTTTGGTTATTTCGGATTCTTCGTCGCACTTTGGTTTTATAGTAAAAATGAAAAGTGTAAGCCAGTACCAGAGAGGATTTCACACTAATGAAAAATTTATTTAAAGCGATAGCTTTTGGTTTAGTTACCTTAGTGTCTATGTCTGTACTTGCTTCAAGTGGAGTTCACTTAGATAATGCCAATAATGATTTAACTGATAAAGAGTCATTAAAAAATGGCTTTAAAACCTATATCAACTATTGTTTAGGCTGTCATCAGTTACAATACCAACGCTATAACCGTACCTTTAAAGATTTAGGTATAGCAGAAGCTGATGGTATAGAAAACTACATGTACACAGGTGAAAAATCTGGGGATCACATTACTAACACTATGCCGAAAAAAGAAGCGGCAAAATGGTTTGGTACTGCGCCACCAGATTTAACGCTTGAAGCACGTTTACGTAGTCCAGATTGGATCTATACTTACTTACGTTCTTTTTATATGGACAGTGAGCGTCCGTTTGGTGTGAACAATAAAGTATTCAAAGATGTTGGAATGCCACATGTATTGCAAGATTTACAAGGTGTTAGTTCAATTGACGAGCACGGTAATGTAACACCAGCAATGGGTGGCAGTTTAACGACTGATGAATACGATACTGTAGTACGTGATCTAACTAATTTCTTAGAGTATGTTGGTGAGCCAAGTAAACTTGAACGTAAAAGTATGGGTGTTAATGTACTAATCTTTTTGTTCATTTTCTTTATTGTTGCTTACTTCCTTAAGAAAGAATACTGGAAAGATATACACTAGAGAGTTACAAGTTGTAAGTCGTACTTCGGTACGACAAGATTATTGATTGGGGGCTTTGTGCCCCCATAGTCCGTTTATTGAATAAGTGGTTTTAAAATTAGGAGGCCCTATGGCCGTAGCAGCAAATAAGCGTTCAGTAATGACGTTATTCTCGCATGCTGATGATATGTATAGTCATCAAACACGTATAGTCTTAGCAGAAAAGGGCGTTGGTGTTGATATCAACTTTGTTGATTTAGCCAATTTACCCGAAGATTTATTGGACTTAAATCCTTACGGTACAGTGCCTACTTTAATTGATCGTGAATTAGCCCTATATGAAGCTAAAATCATTATTGAATATTTAGATGAGCGTTTTCCTCATCCACCATTAATGCCAGTTTATCCTGTCTCTCGTGGTCGTAGTCGTTTAATGATGCACCGTGTTGAAAATGATTGGTACAGCCTAGCTAAAATTATATTAACGGGCCCTGCTGATAAAGCAAAAAAAGCGCGTGTAGAGTTAAAAGAAAGCCTGTTGAGTATAGCCCCTATTTTAAATGAAGCGCCTTACTTTATGAATGAAGAATATAGCTTAGTTGATTGTTATATCGCTCCATTACTATGGCGTTTACCTGTTCTTGGTATTGAGCTTGATGGAGAAGGTTCAAAGGAACTTAAAACGTACATGTTACGTTTGTTTGAGCGTGAGTCATTCCAAGCATCATTAACTGAAGAAGAGCGTGAATTACGCTATGGACACCCTGCTTAATGGCCGATTTAACTCAGATGAAAATGAGTTCTAATAAGCCCTATTTAGTTAGGGCCTTTTATGACTGGATTTCAGATAACGATTTAACGCCTTTTATTGTTGTTGACGTAAGTGTTTATGGTGTTTTAGTGCCAATGACCTACGTGAGTGATGGCAAAATAGTGTTGAATGTTGCAGCATCGGCAGTAGGAACTATTGCTTTAGGTGTTGAGGCTATTGAATTTAGTGCGAGATTTGGCGGTAAGCTTGAGCATATTATTGTACCTTATGGTGCTATTTCGACCATCTATGCGAAAGAAAATGGTGTAGGTACTTCTTTACCGATAGAACACCCGGAAGAAAAAAACATCAGTACTAAGGATAAGGATGATGAAGAGAGCAAAGCTAAACCTAAAGTAAGTTTGAGCAGTGTTTCCTCTACAGATAAATCGGTAGAATTGAAGAAATCAACAAAAAGTAAAGCGAGTTTGAAGGTTATTAAATAGCTTTCTTTACTTTATGTGTCATTCTATATTGCTTAGATCACTGGCATCCTCATGTTTTTATATTTGAGGATTTCATAATGATCCACAAGATAGGATTCATAACATAGACTCCTCCATTTCTACGGTCTATTTACTCAGAGACAAATACCCAGGTACAAGCACTAAGAGCCTTACACTATAGTGGTCTTTTTTTAATGATCTTTTTTGAGCTGACTAGAGTAATATTGCTTATAAATATTCAAATGCCTTAAAAACACGATTAACACCACTAATATTACGGGTGATATTAATCGCAATGTCAGCTTCTTTTTTTGTTACTAGTCCCATTAAAAACACCTCAGCATTTTCAGTAATAACTTTAATTGTATCTCCATTTACTTCGTCACTTGAAAAGAGCGCACTTTTGACTTTAGATGTTAACCAAACGTCATTTGTTTGTGTGGTAATTGAGATAAGGTTTCCAATACGAACTTGATTGTGAATACGTACTACTCCATCGATATTATTAATTATTTTCATTGCTTGATCTCTAAGGTACGTATTTGGTGCTTGACCAATAAGTAGCACTGAGCCATTAACACTAATAATATGTAAATTGGTATTTTTGTTTAATGACTTATTTTTTGTTATTTCATTATAAGCTTTAAGTTCAATACTTTGATCATCAATTTGATTACCTAGACTTCGTCTATCCGAGGTAATAGAAGTGCCCGTAGTGATGGCGACTACTGCAACAGCAGCACAACCTTGTAGTAATGAAGTAATGAGTAAAGCAGCACAAAGTTTACAGGATTTATTTTTAATAGTTGTATAAAAAGTAAACATAAAAGATTAAGACTCCGATTGTGGAAATAAAGTGGTATCAATGATTTCGCATAAGCAATGAATCACAATTAAATGTACCTCATTGATACGTGCTGTGCGTGCTGAGGGCACTCTAATTTCAACATCACCTTCGCCTAACAATCCAGCAATATCTCCGCCATCATTACCAGTTAACGCGATAATGGTAATATCACGAGATACTGCACTTTCAACGGCTTTCACAACATTTCGAGAGTTACCACTTGGGGATATAGCCAATAAAACATCGCCATTATTTCCCAATGCACGAATTTGCTTAGAGAATACTTCGTTGTATTGTGAGTCGTTTGCAATTGATGTAATTGTGGCACTACCAGCAATAAGACTGATAGCCGGTAAACTCGGACGTTCAGTTTCAAAGCGATTTAGTAATTGCGAACAAAAGTGATCTGCATGTCCTGCAGAGCCACCATTGCCGCATGCGATCATTTTATTTCCCGCTAATAGACTTTGTACCATCATCATACCGGCTTGTTCTATAGGGCTTGAAATAGCTTCAGTAGCCGCTATTTGTGTTTGAATACTTTCAGTAAAATTATTTTGGATCTGTTCTAGCATAGGGTAAAGCAACTCCGGTGAAGTACTGTTGGAACTCAAAAAGCATTTTTGAGCCAAGTTACCTGTGGTTTGTTAATATTACCCTCTAAGGCGATAACATCAAAACGGCAAGGTGTATTATATTCATTTAAGTTAGCTTTATGGAAAAAAAATGCGGCACAATGTCTAATTTTATTTTGTTTGGCTAGAGAAACCGTTTCTACGGCACTGCCAAAGTGGTTATTTTTTCTATATTTCACTTCAACAAAAACAAAAATATCACCATCACGCATAACAAGATCTATTTCACCTTGTCGGCAATGTACATTTTTATCAATAGGCGTTAAACCACGTTGTATTAAGTATTGCTCAGCAAATGCTTCGGTTGTTTTACCGCGAGCATGACTTGTCTCGGCGTTAATCCATGGCAATTTGTATCACCTTATCATTTTGGTATCGTCCCCAAATAAGGCTACGAGTTAATACATTACTGTCATTAAGTTTTAATATACCCGTTTGTCCAAAATGACGAATATAGGGTGCTTGTTGCATTAACGGTGCTTTATCGAGTAGGTTGTAGCTATCATATCCCATGGCAAATATACGCGATAAACTGTCAGTACGCTTAGGCCATAATTTGTGACTTAACTGAGCTAAATTTTTATTTTGTTGTTTGGAGGCTAGCAACCAAGGCATTTGCATAAAGGTTAAACCCTGCAAATCAGTAGTGCTGCCACTGTTATTATTGTAATCAAAATTACTATGGCTACGAGAGCTAGCATAAATAGGGATGATTGATGCAAAAGAACTTATGTTGACATCGATGTAAGGTTTACTTAATCGGGTTTGTGATGCGGAGCCGACCAAATAAATCATATCGATATCACGGCGGTTTCTTGATTCTGATTTAATATTATTTTTAAGTCGACTTTTTAATTGCTTTATACGTATTTGACTCGCCTTTACGTCAAGAGCTACTTTGATACTAGCTTGCATTTGTTTACCATGACTGAAGTAAACAATATCAACCTTATTACCGGTTGATTTCTGCCATTGTTGACTAAAAGCAATCGCTAAGCGTTTTGATATTTTATCATGGTGGCTCAAAATAATGGGATTATTATAGTGTTTTTGGCTTAGCGTTGCAGCCGCCTGTATTGCTTCATCTTCTGGTCGCATAGATAGGGCTGTTTGATAGCTAGCAAAATTTTTAGTGTTAGGTAAATTAAGCAATATACTCGGTATCTGCAGTGCTTTTTGTTGGCTACTTAGATTTAGATAAGTCTCTACATTATGCTTTAATAGGGGGCCAATAACATGATCTATGTTTGATTCAGTAAATTGAGTTGCGAGTAATGTCCAATTGACTTTGTTGGTATCAATAAAATGAATTGTGTGGGTTGTATCATTTTTATAAGCAGATAAAATGCCATGTTGCGCCGCTAAACCGGCACCTCGCTGAGTACCACTTAAAGGCAATAATACCGCAATATTTTCAATTTTACTCACAGATAACGTTGACGTTAGTAACTGTTCAACAATAACTGTGGCGGGATGAGTTGGATAGTGCTGTTTCCACATATGTAAATAGCGATGAAATTGTTCTGTATTAGCACCAAACTTGTGGCTATAACTCAGTAACTGCTGCCAACCTTTGATAAAAGGTGGCTCGGCTATTATTAATTGCGCTAATTGCCACTGATTTAAAGATTCAAGAGTATGCCACAGAGAAAAAATATCTTGTGCTGTTGCATTATCATTAAGTGAAAAGGCTATTAATCCAGCCGTGATCGCTTTTACAGGTTGTTGCTTTGCTTTTAGTACTTCCTGTAGGGTGAGGTAGTATTCGAGCGATAATATTAACGGTGTAGCATGATTTTTAGTATTAACAAAAGCCACTAATTCACGGGCAAGTTTCAGTTGTTTGTCCGCAGACTGATGATAGTTTAGTGCGTGTAAACTTTTAGCCTTAACTAGCAGTAATCGATATGTATATGAGTGATTTTGTTTAACTAAGTCAGTGGTCTTATCCGCTAACCAAAGAGCTTTTGAAAAATTTTGTTGTGCTAAGAATAACTCACTGGACTCAACTAATAATAGATTGATTTCTGCCGTTGGTGTAGAGATAGATGAAAGTGTTGTTGAAAACGGCGTTGTAGAAGACGGTGCTGTAGGAGAAGTTAGTATCAAGTTGTTTAGTGTTTCAGCTAAGGCAAGTTTATCTTCTGCTGTTTGTGCAGTGGTTATTTTATCGACTTCCTCACTCAAAACTTTTACAGGTAATTTTGCCAGAGGAATTGGCGTACTACAACCGTTCAATAAAAAGGCAATGAGCAATACTGTATTAATTAAAATATTACTATTTTTGTACTTATATGGCCTAGTCAAAGCAGTTCCTTGTAATTAAAGGCTAAAAATCAGTTTAGATCGAATTATAAAATTTGTGCATTTGAATCTCTTTGTAAGACTATAATACCAATTAAAAATCCCAATTAAATTAATTAATAGTTCAATTTTATTTTAACCTAAGTAATAAAGATAAATTTTCATGAAAAAGGCGCTTGATTGAGTAATAGTTGCTATTGAAGTGAAAGCAACGATGTCATTAGGTATTTAGACCATTTAAAAAGATCACTTAGTGAGTTTGATTGGTATAATAAACGCCATTGCAATGAGTCTCAACTAAATTCAAATGAGAGAAGTCAGTTTACATGAGCGAATTTAACATAACCCCCGGTACTTTATATATTGTAGCCACTCCCATTGGGAATTTAGGTGACATCAACTCAAGAGCTTTAGCCGTGTTAGAGCAGGTTGATATTATAGCTTGTGAAGATACGCGCCATACGCATAAATTATTGTCAGCTTTTGCAATTAAAAATAAAACGCTATCTCTGCACGATCATAATGAACGTCAAAGACAAGATTATATTGCACAATTATTACAAGAAGGTAAAAGTATTGCACTTGTCTCGGATGCAGGCACACCTTTGATTAGCGACCCTGGGTTTCATCTTGTACGCTACTGTCGTAGTCTTAATTTACCGGTTTCTCCTATCCCAGGTGCATGCGCGGCCATTGCTGCATTGAGCGTTGCTGGCCTACCTACCGATAGATTTTCTTTTGAAGGTTTTTTACCGTCTAAGTCAGGCGCTAGACAAAGCACACTATTAGCATTAGCAAACGAGACAAGAACAATGGTGTTTTATGACGCACCAAGAAGGGCTATTGACACAATAAAAGATATTGTTAGCACTTTAGGTGGTGATCGTTATGTTGTTATTGCGCGTGAGTTGACCAAAACCTTTGAAACCATTCACTCAGATATAGCTGAGAATTTACTTACTTGGTTAGAACAAGATCCCAATCAGCTTAAAGGTGAAATGGTGCTAATTATTGAGGGTCATAAAGTTGATGTAAATGCGATATCTAATGATGTCATCAAAACATTAAAACTATTGCTAGGAGAAATGAAACCAAAAACAGCCTGTGCTATTACTGCAGAAATTCATGGCGTGAAAAAAAATGCCTTATATGATTTTGCGCTAAGCTTTAAAGTATAATCAATTCGAGAATTGATCCAAGAATTGAATTACTTGCTCACTGACTAGCTAACAGGTAGAATGCGCCTCGAGTTGACGAGACAATCGCTGCCTAATTTACGTAAGTATTTTTAGGGGGAGGAAAGTCCGGGCTCCAATGAGCAGGGTGCCAGGTAACGCCTGGGCGGCGTAAGCCGACGACAAGTGCAGCAGAGAGAAGACCGCCGATGGTTGTTTCTTCGGAAATTTCACAGGTAAGGCTGAAAGGGTGCGGTAAGAGCGCACCGGATTGCTGGTAACAGTAATTGCAGGGTAAACTCCACCCGGAGCAAGACCAAATAGGGTTTCATGACTTTTTAG
>Ga0105358_10002413_pt1 | contig 10032 bp, 10 predicted proteins | sample GOMGulsemesocosm_5_FD_83509 | JGI IMG/M metagenome (GOLD analysis project Ga0105358, IMG submission 83509) | Methane-oxidizing microbial communities from mesocosms in the Gulf of Mexico - GOM15C Gulf of Mexico | ecosystem: Environmental > Aquatic > Marine > Cold seeps | place: Gulf of Mexico...
AGGATAATAATCTCCAGATTCAGCGCCAATTTCATCAAAAGCGGAATTAAACATTCGGATGATTTCAGACGACTCGTTATTGACGATTGTCTTTTGCTTTTTGTCCCAAAGAATAGGAACCGTTACGCGCCCTGTGTAATCCTTCTGAGCTGTCGTATAAACCTGATGCAGTAAATTCGAACCAAGTAATCGATCACCAAGAGCCTTGTCATCAGTCTCAAAGGTCCACCCATTTTCCGCCATATACCAATGAACGACAGACACATCGATCATATTTTCAAGACCCTTGATCGCCCGAAAAATCATTGCCCGATGAGCCCATGGGCAGGCATGGGAGATATATAAATGGTAACGACCAGTTTCGGCTTTGAAACCAGCAACTCCGCTAGGGCCTGCAGCTCCATCCGCAGTTATCCAATTGCGGAAAGATGACTGCTTGCGAACGAAGCGACCGTCACTTTCCTTCGTATCATACCATTTATCGACCCAAATGCCGTCTTGTAGTAAACCCATTACTTAGCTCCTAAAACTTGTTGTTCTGGTAATCATCAAACGCCTGCATCACTTCTGCACGGGTGTTCATAACAAATGGCCCCCCGCGGGCAACGGGTTCTTTCAGGCTTTTTGCTGCCACCAACAAAAACCGCGCGCCGTTAGCTTTGGCTATAATTCGAACGCCAGCCCCATCACCCAAAATACCCAATGTGCTTTGCTTCAACGGGGATGATTGCTCCCCAATGCCAAGTTCTCCCTCGATCACATAGATAAAACTGCTGTGGCTTTCCGGCAGATTTTGAATAAATTCCTCACCATCTGTCAAAGTTATATCCATAAAAATTGGGGTTGTGTGGACATTGGTGACAGGGCCGATTGTGCCTTTATCAGTTGCCCCTGCAATTACGTGGATTTGCCCTCCCCCGTCCAACGTCTCATTTTCAATGACCTCTGGTGGGAATTCCTGATATCCCGGTGCGGTCATTTTCATAGACGCGGGCAGATTTACCCAAAGCTGGAACCCTTTCATAAGGCCGTTTTCCTGCTCTGGCATCTCTGAATGAACGATCCCTCGCCCAGCCGTCATCCATTGAACACCTCCTGGTACAATGACACCTTCATTTCCGGCATTATCTTTATGGCGCATTCTACCCGCGAGAAGATATGTGACCGTCTCGAAACCGCGATGGGGGTGAGAGGGAAAACCACCGATATAATCTTGTGGTTCATCCGTCTCAAATACATCCAGCAATAAAAATGGGTCCAGCATATTCAAATCAGGAGATCCGATAATTCGCGTAAGCTTTACGCCATCCCCATCAGACGCGGGGGTGCCTTTTGTTTCATATACAAGTTTTCTTGATTGAAAAGTCATTGCTAAGAGCCTTCCTCATCGCATTACTGCAATGCAATTTTTCTGTAGTGATGCCTGTTATGTTCCTAAGATAATAATTCTTATCAGATGAATAAACACTCGGTATTGCAAATAACTGTTCCTTAACGTAGAACAATCTACATGGGACAATTAGAAGATATGTCGCTTTTTGTGCGCATTATTGACACAGGAAGTATCACTGCCGCCGCAGATCAGCTTGGCCTTGCCAAATCTGCGGTCAGTCGAAAATTAATGATTTTGGAAAACAGTCTGGGTGTTCAACTTTTGAACCGCACGACAAGGAAATCCAGCCTGACGGAGGCTGGTTTAATATATTACCAGCAAGCTCAAGGCATTCTGGCAAATGTAGATGACTTGAGAAATGCAGTTTCGGAAAAAAATACTGAGTTAAAAGGGATTCTGAAAATTGCCGTTCCCCTATCCTTCGGTTTGCTTCACTTATCCCCAGCAGTGAATGAATTTTCCAAACTTCATCCTGATCTCATTATTGATATTCACTTCGCTGATCGCCAAGTTGATCTCATTGAAGAAGGAATTGATCTGACTATTCGGATTGCCGAGTTAGCAGATTCAAGTTTCATTGCCCGGCGCCTATCCACCATTCGGCATATGCTTTGTGCAAGCCCGGCTTATCTTCTAAAACATGGCGTGCCAAAAACACCGGAAGACCTTAGTGACCATGATATACTTAGATATAAAAGCCCCTCTGGCCTCACCCATCAATTAACCGACGAAGATGGAAATAACTTCGATATCAGCGGTAAAACCGTAATGACTGCCAATAATGGTGATTTTCTACGGCAGGCAGCATTAAGTGGCAGAGGAATTTATCTATCTCCGACATTTCTCAATTGGCGAGATATTCAATCAGGGACGTTGGTCCCCATTCTTCAGGATTATAAATATCTGGAGCTTGGTGCGTATGCCATTTACCCCAATACGCGTTTCCTGTCTGCTCGTGTCAGGCAGTTCATTGACTTTTTATCAGATTATTTTGGGCCTTCACCCTATTGGGATGTGGAATAAACGGAGGCAGAAAAAGTCACCCGTTTTGCATCCCCTTGGACATTTATCTAGAAAGCAGACATTCCATCATCGACAGGCAGCTCTGCACCATTAATATGCTTGGCATCGTCAGACGCCAAAAACAAAACAGCGTGAGCCACATCTTCGGGCTCTCCAGCCCGGCCATTCATTAAGCCTTTTTCAAAGATCTCCCAGCCTCGTTCAGCATTCCCTCCAATTTGGCTCATCAATTGATCCCCCATTGCCGTTTTAATGGGGTTGGGATGAATTGAATTACACCGGATATTATATTTCACGCGTTTGCAATATGCTGCTACAGATTTCGTAAGATGAGCCACCGCCGCTTTTGAAGCCCCATAAGCAATTAAATCTGGTGTTGCGCGCATTGATGCCACGGAAGACAAGTTCACAATTGATCCGCCGCTTTCCTTCATTTCCTCAACAGCGATTTGGCAGGCCATAAACACCGCTTCTACATTCACAGACTGTACTGCCCGCCAATGATCCAAATCTGTTGTAGCCAACGTCTGTGAGGCGCCTGAGCCCAAAATACCTGCATTATTTACTAAGATATTTGGATGCCCAATTGTCTCTTTGGCGAATTGGAACAGCTTTGGCCAGCTTAACGGGTTCGTTACATCTTGCTCAAAAAACTGTGCAGCGCCGCCTAATTCTTTGCAAGCAATGATACCGGCACTTCTATCTCTATCTGTTATTATTATTCGCGCCCCATTTTCAACAAATAGTTTGGCTGTTGCAAACCCAATCCCTGAAGCCGCCCCTGTTATGATCGCACGTTTCCCCATCAGCCGTTTCATCGGCTTTCTCCTTATAATTTATAGTTGTATTTGGGAGTATGGCAGGCTTTCAAATTCGACGAAAGCAAAAGACTAAACTACAAAAAAACTTGAATGACCTACACCGGCAACCGTTGTCCGGCAGATACTGAAAGGCTCTGGTTCTCGAAAACTTGGATTTTGAAGACGAAGGCAACACGATTAATCGCTTTATATGAAGCCATCTGTCGCTGGACCCGACAAATCAGCATTCAAAACTTAGGTAGTTATTCTGTTCTTTTTACTTATACATCAAGCGAGAAATCGTGCTCCGTCACACCACACGTAATTGTGTCTTAGCTGGTAGCAAGACAACAATACGCTGAAAAAATGCCGCTTACAAACGACTTTATATTGTGTTAGGCTAACAAAATGTTATCTTTACTACATTAGGTAACCGGGAATGAAAAAAAATGAGACAACCACTCCCTCCTCTAAATCAAATAAAAACCTTTGAAGCAGCGGCTCGGCACCAGAGTTTTGCTCTCGCTGCAGAAGAATTGCATGTGACCTCCGCAGCTGTAAGTCGTCTAGTGAAAGCGTTGGAGCAGCAACTGGAAGTTCCTTTATTTCATCGTAGGGCCAGAAAAGTCATTCTCACACAACCTGGTGCGCAATATCTCTTGCGATTAACGCCTGCCCTTGATGCGATTTCTTATGCGACCTCTGAACTTAAAGTATTATGGCATGATACATTGACTATTTCGGCTTTTCCGTCCGTATCACAGCGTTGGCTCGTCAGCAAATGGGCCTCTTTTAATAGTCTTTATCCTGAATGCTCTATTACGATAAATACTATTCTCGAAACACCGGACTTCAGCAAAGATGGTATTGAAGCTGCGATCCGCGCGGTTCCCCCAAATGACCTTTCAATACTCTGGGATAAAGTTCATGATGATTATTTGATCCCAGTTTGTAATCCAAGCCTTTGTGATCCTGAAAATGTAAGTTTGGAGGAAATGATACACCTGCCCAGGCTACAATCTCGAACGCGACCAGATGATTGGATTAGATGGTTTAATCACGCAGATCACCCCATACCAGACAGCGATGCGATGCGAGGCTTGCTATTTGATAGTATTCCGCTTGCCATTGAAGCATCAGTTCAAGGTGTCGGGGCAACCATTGCAATTAAGGGACTGATCGAACCGGAGATAAAAGCGGGAACATTGGTCCCATTATTTCCACAAATCCCGCCAATCCCTTGTCCATTTTACATTACCTATCCGCCAAACCAAGCTCATCATCCGGTTTTACAAAAATTTCACAAATGGCTGCTTCACCCAGATGCAAAATCACATAAAAAAGGAGATCTAACTATCTAGAAACAAATAGTTTTTATGTATTTGAATTTAGACTCGTTGTTATCTGAACTTCTGAATGAAGTGTTTTATGAACTGGGCATTTGTCGGCGATTTCCAGCAACTTTTGCCGATCGCTCTCACTTAAATCTCCAACAAGATTTAACTCTCTTTCAATATGATCTATCCGGCCTTCTTTTGCCTCACAGCCTCCGCAATCTTCAGCGTGAATTTTATCATGAGAAAGTTTGACGCTCACATTTTCCAGCGGGATTTTCTTTCGATTAGCATACATTCGAACCGTCATCGTTGTGCAAGCCCCCAATCCAGCTAAAAGAAACCCGTAAGGGGTTGGGCCACTATCATCTCCCCCAATACTTTTTGGCTCATCCGCAATTAATCCATGGCGACCGCTAACGGAAATAGTTTGTGCAAATTTCCCAAGTTCATTTTCAGTAACAAAAACATCGCCCTCTCCAAGCCCATTATTTTTCGTATCTAACTGCGGGATATAACGCTGAACCCAAGCACTTAAGACATCTGCCACGTAAGCTGCATCTTCTTTGCGCGTCAGTAAATGATCGGCATCATCCAAGGATATAAAGCTTTTAGGATGACGGGCTGCGGTAAATATCGTCGCTGCATTTTCTACATTCACCTGTTGATCTCTCGGGCCATGGAAAACAAGCAGTGCTTTTCCAAAAGACCCGACAACCTTTGTTAAATTTTGACGAGCGATATCTTCCAAAAACTGTTTCTTTATTTTAAAAGGCCTTCCAGCCAAAGACACATTAGCAATCCCTTTTTCTTCAATCTCTGGAATAGATAAAGAGAAATTTTCTTTTACATGGTCCGGGTCAGCAGGAGCATTTATTGTAACAACGGCCTTCACAGTTGGAATATGCTGTGCCGCCAGTATAACAGCGGCCCCGCCTAAACTATGGCCTACGAGAATTTCCGGGGCTTGATAAGTCTCAGCAAGAAATTCAGCAGCAACAACCAAATCATCAACGTTGGAACTAAAATTCGTATTTTCAAACTCTCCATCGCTGCTACCAAGCCCCGTAAAGTCAAACCGCAAGACCGCAATTCCATTTTGCACTAATCCTTGTGCAATTCGGGAAGCGGCAAAAACATCCTTAGAACAAGTAAAACAATGGGCAAACAATGCATAAGCTTTAGGTTTTGACAGGGGGCGATCCAAACGGGCGGCCAAAAAATCACCTTGTAAATTCGTGAATGTTACTTTCTCGCTTTTGCCGTATCCCATCAATTTTCCTTCCCTGGATTGAATGCATCATCAATCGTAAACTCACTTCGCGTTAGCAACATTCACTATAATAGAAAAAAGGGATGTAAGACAGAAAATCCAAAACTGCAGAAGCCTCATTATTAGAAAAACTACTTTTGCCCTTTTAAATAAAAATTAATTCTAATTTTTGGTGCGTTTTTTTTAATCCTGCGCCATACTACTTCTGATTTAAAAAACATGTTGGTAACCAGATTAAAATGAGTATGATTTCACAAGACCAAAAAGCTGCCCAGAAGACAAGAAGATGCCCCCACCCAGATTGTAATACTCTTGCTCAGCAGGTATCCATCACTTCCCCCCCGCAATATACACCTGACCGTAAAACAGAAATTTACGAAGAAATTGAAGCGACACAATGCGCTAAATGCAAAAAAATGGCTTATTGGATAGAAGGGGCACTGGTATATCCTAGTAACAAAACTTATCTTCCCGCAGCGAACCGGGATATGCCGATTAATATCAAAGAGATATATCAAGAAGCTGCTTGTATATTTGCCGTATCCCCAAGGGCCGCAGTCGCATTATTGAGGCTTGGAGTGCAAAAACTGGGCACTCAACTTGGTTCAGAAGGAGGAGAGATCGCCCGTCAGATCGAAGTCCTCATAATTCAGCAACTTCCTATTGATGCGGACAGAAAGGCCTATCTGGCATTTGATATCAAGAACGAAATATTATTGCCTGCAACGCTAAAAACAGACGAAAATAGCCGTATTGCCAAGTCCCTATTTATTAGCCTCAACACGATTGTAGAAAAAGCCGTTTCAAAGCAAAAATTACTTAATGACGGATACGATTATTTAGTACGGGAAAACACAAAGCAGTAATTTCCAATTACAAAACTCTTTTCATTGCAAGTTTAGTTGGCTCGAAACCAATGCTTTGAAAGAAAGCTTGAGCCCCTATATTTTTAATATAAGTGTTCAATATTATTTCTTCGCAATCTTGAGCTTGGGCCGCCTTCCCGATTATATCAAAAAAACGTTTAGCGATACCGCAACGTCTGTAATCAGCGTGCACGAAAATATGATGAACAAGAATTTGGCTCTTTTGAAATGTAAAAGGACTCCTGAAAGACATCCCCTTTTCAAACCAAACATACCCTCCGGCTTTTTTATTCTCAATCGCAAGAAAGATATGATTATTGTCGGTATCAAGAACTCTGTTAAAAAAACGCCTCACCTTCTCTTTATCCAATGGATAGCGGAAATGAGCTGGATCACCCTCAGCATGTTGTTTTTGGATAAAATCGTTAAGTCGAATTAGTTCCGCAATATGTTCAGTTTTCGCCTCGTGAAATTCAAATGTCATTTCTGCTTCCCTTAAATGGAAGGTTGTTGTTCAAATTTAAGGAATAATATTTTTATTGAAAAATTACAGATCCCTATCAATTGTTATTCGAACAGCTTCTGCTAATTCAGCCTTATTGTAAGGCTTCCCTAACAAATTTGTTACGAGATCACGCGCAGCGCTATCTTTACCAGACAAAATTTCTTCACGTGCTTTCGTAAAACCACTGGTCAACAGTATCTTTATTTCAGGTTTTTCAGTTTGTGCAGTATTGGCTAACTGATATCCATCCAGATTTCCGGGCATAACCACATCAGTGAATAGCAATTGGATATCGGGTCGGGTTCGTAACACCTTTAAGGCGTTATCACCATTCTTTGCTGCTAACGTCACATATCCGAGGTCTTGAAGGTAGGCTGTTGCAATATCCCTTAGAGACTCCTCATCATCTACAATAAGCACTGTTTCGGTGCCTCTAGGTAAGGCCGAATTTATCTTTTTAATTGTTTTTACAGATTCAGTTGTTTTTCTTGCCCTTGGAAGAAATAAGGATATTTTTGTCCCCCTTCCCACTTCAGTGTAGATTTTTAGGTATCCCCCTGATCTTTGCGCGAAACCGTAGACCATACTCAAACCAAGTCCTGTCCCTTTATCCGGTCCCTTTGTTGTGAAGAAAGGTTCAAGCACCTTATTTTTAATTTCTTCGGTCATCCCTGTGCCTGTGTCACTGACACTTATGACAACATAATCTCCCGGTTTTGTATGCTGATTACGGGTTGTCTCCTCTGCATCCAATATTTTGTTTTCTGTCTCTATAATCAACAAGCCACCGTCAGGCATCGCATCTCGCGCATTTATCGACAGATTCAAAATGGCATCTTCCAACTCTCCCGGATCGATAGAGACACTCCATAAATTATGGGCCAGATGGGTCTTCACCTGAACGGAAGCTGTAAGGGACTTAGAAATCAAGTTTTCGAGGTTTTCAATGAAGGAATTTACCAAAGTAAGATTCACTTTTTTCGCTTTTTTTCTCGAAAATCCAAGCAATTTTTTAGTAATATCGGCGCCGCGTCTCACGCCTTTTTGTGCTCTTGAAATTTGATCCAGAGCGGTTTCATTTGAAGGTATTTCTTCCTCCAAAAGCTCAAGATTACCCTGTATAATCCCAAGAATATTGTTGAAATCATGGGCAATACCACCGATAAGCTGATCCACGGCTTCCATTTTTTGAGTACGCCGAATTGTCTCCTCCATTTGGTTCCGCTCAGTAATATCTGTACCGGAAAAAAATAAATATTCATTCCCTTCAATAGAGAGGACATCGGCATTAATTATGTAATCGCGACGCTTGCCATCCTTAGCGACTTGCCAACCTTCGAACCCTTGAAGATGATTAGCATCCGAAATTTTTTGAACAACGTTTTTACGATTTTCCTTGCTACCCCAAACATTCAGATCGTTGGCTGTGCGCCCAATTACTTCTTCCCTCTTATACCCTAGCGAACGTAACCAAGCATCGTTCACGTCAATATACTTGCCAGTATCCGGTTCTGTTATTGCACAAACACTATTATTCGAATGAAAAGCTGCATGTAAAAGGGCCGTGGTTCGACGAAGTTCTTTTTCTAATTGTTTTCGTTCAGTTATATCACTTTGTATACTTATGATACCACCTGAGGAGGTCTTTCTATCAGTTGTCTTAATCCATCGGCCATCTTTAAGTTGGACGATAAATGACCCTTCAAGTTTTTTCCTATATTCAGCTTTTCTCTCGAGGTAGTCAGCTCGGCCACCATGCTCATCACCAATAACGACGTTACCACGATCCAGATCAAGTCGCCCAAGTTCCTTAAAATGAACACCCTGCACGACATCTTCTTCAGAGTAGTTATACAGTTTGCGAAAATTTTTATTGCAAGAAACCAGTAATCCATTTTTATCATAAATTACATATGCTTCTGAAATATTTTCAAGGGCATCGATGATATCAAGTGTGTTATTCATGGGTTGAATAAACCTGCAGTCAAAAAATTACTATCGTGAATTACTCCTTCACAGCATAAACAGCCTACAGGTGACCTTGCACCTTAAACAAGTGAAAAGAGAAATTCGCATTTTCTATTTCTACAAGCGCGATGCATGCGTAAAAGCGAAACTTCTTACTCGTTTCAGATAAATCAGAGGCTAGACTCCTATGCAACAGCGCCCTACCCTGTACTGAAGAATATTTCTGAAGGAAATCTGCAGTGAAACAACGTGAAATTCCAATAAATGAAATCTATGTTCCGGCCAAGCGTCGCAAAACATTAGAGCAGGAAAAAGCAGAAAAAATTGCAGAAGACATGATCGAAAATGGTCAAAAAACCCCCATACAAGTCCGGCAAGGTAAAGGCCGTTTTGTATTGATTGAAGGCTTACACCGACTTGAAGCCTGTATTTTGCTCGGCGACGAAAAAATCAACGCTTACATGGTTCAAGCAAAATTGTTTTAGAATCCCGCTCTATTTTAGCAGTGTAAGGCATAATTTCTTTACTTTGTATTATTACATGACTACTGTCATTTAAAATACATGTACAAGGACACATTGTTATGGCAAATCCTGACTTTAATATTAGAGTGAATGCAGTTCGTGCTTTTTCGAGATTCTATACAAGAAAAGCAGGTGTCTTGAATGAAATGCTCTTGAATAGTAATTTTGCCCTGACAGAAGCACGGGTTATGTATGAACTAAACCACCGTGTAGAGACGACAGCAAAAGCATTAGCAACTGATCTTGAATTGGATCAGGCTTATGTAAGTCGGTTAGTCAAAAAAATTGAAAAATTGGGTTATATATCTCGAGTCCCTTCAGATATAGACCGCCGAAGCCAAATTAT
>Ga0105358_10002417_pt1 | contig 10029 bp, 12 predicted proteins | sample GOMGulsemesocosm_5_FD_83509 | JGI IMG/M metagenome (GOLD analysis project Ga0105358, IMG submission 83509) | Methane-oxidizing microbial communities from mesocosms in the Gulf of Mexico - GOM15C Gulf of Mexico | ecosystem: Environmental > Aquatic > Marine > Cold seeps | place: Gulf of Mexico...
AAAACGTTTTTCTATTGGCTTTTCGAATATTGAACTGAGTGAAGCCAAAGACCCTTCCATGATTAATGCACGTTATATCGGCACAGATAATGACAACCAGCCCTTTTCTATTACTGCTGATATTGCGCGCAGGATTGAAGGTAATACCGAAAATATTTCATTGGAATTTCCCAAAACCGATGTCACCTTAAAAAATGGAACTTGGCTGGTTTTAACAGCACAAACAGGCTTATATGACCGCCCCTCCCAATATTTAGAACTTGAAGGGTCCGTTAACCTTTTTCATGATTCTGGATATGAAATGCACACCACCTCAGCAGGTATGGATTTGGCAAACGGCGCTGCTGAAGGCCATGAGCCTGTCATGGGCCAAGGCCCCTTTGGCCGCATTAATTCTGAAGGTTTTCGCTTGCTCAATAAAGGGAAAACCATCATCTTCACAGGTAAGTCTAAAGCAAAACTGTATCTTAACCGGATAAATGAAAAAGAATGATCATATCATCTGTGCGCACCACTATTGCTTTATTATTTTGTACCTTTAGCTTCGATGCTCTTGCCCAAGATATCAATTTCTCTAGCGGTTCTCAAAGCGCACCTTTAGAAATTTATGCGGATAATGGTATAGAATGGCAGCAGGATCAAAAAATCATTATTGCCCAAGGCAATGCGACTGCCATTCGTGCAGGCTCAACAATCAATGCTGATGAATTGCGCGCCTATTACACTGAAGATGCGGTTCAAGAAGGCCAAGAAGCAGGAAATACAAACATCCATCGTCTCGAAGCCATTAATAATGTCAGTATTGTTTCTGCAACCGAAACAGCAACCGGTGATAAAGCGGTTTATGATTTAAAGCGTTCCATCATGGTTCTGTCTGGTACGCGTCCAACATTGACCACGCCTGATGACATCATCAGCGCAGATGACACATTAGAATATTGGGAAGCCAAAGCACAGGCCGTTGCCCGAGGTAACGCCACCGCCATTCGTGAAGACCGTGAAATTAAGGCCGACATCATTGCGGCTCTTTTTAGAAAAGACAAACAGGGTAAAAGCGAAGTTTATCGCATTAACGCCTTCGGAAATGTCCTGATTGTAACAAAAACGGAACGCGCAACTTCTGACAAGGGCGTTTATAACGTCAACAGCGGAGTCGCGACATTAACAGGCTCAGTTAAGATTAATCGTAATGGAAACATCCTCAACGGTTGTTCTGCAACTGTGAACTTAAAGACCAATGTTAGCCGTTTAAAAGCCTGTGAAGGCACAAATAATGGTCGCGTTCGCGGCTTAGTCTTGCCAACCAGCAAAACTATGCAATAATAGTGCCATGCACCTTATTATAAATAGACTGGGCTTGATCGTATCCATATGACTGAACAAGATCCAAAATTAACAAAAAGAAAACCAGAACTTGTCACAAACAACCAAGGTCTTGTGGCCTCTAATTTGGGAAAACGTTTTAAGAAACGCCCAGTAGTTCGTGGTGCCAGCATTTCCATCCAGCGTGGAGAAGTCGTTGGCTTGCTTGGGCCCAATGGTGCAGGAAAAACAACTTGTTTTTATATGGTCACAGGTTTGATTGCCCCTGATTACGGCGACATCACATTAGACGGCCAAGACATTACAGATTTACCCATGTATCGCCGTGCACGCCTTGGCATTGGTTACCTGCCACAAGAAGCTTCTATCTTTCGCGGCATGACCGTAGAACAAAACATTCGTGCCGTCTTGGAAGTTGTTGAACCCAAACGCAACAGACGCGAAGCCCGCCTTGAAGACCTTTTGGCTGAATTTTCTATTACTCATTTGCGCCGGGCTCCCGCCCTTGCTTTATCTGGTGGCGAACGTCGCCGTGTCGAAATCGCCCGTGCCCTCGCCTCTCAACCTCATTTCATCTTGTTAGATGAACCCTTTGCAGGCATCGATCCCATCGCCGTGGGTGACATTCGCGAATTGGTGAAACATTTGAAAGACCGAGGTCTTGGCGTTTTAATCACAGATCACAATGTTCGCGAAACTTTAGATATCATTGATCGCGCCTATATCATCCACGATGGTGCCATCTTAATGGAAGGCACCCCTGAAGACATCGTGGGTAACGAAGATGTTCGCCGCGTTTATCTTGGCGAACGTTTTACTTTATAACGGATTCTGTTCATATGGCTCTTAACGTCAGATTAGATCTCAGACAGTCTCAATCCCTTGTCATGACACCTCAGTTGCAACAAGCGATTAAGCTGTTGCAAATGTCAAACTTGGAACTTGGAAGCTTCATTGAAGATGAATTGGAAAGCAATCCACTTTTACAACGCGATGAAAGTGAAAATGCACCAGCAGAAGCCAGCCCCGGTGATACCCCTGTAACTCAAAGCGAAGATCCGCCAGCCGCATTAGAAGACATCAATCTCAGCACCAATGAGAATGATACAAAAAAGAATGATGATTCTATGGATGTCGATGTCGATAACCAATGGAGCAGCGACACACCTGGAGATCAAGCCCTACCCGGATCCGGCGGCCTCAACAATGCTGGCCCTGCCAAAGGAGGGTCTTTGGAAGGTGGCGAATATGACTGGGAACAAAACATCATATCTGATGTATCTTTGCGCGATCACCTCATCGAACAAATTAATATGGACCTGCTTGACCCTATTCAGCGCCTTATCGGTGCGCATTTGGTCGAATTTCTAGATGAGAGTGGGTATTTCATTGGTGACTTGGACGAAATTTCTCAAAGCCTGTCATGTGAAATATCCCTACTTGAAAACGTCTTAAGCAAACTTCAGCATCTAGAACCTGTCGGTATTTTTGCGCGCAATCTATCGGAATGCCTTGCCTTACAACTGAAGGAAAAAGATCGATTTGACCCTGCAATGGAAAGCTTAGTCAATAATCTAGAACTCCTTGGCAAGCGTGAATATGCACAATTGATAAAAATTTGCCAAATAGATGAAGAAGATTTAATCGATATGATTGCTGAAATTCAAGCGCTTGACCCGCGTCCAGCCCTTGCCTTTGAAACCGGTGACATACAGGCCATCACCCCCGACATCATGATGCGCCAAGGTCTTAAAGGTAAATGGTTGGTTGAACTTAATGCTGAAAATTTACCGCGCGTCTTGGTTGATAATTCCTATTATGCAGAAGTCAGCCAAGCCGGCTTGGATAAAGAGGCGAAACATTATATTTCTGAATGTTTTCAAAATGCCAATTGGTTGGTTAAATCACTCCATCAGCGCGCAACAACCATCCTTAAAGTCTCAACCGAAATTATAAAACAACAAGATAAATTCTTTAAACAAGGTATTGAATACCTTAAACCCATTGTTTTGCGCGATATTGCAGATGCTGTCGAAATGCACGAAAGCACAATATCTCGTGTCACCTCGAATAAATACATCGCAACACCGCGTGGTATTTATGAGCTGAAATATTTTTTCACATCCTCCATTAACAGCTCTCATGGTGGGGATGCCCATTCTGCAGAATCGGTAAAATATAAGATAAAACGCCTGATTGACAATGAACCAACGGCCAAAATCTTATCAGATGACAAAATAGTTCAGCTTTTGGTGCAAGAAGGCATCGACATAGCACGTAGAACAGTGGCAAAATACAGAGAAGCCTTAGGAATAGCATCTTCCGTACAAAGGAGGCGGGAGAAAAAGGCTTTACTTGGCAAGTAAGTAACAATCTATACTTTTCAGGACCCTAATATGATACAAATCAATATATGAATAGGAGAAATAATACACACTATTGACATATAAGGGCACTGGCACTAAGTTCCCGGCCTCGTACAAATATTAAGGTTTCTTTAATAGATGTATATTTGTAATAATTCGAGTTGTTCAAAAAAAACGCTTGATGAAGGCCGGTCAAAAAATTGGGCCAATAACAAGCAGGATATTTCGATATGAGAATTGCTGTACAAGGTAAACAAATGGACGTAGGCGATAGCTTACGTACCCACGTCGAAGACGCCCTAAAGGCACGTACCGAAAAATATTTCGACAAAGCAGTCGAAGGCACGGCTACGATTTCTAAAGATAAACATCTTTTCAAATCAGATATCACCGTGCATGTCGGAAAAGAAATCCACGTTCAAGGACGCGCAACTGCAAATGATGCATATGCAGCCGTTGACGAAAGCCTAGAACGTATTGCGAAACAACTCCGCCGTTACAAACGCCGACTTCGCGACCACCATCGCGATCAAGACCGTATTGAAGTGGAAACAGCACAACAATATGTTATTTCTGGTGATGATGATGAAGCCGTTGATCCCGTAAGTGGACAACCTGTCATTATCGCAGAAGTAGATACTAAAATTCAAACTTTGGCCGTTGCCGATGCCGTTATGCGTATGGATTTGGCAGATTTACCTGTCCTTGTCTTTCGTAATAGTGCAAATGGTAGCGTAAACGTGGTATACCGTCGTGAAGATACTAATATTGGCTGGATTGACCCTGCGACAGCAGAATCAACCAGTACCAAATAGTCGTCACGGCCTCTTGGAAAACCGGAAAAAAGATTAGACATGGAAATCTCTGACATCTTAACACCAGAACGTGTTGTTGCAGACTTGCGCGCCACCAGTAAAAAGCAAGCCTTGCAAGAAATTGCACGTCATGCAGCCGCAGCGACTGGCTTGAATGAGCGTGCAATCTTTGACGTGTTGCTAGAACGCGAACGTCTTGGCACGACAGGTGTGGGCAATGGCATTGCAATCCCTCACGGCAGACTTAACGACCTTGAGGGTCTCTACGGCGTCTTTGCACGTGTTGACAAGCCCGTTGATTTTGACTCCATCGATGATGATCCGGTTGACCTCATCTTTCTTTTGCTTGCACCAGAAGGTGCGGGTGCAGATCACTTAAAAGCTCTTGCTCGGGTTTCTCGCCTGTTGCGCGATGACAGCGTTTGTCAAAAGCTCAGAGGCTCAGATACATCTGAAGCACTTTTTGCCATTTTGACAGAGCAAAGCGAAAACCATCAAGCCGCTTGAAAGCCTCAAGCAGCCTGAATAAATAAAACAGCTGTCTCTCAACATGAGGCGGCTGTTTTTAGTTGATATAGAAAATCGCATAAACAGTATTTCAAAATTGATTATTATCGCCCATTGACGCTTTGCGACACGCCCCTTATATCCTTAAAGTAAGACATAACACATAATAGGAGTTGCCCCCGATGGCTATGGAAGCACACGAAATTGAAAGCATGATCCGCGAAGCATTACCGGATGCTGACATTCGTATCGAAGATTTGCGTGGCGACGGCGACCATTATGCAGCTTATGTCGTCTCAGCCTCCTTCGCAGGTAAAAGCCGTGTACAGCAACATCAAATGGTTTATCAAGCCTTACAAGGCAAAATGGGCGGCGATTTGCACGCCCTCGCCTTGCAAACCAGCGCACCTGAATAAACACACACTCTTTTGACATCCCCCCAACCGATGCAAGACGAAATTTTACGCGAACAGCGTATGGCCGTGCTGTCTGCTGCATCGGCTTATTTGCTTTGGGGAGCGTTTGGGCTTTACTTTAAGGCATTGCACGATGTCTCCCCGCTGGAGGTGTTGGCCCATCGCATCACTTGGTCAATGGTGCTGCTTGCCTTCATCATCATAGCGATGAAAAAAGTAAATGAGCTCCTCCCCATTCTGCGTTCCCCTAAAAAATTAAGCCTGTATGCCCTTAGCGCCCTTTTGATATCTGTAAATTGGGGCATATATATTTACGCAGTTACTTCAGGCCAAGCCCTTGAAGGTAGCATGGGCTATTTCATCATGCCCTTAGTCGCCGTCATGCTGGGCGCTATTTTTTTTGGTGAACGATTTTCAAAAACCCAAGCTTTTGCCATTATATTGGCGCTCGGCGGTGTCGTCTATCAGGTCTGGAACTTCGGAGAGCTGCCTTGGATCGCCCTAACGCTTGCGTTTTCTTTTGGCTTTTATGGGATGTTGCGCAAAAAAGCATCTGCCGACTCGATCAATGGCCTTTTCATCGAAACTTTATTACTGTCTCCCCTTGCTATTGGCTACCTGCTGTATAGCACCATCCAAGGCGATTTATATTTCATGAATGGCAGCTTTAACATACAGGTCCTTTTGCTTCTTGCAGGCCCCGTAACAGCCATTCCGATGATTATGTTTGCATATGGTGCACGCAAATTACGCTATTCAACGGTTGGGATTTTACAATATATAAACCCAACATGTCAGTTTTTCATAGCCATATTCATTTTTATGGAATCGTTCGAGACTGCAAATCTCATTACCTTCGTTTTTATCTGGCTCGGCCTATTGTTATACAGCTTTAACAGCTTACAACAAACTCGACAAAAGAAGCTTGAGAATTCTTGACAAATGTACTCAGGTAAGCCATATCCCTCAGTAAGAACATTTTACAAACTAACTGCCTACGTAAAGGATTACGCGTCATGAGTGACAACCCAGTATTTGAACGTATCGAACAAGACATCGCTGACAATGCCGTTCTATTGTTTATGAAGGGATCTCCTATGTTCCCACAATGCGGTTTTTCAGCCACCGTTGTTCAAGTCCTAACCCACGTAGGCGTAAAATTTAAAGGCGTTGACGTTCTAACGGACCCTGAAGTGCGTGAAGGTATCAAACAATATTCAAACTGGCCTACAGTTCCACAGCTTTATGTTAAAGGCGAATTTGTAGGCGGCTGCGATATCATCCGCGAGATGTTTGACAATGGCGAACTCGCACAATTGTTAAAAGATAAAGGCGTTGAAACTGCCGCTTAATACCAGCACTTCTTCGTAAGCCAAAAAGCCCTCAGACATATGTTTGAGGGCTTTTTCTATGCAAAAACATAATATACATCGAGTTTGCATTATAAGACTTATTTAATAGAGTAAATATTACCTAAGATTTATGTGTATCTTGTTGGCTGCTTAGGCCAATTAGTTACATTACACAATTTTCCTGCTGCCAGCTTTTTAATATAAACATTTCTATCTAATAACCCATTTCCTTCAATGCCATCTGCATTTTTGAAATCAGCTAACCCTGGCCATATAAAAAAACCAATAAGAACATCACGTCCGTCATCTGAATTATTTTTTGAAATTTTGTATTCAGCAACCTCTGTATTAGAGCGAAATTCGGTTTCTAACGCTTGACAGCTCAACATGCTATCATCTGAATTCATCATATTTACAGCATGAGGATCACGCGTCTGTGCACATGCTGCTAGCATCACACTTAGCAAACCAACAACCACTAACTTCATATTCATTCCCCTTTTTAAAATGGTTATAATCAGAAAAAACACTAAATAACAAGCATCACTGACCTTTTACTTCGAGCAAGCTCCTGAGACATACAGGCTAACAAAAGCCTAAAGCACAAGTTTGCAGCTCATTATATAAACAATATTATTTTTCTAACTGTATATCACACAATCTATTCTTGTACATAGTTGAAATATTTAAACTTTAAACCTTATACATCTCTACGTAAAGTGGGAGGCCCATTGCTTCAAGAAACAAGTTAATTCTATCGCCACAGTTTTTTTATTCGAAATTTATTACAAAATTGTTTAAAAAAATTGCATAGCTTCACTCTGCATTATACTTTGAACTATTGCACTACCCATAAAAAAAGCCGCCGCACATAAAGTGCAGCAGCTTCTCTTATTTGTCGCTTCCTGTACAGCATCACGCTGGCAGTAAACTCCCTCGGATTAACGAGAGTAATATTCGATAACCAAGTTTGGTTCCATTTGAACCGGGTATGGCACGTCTTCCAATTTAGGAATACGGATAAATTTGCCAACCATTTTCTTGTGATCTGCTTCCACATATTCAGGAACGTCACGCTCACCAAGAGAGACAGCTTCCAGAACCATTGGAATTGCGCGAGATTTTTCGCGAATTTCAACTGTGTCGCCTTCTTTAACAAGATAAGAAGGGATCGTTACGCGTTTGCCATTAACCAGGATGTGACCGTGGCTGATGAACTGACGTGCAGCGAACATAGTTGGTACGAATTTCATACGATAGATAACCGCATCGAGACGTGTTTCCAACAAACCAACGAGGTTTTCACCCGTATCACCCACACGACGAACAGCTTCCTTATAATAACGACGGAATTGTTTTTCGGTGATGTTAGGGTAGTAGCCTTTAAGCTTTTGCTTGCCGTTCAATTGTAGACCGAAATCTGACACTTTACGACGGCGTTGACCGTGTTGGCCGGGACGGTAGTCACGACGATTTAGTGGGCTTTTTGCACGGCCCCAAAGATTTACGCCGAGACGACGGTCAATCTTATGTTTAGCGCTAATACGCTTAGTCATAGGTTAATTCCTTGTTTTTTAACAATTTTATTGTCCCGATAGGCCATAATGGCGTGGTCGTAAAACCAACGTTCTCGGGAGTGGTAAGGCGCGGATTATATGGATATCCACGCCTTTGTCAAAGGGAATCTTTTACCTGTTTTTGCTCGTTTTATTGGGCTCCAGCTGAGGTAGATGTCTTCTCATTTGCCTCATTTTCTTTTTTCTTTTTCTCCTCCATCAGGCTGCCTGCTAACGACCCTGCCGCTTGACCAACTTGCCCATATAATTTTCGGTTCGATTGATCAGACTGTTCCAACAGGTTTGACTGAATGCCAGACATCGATTCATCAACATTTTCTTTAGCGGTATTATAATCTTCGAAACTACCCTCCGCTGCATCCGTACGCATACCCTGCACAATTGCACCAGCAGACCCATCAGCTGAAGAAAAGCCTGAAGCACCAAATTTTGCACGCTTTTTTGCCAATCCTTTTTTCAAAGCATCTTTACGATTTTTCTCGGCTTTTTCATATGCCGCCCATTGTTCTTTCTGTACTTGACTTGCTTGACGTTGTGCAGCCGCTTGTGCTGCTTTTTTTTGTTTTGCTGCCTGTGATGCCGCCATAGCCATTTGAATGACCATCATAACAACTTGAACCCACATTTTAACACTCCTCATAAAAAAAGCCCCTTCCAAAATTGGAAGAGGCTGCTAACAATAAAAACTCAATAATCCAGAAGATTAATCTTCTAGTTCGCTATCCCAATATAGGAAATCACGCCAACTTTCATGCAGGTAGTTGGGCGGAAATAACCGTCCTGACACTTGAAGTTCGTAAGGCGTGGGACGTTTGGGATCTCTTCGAAGGGTCATATCAAGGTCTTCAAGCAAGCTCGATCCCTTTTTTGCATTGCAGGGCTGACACGCTGTAACGATGTTTTCCCAATGAGTGTGCCCGCCGTGCATTCTGGGTAAGACATGGTCAAAAGTCAGGCCTTGCGCGGCCAAAGTCTTGTTGCAATATTGACAAGAAAACTCATCACGTAAAAAAACATTGAAACGGGTAAAGGCAACACCCGGTGAAGGTTTGCTATATTCCTTCAGCGCGATCACACTGGGTATACGCATTTCAAAACTTGGAGAATGCACGTATTCATCATATTGCGACACCACATTCACACGGTCCAAATACACACTATGAATGGTGTCTTGCCATGAGCATAAAGACAAGGGGAAATAGCTCAACGGGCGAAAGTCCGCATTAAGCACTAAGGCAGGGTAATGGACATTTGAAGCGCGCATTTGAAAGCTCCTTCACATATATTACTATATCTTATTTTAACCTTGTTGCCCATCGTATCAACTTGTCATGACAGTTCAGTGACAGCCCTTTTTATGATACAAACTTTCTCATGAAGACTGAAACCACACGCTTTGCCCCCAGCCCCACCGGATATTTACATTTGGGCCACGCCTATAGTGCCTTAAAATCTGCACATCTAGGTCAGCACTTTATCTTACGTATCGAAGATATCGACCAAGGTCGATGTCGCCCTGAATTCATCGATGCGATTTATCAAGACCTCGCATGGTTGGGGCTTTCATGGCAAGAACCTGTTCGCATTCAATCCCAACATATGAATGAGTACAGCCAAGCCTTACAAAAACTTAATGATCAAGACCTTCTCTATCCCTGTTTTTGCACAAGAAA
>Ga0105358_10002418_pt1 | contig 10027 bp, 11 predicted proteins | sample GOMGulsemesocosm_5_FD_83509 | JGI IMG/M metagenome (GOLD analysis project Ga0105358, IMG submission 83509) | Methane-oxidizing microbial communities from mesocosms in the Gulf of Mexico - GOM15C Gulf of Mexico | ecosystem: Environmental > Aquatic > Marine > Cold seeps | place: Gulf of Mexico...
ACAATCGAGCATAAGATCAAAATCCCAAACCCCACTATTTTAAATCCTGGCAGAATGAAAACTAAGATAATTCGAACGAAAGTTCCGGTGGAAAAATTTATAAGTCCTACTACATCGAGTATTAGAGCATGGGAGAGTGAAATCAGTAAAATTCGAAAGGACTATGACGTTAAGCTTAATAGAGAGATTAGGAGGTTAGAGACTATTAAAGAAGACCAATTTCACAGTAGTCTTCAATCATGGGGCACAATTCTTGGAGGTCTACTAGCAGGTATAGGAGGGCTTGTAACTATTACTCTTTCTATAAGAAAGGATAGAAGAGAGCAAGAGAAACATGATCTCGAAATGGCTATCAAAACAGGTAGCGAGCAGGATAAGGCCTAAGAAGAACATTAAACGGAAAAATTGCAGTTGGCTATTTTTCGTTCCTCAAACATTATAGCCAACTATAATTTTCCGCTTATGTAAGGCGTTAGAAATCTAGAGGAATATCGAGCATGGAAGCACTCAAAGAATTTCTTGCAACAATATGTTTTATTATTGGAGCAGTTCTCCTAACATCAACAATATCTGATGTGTTCAATTGGTTTGAATTCATTGGAGGAATAACTTTTCTAGTATTGGCTTATTTTACGTGGCCAAGTAAAAAACGCGGTCAAAGACAATCTGATAATTTGCTACTAGATATAGTGGAATTTGTAATAGAGTTACCATTTGAAGTTTTCGGTTGGTTGTTTAGGTTTCTTGGACGCATGTTTCGCAGTAAAGATGGCGGCGTGGATATAGATATCGATTTCTAACAAGCTGTTAAACAAGGACAAAATACAGTTGGCTTTTGCTCCTTCGTCGCTTATTCTAGCCAACTTAACTTTGCCTATTAACGAGGCGTTGGTTTTCAGGAGGAATTTTGATTCGAAGCGTAGTTAAGGAAGATGCAATCTCTATTGCTGAAATTTACAACCATTATATATCTGAAACAGTCGTTACATTCGAAACTGAAGTTATAGATCCCGAAGATATATTTAATCGTATATCTAAAATCCTGTCAGATGATCTGCCATGGTTGGTTGCCGAAGATGATAAGGGTAAGGTAATTGGCTATGCGTACGCTAGCAAATGGAGAGAACGTTTTGCTTATCGATTCTCCGTTGAGGTAACCGTATATTTGTCACCTAATTCTTCAGGTCATAGTGTTGGTACTCAACTCTACGAAGCATTATTCTCAGAGTTAAATCATCGCTCTATTCATTCAGTCATTGGTGGTATTACATTACCTAATCAGGCTAGTATTGGTTTACACGAAAAATTTGGCTTAGAAAAAGTAGCTCATTTCAAAGAAGTTGGTTATAAATTCAACCAATGGTTGGATGTAGGTTATTGGCAAGGTGTAATAAAAGCCTAACAAGCCAATCAAGACGGGACTGCTAACAGTTTGTTCGGTTTCGCTTCGCTGCACATTTTAGCAAACTATTTTCAGCCCCTTAGTGGGGCGTTGGTTTTTTCAAAGTATCAAAGGTGTTTAAAAGGATTTGAGGCGATGTATAAAATAGTAATTTTACTTTTAATATTGAGTTGTACTAGTTGTGTGGTATTACCTGAAAAAGATCACACACAAAAATATCAATGTGCGTTATCAACAGATATGAAAGTATTAAAATTAGTAAACTTGACTGATGGTGACACTAGTTTTTATGAGTGGAATGATGAGATGTTGGCAATTATCACCATACCAACATCGGCTATAGTTTCAGGTGCTTATGTCTTAGTTAATAACATTTACCACATAGGTGAAAAGCAGATAAAGTGTAATTAACCAAAAACTAAGTCACTCAAAAGGACAATGTTGTTCCCCACTTATTTTAGCCAACTACAATTTGCCGCTTAATAGCGGCGTTATATTTTTCTAATGTTGGTCGTAATGCCCACCAATGGCGAAAATATATACACAGTTATCATCAAATTTATAAATGAGCCTATCTTTCTGAGAAATGCGCTTTGACCATAAGCCAGACAAATTATGTTTAAGTGGTTCTGGCTTTCCAAGCCCACTAGCAGGATCTGAACGCAACATTTTTGTTAAAGTTTTGCATAAAGCCTTATAAAGTTTTTTATCTTTTTCTCTTAATTTCTCGTAAGTTAGCCAAGTTTTACCTTCAAAGACTGGTGATCTCATCTGATTGCTCTTTTGTCGGTTTATAGCCTTTATTACTTTCATGAGTGCCGATTGATTCTGCAATTTGCGTCATCAAATTACTACTTTGCAATATGTGTAATGTCTCTTGTTCTCTTTCCCAATCATCAGCACTCATCACAATAAAGTCTTCGCCTGCGCGTCGGGTTACTTTAATTGGCTCATGCTCACTAACAGTTTGTTCAACATATGCTTTTAAGTTGTCTCTAAACTGATTTACGCTTATGCTATTCATAATTAGCTCACCACTTATGTACGGTAATGTCGTACATTGTAGATTTAAAAATATTACAAGGCAATTAAACGGAAAAAAAACAGTTTGCTGTTTTCGTTCCTCAACATTTATGCAAACAATTTTTTGCCTGTTATTAGGGCGTTGGTAATTCTAAGCATGAAGAAATTTATCCGTCTCACACTTACTTTGGCAGCGGCATTTTTTTCACTTCTACTGGTCGTTGTTTTCATCCCACTTTTTACAGATATCACTGAATCAACTTCGATCTGGATATCAATTCCAGTTGTCATTTTGGCAGGATGGTTTGCTTGGAAATCCCAGGTAGGAGATAAAATTGGTGTCATACCCGCCATATTTACAGGCGCTATCCTTATCGGTGGTATTTCTTTTGCTGTTGGTTTCTTTGGGCCTATGATTCTTATGCCTGACGCAAATCAGGGGCCGTTATTAGGCATATTAATTACTGGGCCTATTGGATTAGTAGTAGGTGTAATTGCTGGTTTTATTTATTGGATGCGTGAAAAAAGAGCTTATGATAAAAGTGATTCCATATAACAAAGTGCTCTTGTCTGAATCACTCGCTCTCCGCAAAGATCAGCGTTATATACCAAGGAACGGTTGTCGATGTATCCTCATCCAGTAGATAAAAATATGCTTGGAGAATATCCCGCAGGTACAAAATCAGGTAGTGGATATTTCTATGATCAAGTCCTAGAGTACCGTGCTTGATGTCGTCCATGGCAAGGAGCTCCTGATGAGTTTGATGGTGAAATCTACTATTACGCATTCCATACTTATGAGGAAGCTCTTGAGTTTTCAAATGTTACTAAAGGGTCAGAGGAACCTTTAGTGTTAATTAAACAATTAGAATGGGTTGATGAACCAGAGACAGGTAAATTCATTTATAAAACAGGTGAACATCTTACCGAGTGGGTAGTCGAGTGGTAAGTTGGTGGCCAACGCCAAGATGATACTATTGCTAAGTTTATTAGTGGCAATAGTATATTAGCCACTCAAGCAGGACAAGTGGTTACAGAGTAATCATATTAATGTTGCTGGAAAAAGTTATACCCGTTTCACTGGCTATTTAAAAGACTGTAAGATTTGCCCTCTGCGACAACAATGCATGCGTAAACCGCCGTCTAAAACAGGACGACAAGTAGAAAACCAGCCATTATTTAATGCTGACAGGTGATAAAATAAAATAGCCAAAAACGTGAACGTTTTTGATTGTTAAAAGAAAATAATCCAGTTAGAGTATTTTCATTATAAAATTTTAATCAAAATGAGTTTTTCTACAAGCTCGTTAGTGGCCTAGGAGGCTTTATGTACAAGATTCTAGTTTTATCTTTATCTATTACTTTGACAGGGTGTGGAGAAACAGATTCCCCAAGTAGTGTCTATGAAGAATATAACTCTAAAGTTATCGATGGTATTTCATTTGAAGAGGAGAAAAAGTATTACTCAACAAGTAAGTTAGCAGAAGTAGAAGCTTCTTTTCCTAGGTATATGGCACAAATGAAAAAGTCGAAAGAAGAGGTTATCAAGTTTTACCTAGATTTTTCGCAATCTGTTGCTAAATGCAAAAGTATTAAGCTTCTAAAAAAGCAAAAATCAGGTGAAAGTGTAGTACTTATTTATTCTCAAACAGATACTTGTGGCAATGATTCAGATGGTAACGCGAAACAAACAGTTAAAATGGTTAATGAAAGCGGATGGAAAATAGCTAGTGTAGAAATCGGCCTATAAGTTGCTTAAACGGATAAAAACAGTAGCCTTTTGCTCGTTCCTCGCTATTTTAACCAACAATTTTTTACCCGTTAATGAAGGGAGTCTAATTTGATGCCTGTACCCGATCCATCGAGAATCATGACCTTTTCAACACCGGAAGAGCTCTGCCAGTGGCTCAAGGTGAATCACGCCTCTGAAAGTGAACTATGGGTGAAGATATACAAGAAAAATACTGAGATTCAAAGCGTGACTTGGAATGATGTCGTGATCGAGGCTCTATGTTGGGGTTGGATCGACGGTGTTAAGAAGTCAATCGATGACCAAGCCTATCTTCAACGCATTACTCCCAGAAAAACGCGAAGCAACTGGTCTAAAAGAAACACAGAGCATGCAGAACGTTTGATAAGTGAGAGCCGAATGATGGAATCAGGGCTAGTGCATATTCGTGCTGCAAAAGCTGACGGTCGTTGGGAAAACGCCTATGTGGTAAGTGAAATAGAAGTGCCCGCGGATTTCCTAGCTGCACTGGAAAGCAAGCCGAATGTTAAAGAGTTTTTTGAAACTCTCAATAAATCGAGTCGTTATGTTATCGCGTACGGATTGATAAGTGCGAAGAAACCCGAAACCAGACTAAAGCGGTTTGCAAAATTCATGAACATGCTTGTTCACAAAGAAAAGCCTAAATAAATGGAATTCGGCATAAGTAGTTTAAACAGAACAAGTGTAGCCAACAATTTTTAGCCGCTTAATGCGGCTATGCATTTAAGGAGTAAATTATATGCCTCATGTAGAAATTAAGTATTCTGATAACCTAGATATAGACACGAAAGAAGTTTTTGATGTTATAGAAGGTATCATTAATAAAAGCGACTCCAGTGCTGGCGAGTGTAAATCAAGAGCTTATCCTTGCTCTGAATATAAATACTCCCACATTCTCGTTACAATATCGTTATTAACTAAGCCCCATCGAGATAAAAAATTTACATTAAAATTAAGTGATGAACTAGAACGAGCAATAAAACTACACCTTAAACAAAGTTTATATTTTTCGTTAAATATTGAATACAGTCTAGCTTATTACACCACAAACATTCATCGTGTTGATGGCGATATACTGGATAACATTACTTGCTAAAATTTAGAATAAACGCATAAAAAGCGATTTAATCTGGAGAATATCACAGTTCAGAAAAACATGGTCAAGGCATGAAATCACTCCACGTAGGCATAAGCTTTTTAAAGGCTCCTTATTAACATAACAATTAAAGGCATTTTTTCCTTCTGGTTGGAAAGCTCCTCGCCATTATCATAATAGTAATTCGTTCATTTATGTTATTGAAGGTGAGTTTGAAGTTGAGCTAGAAGACAGTGAAAAAATCACATACCATCAAGGTGAAGCTCTTCAAATGAATTCAGGTATAAAAATGGAAGCACGCAATCCTAGTAGTATAAATTCTTTGAAATTAGCTGTATTTCAAGTAGGTCACCCTAATGCTGCTTTTGTTGTACTGGTAGAATAACTCATTCAGTCAATACAACTAAAATTTGTGCTTTTGTATGGTAATGCTCAAGGAAACTGGCCACAGGTTTTCGATAAGCTATTTTATATCGTCATTAAATGGGTGTAATATCCATATAACCTTTTAAGTCGGAAGATTAATATTAATAAACCAACGTCACCTAGTAACAGTCAACAACAGAGTCCAGATAATATTAATGCTAATCTGTGCCCGCTTTGCAACCAAAGTAACAACTGTGGCAATTTATCGTCTTGTGATTCAGACCAAGGTTGTTGGTGCAGTGAGCCAGCAATACAGTTTTCTGAAACATTATTGACAAAAATTCCAAGTCGCGCTAGAAACAAAGCATGCATATGCAAAGCGTGTGCTTTACGCCAATAAAACTAACGTCATTGGTCTTTTAAAGTTGCCTAATCCTCTAATAGTATTGTGGTTTTCAATCCCAATAGTTAATTAGACTTCCCTACCCACAAATATGTAAAGGTAATAATTTTCCCGTAAAACCCTTCACTCTCAGCCATTAAATTACTTCTCTGCTGACCAAGATCTAAATTAAGGTACGTGATTTACTTAGATTGTAAATATATGTAACACGTTATATTTATTTACAGGATTTATACTAATAGTTTCTATTTAACTTGATGAAAATAAAAACAATATTCATCTGTAGTTATCTATTAATACAATACTAATAATTTAATTTATCGTGATTTTAAGACGAGCTTAGTTGCAGTCTTAATAATTACATGGGGAAAACTATGAATAAAACCAAGATAGCACTTTTTTTGACTTCGCTTTTTTATATCGGAACAACTCAGTTGGCTGTAGCTCAGCCAACGAGTAAAGAAAATGAAAAAGGACAAATTGAAACCATTCAAATAACATCTCGTAAAATTACAGAAAGTATTCAAGATGTACCTATTGCAGTTTCTGCTTTTACCAGCGACGGCCTAAATGCTAGAGGTATTACGGATATCTCTGGAATTGGAAGTTTTACACCAGGGTTAGAAATTGATGCTGCGGCGCCCATTAGTGGTAGCTCAGCAGCAATTAACGCATTTATTAGAGGGATTGGAACAACTGATTTCTTATTGACTACTGATCCAGGTGTCGGACTCTATATTGATGACGTTTACGTTGGCCGTTCAGTGGGTGGACTCGTCGACTTACTTGATATTGAGCGTGTTGAAATTCTAAAAGGTCCTCAGGGGACTTTGTTCGGAAGGAACACTATTGGTGGTGCTATTAGTATTGTTTCTAAAGACCCAGGTGATACTTTAGCTGGATCTTTATCTATTACAGGTGGTAGTGACAATAGAGTTGATGTACGTGGCAAAATTGAAGTACCGCTATCGGATACTTGGTTTAGTTCATTTACTTTTTCTTCAAAAACTCAAGATGGCTATGTTAAACGTTTACCACTTCCGGCAGGAGTAGATTTAATTGATGTACCGCAAATACCAGATGCTTTTGATGGTGGTGGAGATGCGCTGTATAGCGATGGCGCTCCACTTGGTGAAAAAAACCTCCAATCGGGACGTTTAAAGCTTCTCTATAGCGGGGAAGATTTTGAGGCTCGTATTGCAATAGATGCATCAACTGCAAGAGAAACAGCTCCTGCACAAACATTACTTGGTTTTACGCCAAGTTATGGAACCGGTGTTACATTAGCTGATGCGCATAACGGTCTTGCAGTACCTGCTGGAAGACCTGCTTATGATGAGCGTTTTATTACCGGTGATCCAGACACTACTTATAGTGGAGCTAACGGTAATTCAGATTATGACTTGTTCGGCATTTCGGCCACTTTGCAATGGAGCTTTGGTAGTGTCGATGTTAAATCAATCACCGCTTATCGCACTATAGAAGCTGATTTCTCACGTGATGGAGATGCATCGCCACTGATTCTTGATCAGACACGAAATCAATATGAACACAATCAACTTTCTCAAGAATTTCAATTTACTGGACTAGCTTTAGATGACAAACTTAAATGGTTAAGCGGTGTGTACTATTTCAAAGAAGATGGTGAAGATCGTGTCCAAGTACCTTTAGCTCTAGAAGTCGAATTAGCTGTCGGTGGTGCTCCAGGGACTGTTATTAATTTATATTTAGATGAACTTAATGACGTTAGCAACAGCTCTATTGCCGTATTTTCTCAAGGAACTTATGACATTACTGATAAGCTAAGTGCAACTATTGGTGCTCGCTATACTGAAGATAAAAAAGAATATAGCCCTACGCATGTCACCCTAGGGGAAAACCCGCTAAATTTGCTTGTAGGTGAAGACAGTGCCAAGTTTACAAATTTTTCGCCTCGTTTTAGTGTAGATTACCGTTGGAATGAGCAATATTTTACTTATGCTTCGTACTCACAAGGATTTAAGTCAGGAGGGTTTACTGGAAGAACCGTTGATCCGCAGCAAGGGGTTCGTTCATTCGAGCCTGAAGAAGCTGAAACTATTGAAATCGGCGCAAAAATAGATTTTTCTAAAATTCGAATTAATGCCGCTTTATTTTCAACAGATTACACCGATTTACAAATCACCAATCAGGAAGGCGTAACACCTATTACTGTGAACGCAGGTAAATCTGAAATTAGAGGTTTTGAGATGGAATTAACTGCATTTATTACCGATGATTTTCACGTTAATGCGGGATACTCTTATATTGATGCTGACATAATTGAAATTACAGACCCTGCTGCGACAATTACCTCAGATAATGAGTTTGCGAATATACCAAAGCATTCCTTTAATGTTTCTGGCGACTACTATATTTATTTTTCAAATGACAGTGAAATTAAACTACATGCAGACTATGTATGGAAAGATGATCATTTTAACGATGCTGAAAATGATCCTTTACTTTTTCAGGAGTCATTTGGGCTAATTGGACTTTCTGCAACCTATACATCTTCAAATGAAGATTGGTCTTTAATTGGTGGTGTGAACAATGCTGCTGATGAGCGATTTATTTATACTGGATTTAGTCAACCTGGGGTTGGTTATGTTGAAGGTGGTTATAATCGTGGCAGAGAATATTACTTAACCGTTAAATATCAATTTTAATTATTGATAATCAAACATTCCCCACCTCTGATGGAGGTGAGGAATGTTACTAGGTTTATAGTATTCTAGCTTTAGAACAAAACTGAGACATAAATGAAATTATTTTATCTTTTTTTAATTGTACTTACCGTATTTCTTTTTAGCGGTTGTAATAATACAGAATCAAAATTAGTGTCTTCCAACAAAGTTCAATTAAGAGTTGAAGAAGGAGAATGGACTTCAACCGGCAAGGGCCCTGATGAAAAGCGTTTTAGTCGGCTCACACAAATTAATGATAAAAATGTTAAAAATTTATCATTAGCATGGTACGTGGATTTACCAGAGGGCCGTGGACAGGAAGCAACGCCCTTGGTTGTTAATGGAATTATGTACACAACAGCGGCTTGGAGCCATGTTTTTGCTTTAAACCCCAAAACGGGCGAAAAAATTTGGCACTATGATCCTAAAGTAGATAAATCGGTCGCTATTAAAGGCTGTTGTGGTCCTGTTAATCGCGGACTGGCTTACGCAAATGGAAAAGTATTTATTGGTGCCTATGATGGACGATTGATTGCAATAGATATAAAGACTGGTAAAGAAGTCTGGTCAGTACAAACGACTGACACAAGTCAAAGCTATACCATTACGGGTGCCCCACGTATAGTTAATGGCAAGGTTTTTATTGGCAACGGTGGAGGAGAGTTTGGTGTTAGAGGTTATGTCTCTGCCTATGATGAAAATACGGGTAAGCAAGTGTGGCGATTTTATACTGTTCCTGGGCATCCTGATAAGCCTCAAGATAATCCAATTCATAATCAAACTGTAAATAGCTGGAATGGCGAATTTTGGAAATTAGGTGGCGGTGGCACTGTTTGGGACTCTATGGCCTACGATACTGAATTTAATCTCCTATATATTGGCGTGGGTAATTCTAGCCCTTGGAATCCAAAACTACGCACCGATAGTAAAGGAGATAATTTATTTGTCTCTTCAATAGTCGCATTAAACGCGGATACAGGAAAGTATGTTTGGCATTATCAAACAACACCTATGGATGCTTGGGACTTTACCGCGACCCAACATATGATTCTTGCTGACCTTATAATTAAAGGCCAAAAACGAAAGGTCATTATGCAAGCACCAAAAAATGGCTTTTTCTATGTACTTGACAGAGAAACGGGGGAATTTATTTCTGCTGAAAATTATGTACCAGTGAATTGGGCAAGTGGAATTGATAAAGATGGACGACCCATTATCAATGATGAAGCACGTTATTGGTTATCTGATAAACCAGCACTAG
>Ga0105358_10002421_pt1 | contig 10018 bp, 4 predicted proteins | sample GOMGulsemesocosm_5_FD_83509 | JGI IMG/M metagenome (GOLD analysis project Ga0105358, IMG submission 83509) | Methane-oxidizing microbial communities from mesocosms in the Gulf of Mexico - GOM15C Gulf of Mexico | ecosystem: Environmental > Aquatic > Marine > Cold seeps | place: Gulf of Mexico...
ACTTATAACTTATATTATATTAATGTTTTTTACACTCAAGGATGAATACATGACTCAGGGAAGCAGATGTCGAGCCACTTTAACTCAGGTATTCAATGTTTATCATTGATTGCCCGTTTTCACCAAATACCCGCAGAGCCAAGTGCTTTATTACGTGAATTTCAGCATAATGATGAGTCATTGGCTGATATTAATCTTATTCGCGCAGCAAAAAGTTTAGGTTTTAAAGCGAAATTTATACAAGATAAAGCAGATAAACTCAGTGCTCACACCTTACCCGCAATAGCGCGTCATCAATATGGGCATTTCTTCATTATTGCTAAAATCAGCGATAATGAAGTACTTATTCATGACTTAATAGATAATAAACCCACTACTCACTCATTTGATGAGCTTAACGAATTTTGGACAGGTGACTTATTATTGTTATCAAAACGCAGTTCAGTATTAAGCGGCGTAATGACTGAAAGTGCTAAATTTGGGTTTTCTTGGTTTATTCCTGCGTTAATAAAATACAAAACTTATTTCAGTGATGTCTTTGTTGCCTCCTTTTTCATTCAATTGGTGGGTTTAGCAACACCGATATTCTTTCAAGTCGTTATTGATAAAGTACTAGTGCATAAAGGCATGACCACCTTAGATGTATTAGCGGCTGGCTTTTTTATTGTTATCACCTTTGAAGTTATTCTTACGGGTTTAAGAACCTATGTATTTTCGCATACCACCAACAGAGTAGATGTTGAATTAGGTAGTAAGCTATACAAACATATGTTGTCACTACCTGTGGCTTATTTTAATACGCGCCGCGTAGGTGATACCGTCGCGAGAATTAAAGAGCTAGACAGTGTGCGAGAGTTTTTAACCGGCTCATCATTAACGGTAGTGCTTGATGTACTGTTTAGTTTTGTCTTTTTCGCAGTCATGTTCTATTACGCGCCTCTGCTTACATGGATAATTATTGGCACTATCCCCTTTTATTTAGCCTTATCATTACTTGTCACTCCGACCCTGAAAAAAAGGTTGAATGAGAAGTTTCAACGCAGTGCTGAAAACCATTCTTTTTTGGTTGAGTCAGTAAATGGTGTGGAAACCATTAAAGCGATGGCAGTAGAGCCACAGCTTCGTAATAGCTGGGAAGATAAACTGGCTGATTACGTTAACATCACCTTTAAAACCAGCAACCTTAATAATATTTATAGTCAAATAGCGGCCTACATTAATAAAATAGGCGGTTTGTTAACCTTGTACTTTGGCTCTATTGCTGTGGTATCGGGCGAGCTAACCATTGGGCAATTTATTGCCTTCAATATGTTAGCGCAACGTGTAAGCGGACCTATTATGCGTTTAGTTAATTTGTGGCAAGATTTTCAACAAGCAAATATTTCACTGCAACGTTTGGGTGATGTCTTAAATTCTCCCTCTGAGCCGGGTTATAACCCAAATCGCGCCACCTTGCCTGATATAAAAGGACAAGTGTTATTCGACAACGTATTATTTCGTTACGCCCCTAACCGTGCTCCAGTACTAAATAATATTAGTTTTCAATGTCGTCCCGGTGAAGTTATCGGTATTGTTGGTCGCTCAGGCTCAGGCAAAAGCACCTTAACCAAACTCATACAACGTCTTTATGTTCCTGAATCTGGCAGAGTGCTAATTGATGGTGTTGACCTAGCCATGGTTGAACCTGCGTGGTTGCGTAGGCAAGTTGGCGTGGTATTACAAGAAAACTTTTTATTCAACCGTACGGTTCGAGAAAACATAGCATTAGTCGACCCAAGTATGCCAATGGAGCAAGTAGTCAATGCGGCACAGCTTAGTGGCGCGCATGAATTTATTCTCGAATTGCCTGAAGGTTATGACACCGTGGTGGGCGAGCAAGGCTCATCATTATCAGGCGGCCAACGTCAACGTATTTCTATAGCCAGAGCATTAGTGACTAACCCTAAAATATTGATATTTGATGAAGCAACCAGTGCGCTTGATTATGAGTCTGAAAGCATTATTCAAGCGAATATGCGTCGTATCAGCCAAGGTAGAACGGTGTTTATTATTGCCCATCGCTTGTCAGCCGTTAAAGATGCTAATCGCATTATGGTGGTTGATAAAGGAAGATTAGTTGAGCAAGGCTCTCATCAACAATTAGTGAAACATGGTGGTATTTACGCACAGCTTTATTCTATTCAAAACCACCATGGTTTGGGTATGGCGGCTAAGCCACCCATTAAATCGTTAGTACCAGATGCAGGGGGTACTAATGTTTAATAAAGCAATGTTTGATAAAGACACACATGCTCCTACAACAGAAACAGAAGAGGCAACCAAAAAAGCACACCGTAAATTAACACATGACAAGCTTGCTTTTTTACCTGCCGCGCTTGAAATACAAGCCGCACCGCCACCTAAATGGAGTCGTTCACTGTTATGGATGATCATGTTACTTATCGTGATTACTATTGCGTGGGCGTCGTGGGCAGAAATTGACATTATTGCCACGGCACAAGGAAAAATAGTCCCCAGTGGTCAGGTGAAAATTATTCAACCGCTTGAAACGGGGGTAGTGAAAACGATTTTCATTAAAGAAGGTCAGCATGTTAAAGCGGGGGATAAGTTAATTGCTCTTGATAACACCTCAAATGTTGCCGATGCAGACCGGTTAGCCAATGAATTGACTGGTTATAAGGAAGATTTAGCAAGGCAATTATTCTTTCTTGAAAAACTCGACCTTGTGATAAAAAAACAAGCACAGCTTCAAGAACGTAGCCAAGTCAATAGTGCCCAAGAGCAAGCCCAAGCCCAAATAAAGTATAACGCTGATTTTTTATTACTGCCGCTAAATCAACAATCACTGTTAGCCAGTAGTTGGCAAGAATATCAATCAAAGCTCAATAGTTTTACCAGTGAAATTACTAAGCTTACGGCTGAAAAAAAATCAAGAAAGATAGATGTTGGCCGTTTTGAAAAAACCTTGCCTTTAGTGATTGAGCGTGAACAAAGCTATCATTCTTTATTGGAGATATCGGCGGTATCACGTAATCAATACTTAGAGCTAAAACAACAACGAATTGACCAAGAAGAAAGCTTGTTATTGCAACGTGCTAACGTAGAACAAATCAGTGCAAGCATAGAGTCGGCAAAACAAAACTTATACGCCTATCAGTCTGAGATAAGGCGTAATACCCTACAAGAAATTAACCAGCTCACGCGTCAACGTGACAGTCTTCAACAAGAATTGCATAAAGCGAATCGATTAACTCAGCTGAGAATATTAACCTCGCCCGTTGATGGTGTGGTTGAAGAATTAGTGGTCGCCACCATTGGCGGCATTGTTACCCCTGCACAAGAGCTTCTACACATTGTACCTACTACCTATAGTGATGGGGAAGGCAAAGGTCTGCAATTGGAAGTTGAAGCAGGTTTACTCAATAAAGACATTGGCTTTGTGCATACAGGACAAATAGCCGAAATAAAAATAGACAGTTTTCCGTTTACTAAATATGGTGTGATTGACGGCACAGTGACTGATATTTCGGCTGATGCGATTGAGCATGAACAGTTTGGGCTTTTGTTCCCGCTCAAGGCTTCCATAAAGACAGATGAAATAAACGTTAATGGCAAGTGGGTTAAATTAAAGCCGGGCATGTCGGTAACGGTAGAGATAAAAACAGGCACTCGACGGTTAATGGAGTTTTTATTAGCGCCATTAATGCGTGGGGTTAGTGAAGGGGCTAGGGAGAGATAGTAAAATGAAAAAAATTCTAATATTTATAGGTTGTTTATATTTAGTTTCCTGTGGCGATTATCACGTTTCTAACTTTCTTTTTCAAAGTTATTGCGATGATAAGGATTTTGTCGGCCAGTTTGTTTATCAGCGAGAGGGGCTGACGGATGAATTTTTTAGGGAAATCCCTGAGGCCAGAAAAGATCGGGTGGGAATACTTGGTGAATTTTACCTAGATAATAAAAAGTATCTAATCGATGCAAATAAATTTGCTAATCATTATTGGTATCAATTCTCTAAGCGTTCGCTAGTTTCTACAATAGGACCTATTTATGTTGATGAAACACTCATTACGAGGAAGTCTGACGGTAAGTTAATAGGTAAAGCTATTAGCTTTGTTAATAAAAAAGGCTGGCTTCACGGAGTAAATCTTTCAATGCATAATACTGGAGATAAATGCCCTATTTACACCTCGAAAAATGGCCTAAGACTAACCAATTCCGATCATTTCACACTTATCCAAAATACATTTTTTAAAATAAACTAAAAGGATTTTATTTATGACTATCAATTCTATTTTAACAGAGGCTTGGCTTGTTCAAGCCGCATATGCAGATGACCTTTCTTCTGGTTTGACAGGAGATAGTTTAGCTACTAAGTTGAGCGCCTCTACAACGATGTCCACAGAGCAAGCAAAGCTATTTGCCAATACTTTTGAGGTTGTTAAGCAGCAAGAAACCACAAACTCAGGATTTTCAGCTACTCTATTTAGAGATATTACCAATGATAGTTTACATTTAGCTATACGTGGTACTGATGGCGGCTTGGATGACTGGGGCGGCGCTAATGTTCAAAATGGCATATATGGTATATCATTTACGCAAGTGGCAGATATGCTCAATTTTTATCTGCGTCTTACCAATATAGGCGAAATACCTCAATTTAAATTTAAAGACGTTACTGAAAGCGAGTTACTTTCAGGACAGATTGGCTACGAAATAGGTGTATCAGATACGGGAGAGAAGACTTATTTGGTATTAGAGCAATTTGGGTTTGAGACAGTCCTAGGAGATGGGACGCTAGATAACTCTTCTCAATTCGTAGTTACTGGGCATTCCCTAGGTGGACATTTAGCTTCTGCCTTTTCTCTGTTGTTACCTTCCGTTACGGACTATACTATTACTTTTAATAGTGCCGGTTTTGTCGGAAGTGATTTCAATGAGTTTGCCTCAGTTATCGCTTCAGGCATCAATGCTAACGGTATAATTAATATGGCACCTGTCGAATCACTGGAAACAGTGTTAGATATAAAAGCTCCAGGAGATGCTGTTTCCTTACTAGGAAGTCATATAGGTGGTAGCCCTTTTGTTGTAGAAATAGAAGTTGTTGGTGTTGGAGAAGGTCTCGTTGATTATGTTATTGAAAATCACTCAATTGACCGGCTTGTTGACTCTTTGGCTGTTGCCAATGCAATAAATACACTTGATGAAACATTTGATATTACAACATATAACCAGTTTTTTAAAGTCTCTGCTAATGATGAAAATATTACCCTTGAAGCGTTAACAAATCACCTAGCCACATTATTTGATTCTACAAATATAGCTGTGGTAGATAGTGATCATGATGCTATTTATAAATCGCTTAACTCAATAACAAATTTGGCTTCACATAACAGTTACCGATTTACTGCTGTTGGTTCTGATATTGCTTTACAAGCGTTGTCAGGTGATAAAGCAGCGTTGTATGCTTTAATAAATTTACAACCCTTTGTAGTCAAAGGAACGACACAAGGTTTTACCGATGTTTTGTATCAAAGCCATAGCGCTAACGGCGCGTTAGATGTTGAAAATTACTCTGAGTTATATATAAACGACCGCGCAGCAATGCTTCAATGGCTGATCAAATACAATGAATCTGATGAAGCATATGGCGATTACCTCGATCCTAATGATTTTTCAGATACAGTCGGTTTCGATACAAATATTACCTATACAGACTTATCTTCACCGATAAATAACAATCAGAAGCTTGAATTAAAAATTGATGGTGATGACTGGGCATTAAATGGTTATCAACAAATTATTTTTGGACGTGATGACAAAGGTGAACAGCTTACAGGATTCGCTAAAGATGACCGTTTGTATGGGGGCGGAGGTAACGACAACCTACTAGGACAAGGTGGAAATGATTATTTAGAGGGAGGCAAAGGTAACGATACCATGTCTGGCGGAGCAGGTAATGACATTTATATCGTTGATTCTCAAGATGATGTCATTATTGAAAATGCAGGTGAAGGTGAAGCCGACATTATTAGAACGTCGGTTGATTACACGTTAACAGCACAAGATAAATATATTGAGCAGGTCGAACTAGATAAAACTCATGACGGCAGCGGTTTAAATCTAACCGGTAATGAATTCAATAACCGATTACAAGGAAATCAGCTTGATAACACCCTATTAGGTGGCGGAGGTCACAATGTATTAGAGGGTGGAAAAGGTGCAGATACGCTATATTCTGGTGAAGGAGGAGATTTTACCAGAACCGATTATGATAACAGCAGCCTAAGTACCACCTACACTGAACTAGGTGCCCTGAATAACTCAACACTAATCGGTGGTGAAGGGACGGATACCTATTTTATTAGTAAAGGTGATTCCTATGAAATCATTTATGACAGTGATGGTCAAGGAGAGGTATATCTCGCGATTGATGGTATTGAAGATAAAAGTTTTAAGTTTACCGGAGGGACTTTTCTTTCATATGAAGCGCAAAGAGACTTTTTCTGGTCTTATTCACTTGATGAGTATAATGAGCGACAAGCGCAAGGTTACTATGATTATTGGTTAGAATTTGATGACGTAACAAAAGCAAAGGCAATTGAAGCAGGGCTTTCTAATACTGAGGGCATGCCAATAGCGCTATTTGTTGAAAGTGATGGCACTTATACCATTACCGTTGGTAATGCTTTATTTCAAATTCAAGAGTTTTATCAGGGCGATTTAGGTATTACTTTGAAGCAGGATGCAGATGGGCAAGGTTATAACCTCCCAGAGCGTGCCGATCTTGATGATATTATTGATGCAATAGTTTTGGATGAGGCTTTTGACGTAGCCGATGTAGCGCGAATTAAAACAGCAATTAGAAACGCATATGAGCAATCAGATACAGCAAAAAAAATGTTAACTGATTTTGTTAATGCCGGTAACGATATCAACATTAATTTTGCTGAAAATAATTTTTATTCATTTGTTGCGGGAAATAGTCATTTTGCTTCAACTCCGGTGGAAGGAATATCAACAACCACTACAGCTTTTGAACAACAAGGAAACCATATAGGTATAGATTTAAACTGGCTTGATAACAACACCTATATTAGCACTAACGGTAAGGCTGTTGAAGATACTCTAGAATCGGCTCTAATTCACGAATTAGTACATTATACTAAGGGCTTTCATGATACGGATAATCCTGGGGATAAAGGAGATACAGTAGCATTTGCGAACACAATTTATAGAGAAATGGGTTTACTCGAACAAGTTTCATACCATGCTTATGATACAACGGGGAACACTCATGTTACTAATTTCGAATATACCCAAGGCCAAGCAATTGATCGCGCAATTACTTTACTTTCAGAAAATATATTTGCAAATAACTTTGATTTCACTATTGGCGGAAATTTAAAGGATCTTATTATTGGCAATGAACGAGCTAATACGCTTTTTGGTGGCGAAGGGAATGATTTTTTGTATGGCGGGGGCGACAGTGATCATTTATATGGGGGAGAAGGAGCAGACTATCTCAATGGTGGTGGTTCTATTGATACAGCATACTATGTAAATAGCTTAGAAGGTGTGACCGTTGATTTGGCGCAAGGAACTGGAGAGGGGGGGTAATGCTGAAGGTGATACTCTTGTAGGAATAGAACATTTAGTAGGCTCTTTTTATAATGATAAATTGATTGGTGATAGCTCAAATAATGAAATAAAAGGTGGTTATGGAAATGATGAATTATATGGCGGAGTAGGGGCTGACATCCTTGATGGCGGCAGTGGATCTGGTGATGTTGCTGCGTATATCGGTAGTGACTCAGGTGTAAATATTAATTTATTGACTGAAACCGCTAGTGGGGGCGATGCAGAAGGGGATACTTTAGTAAGTATAGAGAATGTTAGTGGTTCAACTTATAACGATAATCTCACAGGTAATAACCAAAATAATGAACTTGAAGGTATGGATGGGAGCGATACCCTTGCTGGCGGTAAAGGGTGGGATATTTTAACTGGTGGCTCTGGAAATGATCTTTACTTGTTCAACATTGGTGACGGACACGATACTTTTTCTGATAGTAGTGGTATTGATAAAATTGCTTTTGGTGAAGGTATTACTGCACAAAACCTTAGGGTTACTCACAACGAGTCAGAGGGGGATTGGATTATTGATCTCTTAGATGGTAGTGGTGAGTTAACGGGAGATTCAATTACCATTGAAAATGCTTATGATATTGCTTCCTATCAAATTGAAAGTTTTGAATTTTCTGATGGCACCTCGATGGCGTTAAATGAAATTATTGCTTTAGCAGATACATTGCGCCCTGATGATTTCCATATGACATATGACTTTACCCATACCAATAATGTTAGTGATAGCCATGCTTTTGGTAGTTCGTACAATGACAAATATTTATATAACTTAGGTGATGGTAATGATGTGATTACCGAAACTCAGGGAGGTTTCGATACGATAGTTTTTGGTGCAGACATTAATCCCAATGATATTACTTTTGCATGGTCAATTCACTCTGTATGGCTTAAGTTTTCTAATGGTGAAAGTCTAAAAATTGAGGGTTACTATGACTATTGGGCGGATGGAAAACGGGATATATTCAAAGGCTTTGGACCATTTATAGGTGATGTAGGTTACCTTCTTGGTAATTCACAGACCATAGAACGTTTTGAATTTGCTGACGGTTCTTATTGGGGGGAATCGATTCTGAGAGATACTACGCCTCCTGCAGAATATGTAGGTACAGGTTTAGATGACACAATAGTAGGTTCGGATGGTGATGATAATATTGAGGGTGGCAAAGGTGACGATCTATTAAAGGGAGGAGGAGGTGACGATACTTATCTTTATAGTTCTGGTGATGGTAATGATACTATCTCTGATAGCGATGGTTCAAATACCGTACGCTATGTAGATATAGGGCCAGGTTGGGTTAGTTTGACTTCTTTTGATAGCTCCTGGTTTGGTCGCTTTACTGTTCATGTACCTGGAGGGGAGCAAATTGCAATAGAAGCAGAGGATGTAGAAAGCTTTAGTTTTGAGTTTGCTGATGGTGTAATTTGGAATGCAGCGGACATTCTGGCTAATATGGTGGTGGCTGGTACTGATGGTGATGATAATATAAATTATCAAGATCTTTTCAGTGGTACTAACTTTGAAATGGGCTTAGGTAACGATACCATTTATGGAGGTGTGGGCGATGATAGTTATTTGTTCAACGTTGGTGACGGACAAGATACTCTTTCTGACAGTGGCGGCATTGATAAAATTGCATTTGGTGAAGGTATTACAGCTGAAAATTTACGAATAACACATGATAGTTCTGAGAACCACTGGATTATAGAGCTACTATATAGTAATGGCAATATAACTGGAGATAGAATTATAATTGAAAATGCTTATGCAGCTAATTCTAACAATGTAAATGGGAGAATTGGCCAATATGAAAGTGAATTACAAGGTTCATCTACAATTGAAAGCTTTGAATTTTCTGATGGGTCATCAATGTCGTTAGCTGAAATTCAACTTGCCGCAGAAACGTTATACACAGAGTTAGAGCCAGAAGTTGTAACCGAAGTTGAAGGGACAAGTGGTGATGATGAATTGCTAGGTGATGACGGTGTTAATATTATTAATGCTTATGATGGCAATGATCTGTTAACTGGCGGCTTAGAGAATGATATCTTAATTGGTGGCAAAGGTGATGATACTTACCTGTATAACCTCGGTGATGGTAACGACCAAATCAACGACTACAGTGGCGCAGATACGTTACGTTTTGGCGCAGGTATTACCGCCGATAATATCAGTGTGAGTGCCAACGATACTGATATGTTAATTACCTTATCTGATGGTCAAGTGATCACTATTGCCAATTGGAACTCTGCAAACAAAAGTCGACTCGAGCAGTTTGAATTTGCCGATGGCACGGTGTGGGCATCGGCCGATATTATCAACAATATGGTTATTACTGGTACAGACGGTGATGGCAATGTGAATAACAAATAC
>Ga0105358_10002423_pt1 | contig 10010 bp, 8 predicted proteins | sample GOMGulsemesocosm_5_FD_83509 | JGI IMG/M metagenome (GOLD analysis project Ga0105358, IMG submission 83509) | Methane-oxidizing microbial communities from mesocosms in the Gulf of Mexico - GOM15C Gulf of Mexico | ecosystem: Environmental > Aquatic > Marine > Cold seeps | place: Gulf of Mexico...
TATAGGTATGCAGTTCGTCAGCAACATCAATCAGCATTGGCTTAATCACCTCTGCTTGAGCCATCACGTCGTCATACATTGTTTGAAAATCATACGTTTCTGCATTGAAGTAATTCTCCAACACAAAGTTATGGTACTCCAATAATTCTTTGAGCTTTTCGGCAAAAATGCTCGGCGTTAATAAGTCACCGGCTCGTAGACCTCGTCTTGCCACTTTATCTTCATATGCAGGACCAATTCCGCGACCTGTTGTACCAATTGCTTTATTGCCTCGTGCATTTTCACGGGCTAAATCTAAGCCAATATGAACCGGTAATATAAGCGGGCAAGCTTCACTAATTTTTAAACGCCCGCCTAACTTTACACCCGCTTTTTCCAATACGCCCATTTCTGTCAACAAAGCTTCAGGTGAAAGGACAACGCCATTACCAATTAAACACTGGACGTTTTCCCTTAAAATACCTGATGGAATCAAATGCAGCACAGTTTTTTCATTACCTATAACTAAGGTATGACCTGCATTATGACCACCTTGAAAGCGCACAACTGCAGCCACATCATCAGTTAACAAATCAACCAATTTACCTTTGCCCTCGTCACCCCATTGGGTGCCAATTACGACAACATTTTTTCCCATTTTATATCTCTATTAACTATTTTATGAATTGAAATTGAAGCAAGTAGCGCTATTCACTCACTTGCCATTGACTATTTACGTTTGAAATAATCAATGTATGTTCGGGTTGTTTCTGATCACCCGGTAATTCTTGTATGACTACTTTGCCTGATGCCCTTAGCCCACGAATAACGTCATGTAAATCGGTATCATCAACATCTGGAGCTAAAATAACATCATCGGTTTTCGCATCATTTAATGAACTTAAACGTGATAACACCTTGATATCTGCACTAAAACCGGTAGCCGCTAATGAATCTTCTAATTGCCCCGTTAAGTTATCATATCGACCACCACGCGCCACTTCTGAGCCAAAGCCTGGTACAAATGCCGCAAATACAATACCTGTTTGGTACTGATAACAACGCAGTTCGCCAAGATCAAAATATAATGGTAACGTGGGGTAAATGCTTTGCAATAATTCAGCAACTTTTTGAAGTTCTTCTATAGCCTGTATTACCTCTTTACCACCTATCGCTAAGCTAGCTTTCGCATCTTTAAGTACGGACACATCACCATTAAGGTTTAGCAGTTGATAAAAAGCATTATGCCAAGCCACATCTAATCTAAATGTCGTTAGCAAGCCTTCAAGTTCCTCGGTTGCTTTTCGTTGTAGTACTTCAAATAATTCAGCTTCTTGCTCTTCTGCTAGACCAGCGTTTTTAGCAAGTCCTCTAAAAATAGCGACGTGACCCAAGTCCAAATGAACTTCTTGCAGACCCGCTATCGCCAATGTTTCAAGCATTAAACGTATAATTTCTACGTCACTCTTAATGTGTTGACTGCCGTAGAGCTCAACACCTACTTGGATAGGACTGCGCGATTTTTCAATTTTAGCCCCTCGTGCCTGTAATATCGACCCGAGGTAACACAGCCTTGTCGGTGCTCCATTATAAAGATGGTGCGATGCCATGCGAGCCACTTGTGGCGTCATATCGGCTCTGACACCCAGTGCTTTACCGCTGATTTGATCAGTTAGATTGAAAGTTTGTAGTGCTAATTCACTTCCTGTCCCTGTAAGCAAGGTATCACGAAATTCAACCATCGGTGGTATGACGTACTGGTAACCCCATGATTGAAATAAATCCAATAGCGCACGGCGCATCTTTTCCAAGCGAGCCGCATCATTCGGAAGTAAGGCTTCAATACCTTCTGGCAACATCCAATTATTTTTCTTAACCATTAACTTGTTAAACCTTAACGCACGACCGTTAATAATATGACACCCGCAATCATGCTAAGGAGCCCTGACATACGAATCGTTTTATCATCCATTTCCACTAAACGCTGATAGGTCTTGCGTAGTGCATCAGGACTCATAAAAGGAACGATCCCCTCTAGAATCAACACCAACGCCATTGCTGCAAATAATTCTTGCCACGCCATTACGCAAACCCCATCAGCAATTACTGCTTACTATGTAAGCTTACTGTTTCTTAAAATATTTAAAGAAATCAGATGTAGGTTCAAGAACAATAAGATCATCTCCAGCACCCATACTCTTACGGTAGGCATCTAAACTACGATAGAACGCAAAGAACTCTTTATTCTTATTGTACGCACTAGCATAAGTTAGGGCTGCTTGCGCATCACCTTTACCACGTAATTCCTGTGATTCTTTATAAGCTGTCGCTAAAATAATCTCACCTTGTTTATCTGCATCGGCTTTGATTTTCTCAGCGGCTTCTTTACCTCTTGACCTAAAGTCACGCGCAACTCGTTCACGCTCTGATTCCATCCGTTTATAAACAGATGAACTCACTTCATCTGGCAAGTCAATTCGTTTAATTCGGATATCGACAATATCAATACCCAGACCCTTACCTAGCTCATTAATCTCTGCAACAAGTCCTAAGCGAATTTTATCTCTACCGACTGAAATTAATTCCTTAATCGTTTGCTTACTAAATGCCGCTCTCATTCCTTCTTTAACAAACTGATTCAGCCTTGTATCAACTTGACGAGGGTCTCCACCTACAGCTCGATAGAAATTATCAACATTAGAAATCTTCCATTTCACAAACGTATCAACAATCACATTCTTCTTTTCAGATGTTAAAAAGCGCTCAGGTCTAGAATCTAGTGTTTGAAGACGTCCGTCGTATTTTCTTACGTTATTAATAAACGGAAATTTAAAGTGTAGCCCTGGCTCAAGGTCCGTACGAACAATCTCACCCAAGCGGAATACAATAACTTTTTCACGCTGATCAACAGTAAAAATACTTCCAGAGCCAATGAAAAGAGCGGCCGCTAAAACAACCAACATAATTGGATTAATTTTCATTATCTTCCCCTCCCTCTATCTCTGTAACTGGTATCTCGTCCTGTATTAGCAGGTGTCGTTTTTTCTGGTGGTGTAATAAAACGATTTGGAGCAGTCGATGTTTTAGTTGCGGATGATTCCATCAGTTTATCTATTGGCAAATACATTAAATTATTACCGCCTTTAACATCCATAATTACTTTCTTAGAACTGCCTAATACATCTTCCATTGTTTCCAAATAAAGTCGTTTACGAGTCACTTCTGGCGCTGCTTCATATTGAACGAGCACTTGGTTAAAACGTGAAGCATCACCCGCTGCTTCTGCCGTTACACGCTGCTCATAAGCTTCTGCTTCTTGCACAATCCTTGATGCCGCACCACGCGCTTTGGGGATTACTTCGTTAGAATACGCTTGAGACTCGTTAATAAATCGCTGCTCATCCTCACGTGCCCGAATCGCATCAGAAAAAGCACCTTGAACTTCTTCAGGTGGTTGCGCTTCCACGAGGTTCACTGACGAAACAACGAGACCAGTACTATAGTCATCCAGCATCGTTTGCAGCTTAGTTTCAACCTTTGCAACTACCTCGCTTCGCCCTTCAGTTAGTACAAAATCCATTTTGTTTTTCCCAATAACAGCTCGCAAGGCACTTTCAGCAGACTGCTTTAATGTAACCTCTGGCGCTCTGACATTAAAAATATAATCTTGTGCACTTTTCACTTTGTATTGAACAGCTAAACGCACATCAATGATATTTTCATCTTCTGTTAACATGAGTGCTTCTTTTCGAACACCGCTTGCCGCTTGCTGGTTAGCACCTGAACGGTAACCAATTTCAACAAATCTCTGTTGGTCAACATTAATAATAATTGCGCTATCAATTGGACGAGGAAAACGCCAATGTGGTCCAGGCAGTGTTGTTTCATGATATTCACCAAAACGTAATACCACACCTCTATTCCCTTCATCAACGATATAAATACCCGATGCAAGCCAGATCAGAGCAGCCAGTCCAATTAGCATACCCACGTTAGCTCCCGATGGGCCATTCGATGATTTTTTGTTGGCCGTCCCTTTTGAACCCCCACCGCCAAATATGCCGCCAAATTTTTCCTGCAAGGAACGCACTAGCTCATCTAAATCCGGAGGACTTTGCTGTTCTTTTTTACGCCCGCTCCACGGGTCTTTCTTGTTCTTATCTTTATCTGAGTCATCCCAAGACATAGTTAAAACCTCATCTTTAATAATTATTTATTTCAACGGCTAATTTTAGGGTGGTATGCCATACTAGGCAAGAATTTAAACCACTAATTCAGCCTAAAGTTACTAAACACCTTCCAACAAGTGCTTATATTTATTCGGTATATTTAAATCTATAACCCAACAACCGTCCTCTCTATTTTCTTCTTTAATAATTTGCGCTACTTGAAATAATTTTGCACGCAACTTAGCTTCTTTTGGCAGCAAAACGATGGTTGCTCGTGTGTTTTCATCATGACAATGAATGGACAGCGTTTCTAACAAAAGATTCACTCCTTCATCCATAATCGCAGACAGCCATACAGCCGTTACATTACCCATATCATCTTTATCTACATGCGGGTCTACAGCAGTCAGACGATCAATTTTGTTATAAACCATTATTTGCGGAATTTTATCCGCACCGATCTGCTTTAAAACTGAATTAACTTCGTGTATTTGCTCCTGACGATTAGAACTACTGGCATCTACCACATGTAATAGCAAATCAGCTTCTATCGTCTCTTGCAAAGTTGAACGAAAAGCCGCAACCAATTCATGCGGCAAGTCTTGAATAAAACCCACCGTATCAGCGAGTACTAATTCACCATAATCAGGAAGCTTTACTTGGCGCAGTGTCGGGTCTAACGTTGCAAAAAGCTGATCAGCAGCATAAATAGATGAATCAGTAACTACATTGAATAAAGTCGACTTCCCAGCATTGGTATAACCGACTAAGGACACTGTCGGCACATCTGCGCGTTGCCTGCTTCTTCGCCCTTGATCGCGTTGTTTGTTTACTTTTGCTAAACGCGTTTTGATTTGGCGAATACGCTGTCCAATTAATCGGCGATCTGTTTCTAACTGGGTCTCGCCTGGCCCACGCAAGCCGATACCACCTTTTTGCCGTTCTAAATGGGTCCAGCCTCTGATCAACCGTGTTGATAAATGCTGTAATTGTGCCAACTCGACTTGAAGCTTACCTTCAAATGATTGCGCACGTTGGGCAAAAATATCAAGAATAAGATTTGTACGATCCAGCACACGCACCTCTAATTCTTTTTCCAAGTTTCGCTGCTGACTAGGACTCAGGCTGTGATTAAACAAAACAACATCTGCACACGCCTCATGCAACAAATGCTTCACTTCTTCAAGCTTACCCTTACCAACAAAATACTTTGCATCTGGAGCACGTCGTGAACCAGTGACTGTAACCACAGGGTCAACATTAGCAGATATCACTAGCTGTACAAATTCGCTCAGATCATCTTCCGAGAAACTCTCATTGATAGATAAATGAACGATGAGTGCCTTTTCCCCCGAATCAGGGCGATCAAACAACTCCATTAAATAAGCCAGCTCAAAGCCGCTAGGTCAAACAAATTTACTGCCTACCCTGCCTCGTCATCACGAGCCATATTAACCGTTCTTGCAGGCACAACCGTTGAAATAGCGTGCTTATAAACCATTTGATTAATTGCATTTTTTAAAATGACAACGTATTGATCAAACGAATCAATTTGTCCCTGTAATTTAATGCCATTTACCAAAAAAATAGCAACAGGAATATGTTCCTTTCTTAATGTATTTAGAAATGTATCCTGCAAGTTATGCCCTTTAGACATGTTTTTCTCCTTGTTTTTATTAAACCCAATTCAGTCGCTTCAAAAAATACATTCCTTTTATCTTGCGCCGCAACAAATTGTAACTCAAAACCATCAAAAAAATCAGTCAATAGTCACTATAGATTATAAATGATGACAAAATGATGTTATTTCAAGCCTATATTATTCTTTTTTATTAAAATTGATTAAAACCCTATCTAAAACTGACTTATCACCCATCTCTAGCCATGTCGTGTCAGTTTGCTGACGCAGCCATGTGAATTGTCTTTTTGCTAATTGACGGGTTGCAATAATCGCCTTCTCACGAAACATCGCTTCATCGTACTCCCCCTCTAAAAAAGACCATGCTTGCCTATAGCCAACCGCTCTAATCGCTGGCATTGATTTATCTAGATCTCCTCTTTCAAACAGCGAACGAGCCTCATCTAAAAAACCGTTCTGTAGCATTAAATCCATTCTTAAGGCAATTTTATCGTGTAACACACTCCGATTACTTGGCGCGATGGCAAACTTAAATACATCGAACGGTAGTGGTTGCTGTACCTGCTCAGCTAACCAATCCGTTTGGCTCTTACCAGAAACCAAATACACTTCAAGTGCCCGCTGAATTCTTTGAGTATCATTTTGATGAATACGTTGTGCCGCCTTAGGGTCAACCGCTTTTAGACGATCATGCACTACACCCCAGCCATTTACTTTCGCCTGCTCATCAATCTCTTGACGAATCGTTGCATTAGCATCCGGCAATTTAGCCATACCATTTAATAACACATGAAAGTACAACATCGTGCCACCAACCAGTACAGGGACTTTGCCTCTGCTAGAAATATCAATAATGAGCCTTAATGCTTGTTCTCGAAATTGACCAGCAGAAAAACTTTCTGAAGGGTCCAGTATATCAATTAAGTGGTGCTTAATTCCTTGCCGTTCTTCTATATCCGGCTTTGCCGTACCTACATCCATGCCTCGATAGACCAATGCCGAATCAACACTGATCACTTCCCCATTTAAAGCTTTTGCAATATCAACACCTAACGCTGTTTTCCCAGAAGCCGTTGGCCCCATCAGTACAATTACACGAGGCAAAATGGCCATAAACTACTGGCCTCTCAAAAATAGCGAATCCAATTGCTGCACGTTGAGCAGCACCCATGTGGGACGCCCATGGTTACACTGTCCACTGTTATCAGTTTGCTCAATATCTCGCAACAATGCATTCATTTCCACTTCCGTCAGACGACGATTAGCTCTAACCGAGCCATGACACGCCATATTACCGAGAACGCTATAACAAGCCTCTTGAATACTTTTTGATTCGCCCGTTTCAGCCAAGTCTTGGATCAATTTACGAACCAATGTTTCTGCGTCATCCAATGCCAATAAAACTGGAATAGCACGAACTAATAACGTGTTTGGTCCCGACAAACTGAGGTCAAGTCCTAAGCCATCTAACATTGTTTGATACTGCTCAAACACTACTGCTTCTTCGTCAGTTAACTGAATTTTCTGTGGGATCAACAAAGGTTGCGACGGCATATCACCTGCGTCATATTGCTTTTTCATCTTTTCGTACACAATACGTTCGTGTGCTGCATGCGTATCTACCAACACTAAACCACGTTCCGACTCCGCAAGAATGTAGGTATTGTGTAAATGAGCAATAGCATACCCCATCGGTGGTGGCGAACCATCAGCCTGATTAGCATCCTTATCAAAAGGTGGTGAGCCCAATGACATTTTGGGTAGCGTAAACGACTGACCTTTAGCGTAATTTGCTGATGGTTCAGAAACAGACATTGGTATATGCCGTTGCTGCATATCACTGTAGCTTGGTAAAACATTAGCCGAACTAGGGTCTAGCGTTTTAACTGCATAATGGTCAGAGGGTCGAACATCCGTTAATATTTGCTTTACTCGCCTATAGACAAAGTCATGCACCGCCTTACTCTCTCGAAAACGCACTTCCAATTTAGCAGGATGAGCATTCACATCAACCAAGGTCGGGTCAATACTCAAATACAACACATAAACAGGGTGTCGCCCATGAAATAAAACATCTTGATATGCTAGACGAACCGCGTGGTTAATGAGTTTGTCTCGTATTAAGCGACCATTAACATAAAAAAACTGCATGTCTGCCTGCGACCTTGAGTACGTTGGCAAGCCCACCCATCCTTGCAAGCCCAAATCACCATTAACGACATCAATTTCAACCGACTCTTGGGCGAAACCATCACCACACAATAGCCCTACCCGCTGATCTTTGTCCGCATTACTTAACGCGGGCTTAAGGTCCATCACTTGCCGTTGATTATGTTTGAGGCAAAAACCTACATCAAACCGACTCAACGCCATGCGTTTAAGAACGGTTTCAATATGACCAAACTCAGTTTTATCTGTTTTAAGAAACTTTCGACGTGCTGGTGTATTGTAAAAAAGATCGCGAAGTTCGACACTTGTCCCAACAGGGTGTGCCGCTGGAACTGGGTCTAGCTCATTTTCTGTACCATCCGCCTTTACATACCAGCCTGCACTATTGCTTTCTTGCCGTGATGTTAACGTCAGGCGAGAAACCGAGCTCATGCTAGGTAACGCTTCACCTCTAAAACCAAAACTAAGCACTGATTCCAGGTCAAGTAATGAACTAATTTTACTCGTCGCGTGACGCGATAAGGCTAAATCTAAATCCGACTTATCAATACCCGAGCCATTATCAGTAACGCGTATTAATCGTGAACCACCCTCTTCAATATCCACCAAAATTTGAGTTGCGCCTGCATCGAGTGAATTTTCAATCAACTCTTTAACCGCCGACGCTGGACGTTCAATTACTTCACCCGCAGCAATTTGGTTAATCAGTTGTGGAGGAAGTTGCTTAATGGACATATGACATTCGATACTTATGATATTTTGTGCGTATAGATTACACACATTGTATCGAAAAATAACTAACTGACTAACTTGGTATTTGGATAATCTGGCCGACTTTTATTTTACTGCTTCGCATGGCGTTCGCTTTCTTCAATAAAGCAAGGGACACGTGATGACGTAGAGCAATAGCTGACAAGGTATCACCGCTTTTAATTTTATACGTAGCCTTCGCAACTCGAACCGTTGGCGCTGATGGCAGGCGCTGATGGGCAAAATACGCCTTAACTCCTTTCATAATAGCATTCGCCATTTTCAACTGATGCCTTGAGCTTCGAAGCTTAGCTTCTTCATTTTTATTTGAGATAAAAGCTGTTTCAACCAAAATCGATGGAATATCCGGTGACTTTAACACCATAAAGCCTGCCCGTTGGACCTGCTTTTTATGCACGTGTCCAACACCCTTTAAGTTTTTCAATACTTCGCTTGCCACTTTTGCACTAGCATCCTCAGTATGATTCTGCGACAAGTCTAATAACACTGAGGCGAGCATGTCATCCTTATCATCCAAACTCACACCACCCACTAAATCGGCCGCATTTTCACTATTCGCTAACCATCTCGCCGCTTCACTACTAGCACCTCGATTAGACAACACATAAACTGATGATCCTCTCGCCCGCTGGTCTTTAAATGCATCGGCGTGAATCGAAACAAACAAATCAGCCTTAGCCTTGCGCGCTTTTTCCATCCGTTTACGCAACCCAATATAGTAATCTCCGGAGCGAACCAAATACGCTTTCATATTGGGTTGTTTATTCACTAACGCCGCCAATTTTTTGGCAATTGCCAACACCACAACCTTTTCACGTGTGCCTCTATAACCTTTTGCTCCTGGGTCTTCACCACCATGACCGGCGTCAATGGCAACGACCCATTTATTGCCCTTAGCTGCATTCGCAGACTTTTTGACCACTGTTGGTTTCTTACCCGATTTATTTTTCTTAGGGTATAAATCAATCACCAAACGATGACCATAATTAGCATTTGGTTTTAATATAAAGCTTTTCGCATTAACGGCTGTTTTTAGATCAATAACAACACGTAAGTCTTTATTATTGCGAGGTGCTTGACGCATTAAGTTGACGACCTTATGGCCAGTCGAAAACGTTGGCAGAGTTGCCTCAAATTTAATGTTATTTAAATCCAGTACTAAACGCGGAGGATTGTCGAGCGAAAACACCTTATGTTCAACAGGTGAGGTTAAACCAAGCACTAAACGAGTATGGTCTGGTGCTGTCCAAAATCGTAAAGATTTAACTTTTTCACTCGGAGCA
>Ga0105358_10002424_pt1 | contig 10008 bp, 5 predicted proteins | sample GOMGulsemesocosm_5_FD_83509 | JGI IMG/M metagenome (GOLD analysis project Ga0105358, IMG submission 83509) | Methane-oxidizing microbial communities from mesocosms in the Gulf of Mexico - GOM15C Gulf of Mexico | ecosystem: Environmental > Aquatic > Marine > Cold seeps | place: Gulf of Mexico...
CATATCAACCCGCCCGCTAACTGAACTTTTTTGTCCTGTCTGTGCCAATAATTGTCCCACATTTAACCCAGTAGCTTTGAAATCCATATTTAATTTTGCAACATCTTGCACATTCAATGTCGATTTCAATTCAGCCTTGCCGCCGAACACATCCATAGAGGCATTTCCCACATCCAAGACACCGTCTTTTAACTTTGCTCCCACTGTCACGTTTTTGCTTATAACTTTCTTATGGGATAATTCATCCACCTTGAGCTTGATCGTCGCATCAAGTGCGTTTAATGCACTGAAATCAATTTTTTCATGAGACCAATGCCCGGCCTTTTTTAGAACAGGCAGCTGTTTTGAACTCCCTTTGTCAGATGTCACAGCTGATACGCTTCCAGTCTTAGCCTTACTTTTTTTCACTTTTGTTTCTTTAGGCATAAAAGCATCAAGTCGTAAGTTTTTCGATACCAAATCAACATCAATTGAAGCGCGTTTCCCTTGTGTAAAAACGGCCTGCCCAGATAGGTCACTCGCACCGATTTTCGCCTTCATATTTTTGACAGAAACAGCGGCTAAATTAAAACTCACATCCGCATTCAATTCCAACGCCCCCATTTTACCTGTGGGGCGGTAGGTTGGCTTAAGTGCCTTCACAACTTTATTCATATTGGGGAATTGTAAACTCAGCGTTGCATCACCCTTAGGGAGGGGGAATAGGTCTGCGCTGCCTGCAACGATCAAAGCCCCACCAAACAGATCTGCATTCAGATCCACATCTGGTGCAAGTATGTCCCCATTCAATGTTGTGCTAACCGATAGCGGACCAATTGTCTTCCAATCAAGTGCGTCACCTGCACCAACTAAATCGGCAGCTTCACTCCAATTATGACCTTGCAGCCTTATATTCAGATTTTCAGCAAGGATGACATTGTCTTTTCTTTTAACACCACCACTCACAGCGACAGCAACACCTGCAACATTTTCTATTGAGGCCTTTTTAATCGTCACATCGCCATTGTAAATGGTCCCATCCAATAAGATAGAGCGCACATCATGCTTTTCATAAACAATATGGCCGATGGAGAGAGAGAGATTTGCATCAAAACGATCCAGCGCGTGCAAGGCCTTAAGGCTTAAATTCTGTGAAGCGACTTTTTGAAGAGGTTTTTCTTTTGGAGAAACAACATCATTTTGTGTGTTGAGTGTTTCCGTATCTGTTTTCATGCGCTCAGTTAATGTCTTATTTGTTTTATACGCATCAATATTCAAGCGATCCAATTCTAAACTAACACCGAATGAGGGACGAGAACGCAATGCAATTGTTGCTGCCCCTTTTAATGTTGAGCCATCCATAGATACATCCAAGCCAGTTAAACGCACTTCCTTTTCATTCGCAGAAATTTCAGTATGCAGCAAAATTTGTTGTAAGCGATCTGATGCAATATCTGCATAATCCACTTCCAACCAATCCAAGGCACCGCGTAAATGAGCAACAGATAGATCCAGAGAACCATCAAATTGTAATTTACCTTCTTTCGGTCCTGCAACCCCCACTAAGGAAACCTCACCAGCGCCCGGCAAAACCGCCGATAGACGTTCCAGTGCTATTTCCCCGTTACCAACCGATACGGATGTTTCTAACTGACGAATGGCTTCGCCTTTAAGGATCAACGCATCAACTGATACGCTCAGCGTCCCTTCTATTTCTGTAGGCAGAGAAAAAGGTTTCTCACGATTTCCATTCACATCCTCAACCACGGTTTCAGGTTGGGATAATGCGGCAGAAACCCGTTCCCCGCTTGCCGCTTTAAGGGGCTGAGAAGGAATGATCACCAAAGGTAAAGGGGCCGGCTTGACAGGTATATAAGGCTCAGCATTTAACCATACATCCCCATCAATCTTACTAAACTCCACAGAGGCTTTTAAATTGCGTTGAGCTGTACCATCAAAATCAACTAAAACTTTACCATGATCTGTACCCAGTTTTACACTTAGGCCCTCTTTACCCAAAGATAGGCCCGAGGCGCTATAAATAATACCACCCTCAATATTGAACGGACGGTTTAATCCACCAGCTATCGGTTTGTCCGATTGAAAGGCGCTTATGAGTCCCGCAAGGCTCTCCCCTTTAATTTCTAAATTACCTTGAACTTTAGGTCCTTCAATCAAATTAACGAATGTTCCTGATAATAGCCCACTCGATTGACCATGTGCGAATCGAATTTGAGTGGCAAATGAAGCTGTCCGCCCATGAATAATACGCCCAACAGATGCATCAAACCCCATGGGAATGCCGCGTAATGATGCCGTCCCTGCGGCTTCAAATGGCCCGGTTAACCCTGCAATGCTAAACTGGCTATTCAAATCTTCAACACGTTCTTCTATGCCTGAAACAGCATCAAGATATACGATGACACCTTTTTCAATGATAAAACTATCAATTTGTAAGAGTAAACCACTGTCATTTTCAGTTGCGCTATCGTCAGCTTCATCATCAAAAATAGGGCTGCCCGCCTGTGGCGTCGTTTCAATATTATCTGTATCTTTTGTGTCAGACTTTATATCCCAACTCGCCTGGCCATCAGCCATTATTTCAAGATGAACAACGGGTTCAATCAAACGGATAGATTCAATATGAAGATTGCCGCCGAACAAAGGCAAAAGTGCAACACGCACATCAAGTTGACGTATTGCCACCATATCCGCATTCGTCGCCCCCTCACGATTAGAGAGATGAACATCACTCACACGTAATACAGGACTTGGGATTAATGAAAGTTCGATCTCCCCACCGATAAGCAAATCTCGCCCGCTGGCTTCCTTCACTTTTTGTGCGATTTCTACCCGATAGTCTGTCCAATCTATAAAACTGGGCACAACGAGCAGTGCGGTAAAGACCAGCCCAATAATCACACTGACTGAGAGGAGAATTTTTTTCACTTTTTTGCCTAATCGCACAAAGGTTCCATCAATCTTTTCTGCTCAATGATTTACTTAAGATTGATATATTATTTTCTAACTGTTTTTCACTATATAATACACACACCCATATCCCAAACGAATGTGCATTTCGACATTTTTACAATATGTGGCACTAAAACCGTCAAAAAACATTAAAAAACTCACCCTCTAATACTTTTGCATAGTTTTCTATTTAAGAAAAATTCATAGGTTAGTTGTATAAAGGTCCCACATATAATCGTCCTGTTTACTTTAATCGTCTGAATTCAACGAGATCCTTTAATGCAGCCATCACCGACTAAAGACCTTTCAATTGGCAAACAACCCGCGCATGATCGTGGTGTTAATGCATTTGCGCGTCTCGCCAGTTTGGCACCGGGTACCGATAAGAAAATATTGATTGAAACGATAGATGATGCTGTCACACTTATTTTAAGCGAATTAGCCGCACATCAAGAAGGCAAGCTTTCTTCCGACTTGTTATTTAAAGTGCAAACATCTCTCGCCTTTTTAGAACAATGTCTCAGCTTTGATGATGAAGAATTTACTTCTTTTGCTAAAAAACGCGCAAATCAGCTTCAAGCCGTCTTAACAACCACGCTTATGCGGATTGAACAAACTAAAACAGCTCCAAAAATAGATAAACCTGCGCCTAAAATCAAAGAAGAGAAGCCTTCCATAGAGGGCTCTGTTCCAAAGGGGTTTCTGTATGAAAGAGAAGAACGCATACTCATTGACTATGCCTTTACACAGCTGAGCAATCGTCTGGCTTTTTTACGTGACGATAAAATTGTTGTTGATGATCAAAAACAAGTTCTTAAAAGCGGTATTCTTGATGATGGAGTGCCCCCCTTCTTTATTCTATCACCTGCCTTTCCAGACATCATGCGCCCCGCCTTTGAAGATTTAATCAAAGAAAAACGCGATCTCTTGGGACGCAGGGTTTATATCCATACCAATAAAGATGATGATGACGAAACCATTCGAACCCTTTATGAAGAAGATCATGCCCGCGACATCAGTGGGATTTTGGCCCTAGGTTTTGACAGTTGGGCAGGCGAACTTACAAAAGCAGGAATTGCGGGTTTACCCCAAGAAGTCAAAACCATTGGCCCCAAAACTGTTGAAAAAGAAAACGGAATTGGTTCCAGCCTGATGAAAGTGTTTTCTTTCGGTAAAAAAGATAAAAAAACAGTCAAAAAATCCAAAATAATTGTGCAGGAAGACACCACGCCTATTCGTATTCATAAAGAATGGGAAAAATTAGAAAGAAGTGGCGTCTTCAATTTATCTCAGCATTTCAGCTATAGATTATTATCCTACATCATGGCTATTAATGAGAAACAGTTTGAAACCGAATGCGAATGCATCCGCCAAATTGTTGACCAACAAGAAACGCCTGATGTTGGTCCTGTGGTGACCAATTTGTCTCGACTCTATAAATTTTATGATAATATTTTCTTTGATCTCGTCATTTTAATTTTGTTCCATCGTCATAACAAATTCGATATCAACATGTTACAAGCGGCCTGTATGTCGCAAAATTTTGTTGTGGATCGCCTACCCCTGACAATGGATGAGCTGCGTCGTCGCCCTCTTGAACATGCCAAACATGTGCTCGCCACCTTAAAAGAAGGCAGTGATAAAAAAACAGTTAAAAAATCTCTCGAAGCCTATATGTATGTGCATGAAACCATTCATGCCTCCAAGGTCGGTAAGCGCATTGCGGCTTCTGAAAATCTTCTTAAACGCCAAATCGATAAGCTTAGCGATCCGCAGAAAAAAGTTATTCAAGGTCTTTTAGATATCCTTATAGAAGTTAATACTCTTAAAGCACGTCAAGAAGATGAAGGGAGCTATTTGGGAGACGAGATTCTTGACGCAATTGCGACAGGAATAGATCAAGCCGTTGCGCATTTGTAATGCTTCCAAAAAACTTTTAAACTTCCCTATTTTAAAACCTCTTTAAAAGAGCCACCTGTTACGTAGGCGGAATCTTTTTCCTTTTCAAAAACACTATAACTAGTTGACAGCGACCCCCTCTATACACAATATCTAGGAAATTGCTGTGTTTTCATTGCATCATAAAAATGCCTTTTTCAAAGGCTGGACGATGATCGTCAGCACATATATTACACCAACAAGGTTTCGCTTTAGAACGGAACCATTTTTATTGTGGGATAAAAAAACACAAAGGGTGGGTGCAAAATGCATTCGCCATTGGGTTTTTGTTGCCTATATATAAAAGAAATAACGCTTTAAGGAGGCGGGTAAAGTGGAATCAAGTATGCTCGATGTTGTTCAGGTACAAGGCGGCTACCAAGTTCAGGTGGATCATACACGTGATCGTCTTCTGACCGATTTCGGCAAATCTGTTTTAACAGATCGCTATCTCATGCCAGACGAAAGCTACCAAGATTTATTTGGTCGCGTGGCATCTGCTTATGCAGATAACGATGCGCATGCGCAACGGATTTATGATTATATGAGCCAGCTATGGTTCATGCCTTCCACACCTATTCTGTCTAATGGCGGCACCTCACGCGGGCTACCGATTTCTTGCTTCTTAAACGAAGCCAACGACAGCTTAGGCGGCATTGTGTCCTTATGGAATGAAAATGTCTGGTTGGCCGCCAAGGGCGGTGGCATAGGATCCTATTGGGGTAATTTACGTTCCATCGGCGAACAAGTCGGTAAAATTGGCAAAACATCAGGCGTTGTGCCTTTTATCCGCGTAATGGACTCCATGACATTGGCGATTTCTCAAGGAAGCTTGCGCCGTGGATCGGCTGCTGTTTACTTGCCTGATCACCATCCTGAACTTGAAGAATTCATTGAATTACGCCGTCCAACAGGGGGAGACCCAAACCGCAAGACACCCAACTTACATCATGGTGTCCTGCTGTCAGACAAATTCATGCGCGCCGTTGAAGATGACGAAGAATGGAAATTATTATCCCCCCATGATGGCACTGTCATGCGCACCGTCAATGCCCGCGCCACCTGGATTCGTATTTTGACTGCCCGTATTGAGACGGGCGAGCCTTATATCATTTATTCAGATCATGTGAATTCAGCCCTACCCGAACATCATAAACTGGCCGGATTGACCGTTAAAACATCCAATCTATGTGCAGAAATTACTTTGCCTACCGGTATTGATCATCACGGCGAACAACGCACCGCCGTTTGTTGTCTGTCTTCTGTCAATTTGGCAAAATACGAAGAATGGAAAGATAACCCTCAATTCATTGAAGATATTTTGCGCCTTCTTGATAATGTCCTAGATGATTTTATTGAACGCGCCCCTGATGAAATGGCCCGGGCAAAATATTCTGCCATGCGTGAACGCAGTGTCGGTCTTGGGGCTATGGGTTTCCATTCCTTGCTTCAAAAAAACAATGTACCGTTTGAATCTGCCTTAGCAAAAGCATGGAACCGCAATGTATTTGCCCATATTCAAAAGAAAGCAGATGAAGCGTCAATTGTTCTGGCAGAGGAAAAAGGGTCTTGCCCTGATGCGGAAGAATATGGCTTCAAAACACGTTTTTCATGCAAAACAGCCATTGCACCGACTGCCTCAATTTCCATTATTTGCGGTGGAGCTTCACCGGGTATTGAACCTGTTGCAGCCAACAGCTACACCCATAAAACATTGTCCGGATCTTTCAATGTTCGCAATCCCTACCTTGCCAAAATTTTGGAAAAATACGATCGTAACGACGAAGACACGTGGACGTCCATCACTGTAAACGAAGGTTCTGTTCAACATTTGGATTTCCTTCCCCAAGATGAAAAAGATGTTTTCAAGACATCCTTTGAACTTGATCAAATATGGGTTGTAGATCTGGCAGCAGACCGCGCACCCTTTATCGACCAAGCCCAATCGGTAAACTTGTTTTTAGCAGCTGATGTCCATAAGCGTGATTTACATCAGCTACATTATCAAGCCTGGAAACGCGGTTTGAAAAGCCTTTATTATTGTCGCTCTAAATCGTTACAACGTGCTGAAGTCGTTGCAACAAAAGATCATATGCCTGATACATTGCGTGCATTATTGGAAAAAGTCGAAACGCCTGATAACCCGCGCCTGCCTCTGTCAGCAGATGAAGGTGATAAATACGAAGAATGCTTGGCTTGCCAGTAAAGTAGTTAAGAAAAGAAAGAATTATTAATATGTCCCTTTTAGACGCAAGCCCAGTTTACAAACCTTTTCGTTATCCTTGGTGTTATGATGCGTGGTTAATCCAACAACAGGTTCATTGGTTGCCGGAAGAAGTTCCATTGGCCGATGATGTAAAAGACTGGCACAAAAATTTAACCGAGTCTGAACGCCATCTTTTGACGCAAATTTTTCGCTTTTTCACCCAAAGTGATATTGAAGTGAACAACTGTTACATGCGTCATTACACGCGTGTCTTCCAGCCGACAGAAGTACAAATGATGCTGGCTGCCTTCTCGAACATGGAAACCATCCATATTGCAGCCTATTCACACCTGCTTGATACAATCGGTATCCCAGAGTCTGAATATTCGGCCTTTCTTGATTATAAAGAGATGAAGGACAAATACGATTACATGCAGCAATTCGGTGTCGAAACAAAAATTGACATCGCAACAACGCTCGCAGTTTTTGGTGCCTTTACCGAAGGTTTACAGCTTTTTGCAAGTTTCGCCATTTTGTTAAACTTCCCCCGCCTGAATAAAATGAAAGGTATGGGACAAATTATCACATGGTCTGTGCGAGATGAGACGTTGCATTGCAATTCGATCATCAAGCTTTATAAAACTTTCTTGCAAGAAAACCCTGACATCGACCAAGATGAATTACATAAGCGTCTTTATACGGCTTGCTCAACCATTATAGAACATGAAGATGCCTTCATTGATCTGTGTTTTGAAATGGGTGCGATTGAAGGCATGACGCCCCAAGATGTTAAAACCTATATTCGTTATATCGGGGATCGACGATTGGAACAATTGGGTATGAAAGCCCAATACCATATAGAAAAGAACCCTCTTCCTTGGTTAGATTCAATGTTGAATGCCGTTGAACATGTAAATTTCTTTGAAAACCGTTCAACTGAATATTCAAAGGCCGCGACCCAAGGCACATGGGATGAAGCTTTTAAATAAAGGACAAAAAATGAGAAGCGCAAAACACCAAAAATGGCGTCGAAGTGGCCTGATTGCCCTTCTCATTTTCCTTTCTTTTAGTGGTATATTCAACAGTCTTTATGACCTAACGCCTCTTCCTGCGTGGGAAACTGAAACAGCAGATTATCTGACTGATGTGCGTGAGCGCGCAACATACGCCTATGCCGCAGCACGATCTCTAAATGCTGTTATTTCTCTATTGGCCTCTATTGATGTGGGCATTGGCCTTGTCAGTGCAGAACCCGCCCAAGCCCTTGCCCCGCTTGATGATATGATCGAACAGTTTTCAGATCTTATCTTACTTGCACTTGTTTCCATCGGTTTCCAAGAAATTTTGATTGCAATTTTAAGCGATATTTCATGGTCTTATCTTTTACCGATTGCCTTATGTCCGGCGCTTCTTGCGCCTTGGTTAGGCACTTGGCAGCCCCGACTTGAAAGATTGAGTGGCCTTTTAATTCTTTTTGTCATTGCAACACGTTTAATCATTCCCAGTATTGCATTAGGCGGCGCGCTTATTACAGATACATACCTTAGAAATGATTATCAAATGGCTGTGGATGAAATTAAAAAAGTCAGCACAGAAACCAGCCAAACTCTTTCTAAAACACCGAAAGTCGGCCATGAACTTCCCCCTAAAATCAGCACACCTTCTTCATCTGTTTTTTCAAACCCCGATGATCAGGCTTTAGAAAATATTCTCATCCCTGATTGGGATATGATCAGCGACATCGCAACAGGTTATGATGACCTGTTCGCACTGCTGAATGATATCCCCGCCCGCATCATCACCTTAATCACCATTTTTGCATTTGAAACTCTTGCCCTTCCCCTTGTGATGATCTTTCTTTTTATAGGGCTGGGGCGCAGCATTTTTATGTTTATTTCACCAAAGCCATGAATAAGGCTTTTTTTTATAAAACCCTGCGTATAACATAAATCATATGTTAAAAATCTTACGGGTTTTATTATGTGGTTTTCAGCGCTTTCTCTCACATTTTTTTTCGCCTTCACGGCCTTAATTTCTGGTTTGGATGTTGCGTCCGCTCAGTCTATTAACAGCATTGCAGCAAAACAAATTGACATGGCCGGCCGCCAACGCATGTTGTCTCAACGTATTGCCAAATCCAGTTGCTTCATCAGTACGTTTACTGATGTCGATGAACATGTGCTCATCTTACGCAACTCAATCAAAGCGTTCGAGGAAACCCATTTAGCCTTAAAAAATGGTAACTCTGATCTTAACGTCTTCGCCCAAAGCGACACTGGTGTTCTTGATGAATTACAAAAACTTGACCCTTTATGGGAACATCTTAAATTTGCGGGGACTGTTTTAATTCAAGCTCCCAAACTGCCCGGTGTGGATATGGATATCATTGCTGAGCTTAATTACCTCACTTTGATCCAAGCTGACCGTGTTGTAAAAGCAATCGAAGTTGCCAACACGACCACGAATACACACGGACTTAACCAAACCATTAATCTTGCGGGTCGCCAGCGCATGTTGGTACAAAAAGCAGTGAAAGAATTTTGTTTTATCTCCTACGGTATATCTCCTGTAGAAAATAAAAGAAATTTGCGACAAACGATTGATCTATTGAATATTTCATTTGATCAACTCATTCATGGGGCCGCTGGTCACGCCATCACTGCACCACCCACACCTGAAATCAATGATCAGTTGAAATATATTAAATCACAATGGCTCTCTGCCCAATCAATTATGGAAAAGGCAACTCGTAATATTTTTCCACAAAACCATGAGTTCAAGATCATTTCAAAAGTAAACGAACAGCTTCTCACACAACTAGATGAAGTTGTTGAACTTTATGTCACCACGAGCAAGGCCGCCCAAAAACATTAAACTGAACGAGCTAAAGATTAACAATTTTCCCAGGATTC
>Ga0105358_10002425_pt1 | contig 10008 bp, 5 predicted proteins | sample GOMGulsemesocosm_5_FD_83509 | JGI IMG/M metagenome (GOLD analysis project Ga0105358, IMG submission 83509) | Methane-oxidizing microbial communities from mesocosms in the Gulf of Mexico - GOM15C Gulf of Mexico | ecosystem: Environmental > Aquatic > Marine > Cold seeps | place: Gulf of Mexico...
GCATTCCAGCTATTTTTTATTTTACGAGGCTCTGTTGTATCGCTCGTTTTTCCACAAATAATTTTTGTCACTCTTCTAGGAGCTGGAGTAGCTGCCACGCAGTATTATTATCCTTCGATATTCCCTAGCGTTACACTCGCGCCGTTAGCGCTACTTGGCATCGCGTTATCACTATTTCTTGGATTTAGAAACAACGCAAGTTATGACCGATGGTGGGAGGCACGCAAGCAATGGGGGCAGCTCATTGTCGACTCTCGGAGTTTATCTCGCCAAGTCATTTCTTATATTGACAACCAAACACCGAGAGGCCAAGAAGTACAAAAGCGTATGGTATACCTGACTATTGCTTTTAATCACGCGTTGAGACATCGACTAAGACAATCTGATCCTTGGAGCGATATTGAAAAATATCTCGAGCCCAATGACATTCAAGCATTGCGCCAATCACAGAATCTGCCTGACGCCATATTAAGACTAATGGGACTTAAGCTCGGAACCTGTCGCCATAAAGATCTTTTATCAGATTTTTTGATTCAGAGCCTTGATGATCACATTACTTCAATGGCTGGGGTTCAGGCCGCATGTGAACGAATCCAAAATACACCGCTGCCATTCGCTTATATGTTGCTTGTTCAACGTACCGCATACATCTACTGTTTTATTTTACCGTTCGGCATCGTAGCCTCGCAGGGCTTAATGACTCCGTTATTCTGCGCTATTATTGCGTATACATTTTTTGGATTAGATGCTTTGAGCGAAGAACTGGAAGAGCCTTTTGGTCTTTCAGCTAATGATTTGGCGCTAAGCTCTATGTCACGTTCTACTGAAGTTAACTTATTGGAAGCCATTGGTGAAACTGAGTTACCGGAGCTTCTTGAAGCCAAAAACCATCGTCTTGAATAAAGCAAAGGATATTAAAACTTAATCTTTCGTATCTGAGAAGGGGCATTAGTTCTGGTTACGGATAAATGGATCCTTATAGATTATGAAACATAACGGTACTAAAATCAGAGTACTCTAAACTAGTACTTATGAATTTATAATTTTAGATAATGTCAAAACCGAAACCAACTAAATATGGAACTTTATTCTGGTAATGAAGGCTGTTATCTACTTTCCACTAACTACGACAACCTCCAATACACCCAAATGGCTCGCCCAGACAACAACATATATGCCTGACGAGTGTTAAGTGGTTAGCATGGCGACTAGTTGCGGGAGCGGGCTAGCGTAGTAATTTTCAGACTAAAACGCTGGGATAGATCTTATACAAGGTGTGACACTATTCCCCGCCCGCCCCCAAGATCACCTGTACCCTCGACACATACATCATGCCCAAACATCATTCAATTTCGCGAAATAGACAAAGTCATGAAGACCGCTTACTCTTGATCAACTCATCAATGTCACAAAGGAATGATTCACTCGAAGACTCAACCCGGCGCATGTCACTTACAATACATTCACGTATTTTTTTCTGAGTCCGCCAATTTTGATCTCGGTAACTCACCGCGGACCGTACTGCATCGTGTAACTCTTTATGCGGCTTTTCTAAGTCCTTGAATTCCTGTGATCTTGAATAAGTGCTGCGTACGTTATCAGAGTAATACCACTCGCCGAGTCGACAAGATGTGTGGTCTACTGCTAGATCCTCAAGGATGGCACTACGATCTGTCGAGTCGTCGAGCGCCAAGTATCCGTTCTGTTTTAAAATCACATGATCTAATTTCATGAGCGCCCCAAATGTTAGATCTTTGGCGCTTTCAACATAACGACTAGTTTTTTCTGCCGATTCCGAAAATTGATCAAAGCGTTTTTTAAACGCTTCCACTTGACTATCCATGTGACCTGCCGCACTACTAGAGCTGTCAGCTTTGATAATCATGTCTTGTACTCGATGGCTAAAGCTACTCATAATGGAAGCAACTTTCGATGCAGATTCCTTTGTTCGGTTCGATAGATTTTTCACTTCTTCAGCTACCACAGCGAAGCCTCTGCCCTGCTCACCTGCTCTGGCAGCTTCAATTGCCGCATTTAAAGCTAAAAGACTCGTCTGGTCAGCTATTTCGGTAATTATTGATAAAGATTCTGACACGTTTTTACTATCATCACCCAGTTCAGACACAACAGCAGCGACCTCTTGAATGCTGGAGTTGATCTCTTCTAGTCGCTCAGACATGGCCTTTACTTCCAATCGACTGTCTTTAGCTGCCTTGCCATTAGCTTCGGCGATTGACTCAACTGCTTTCACTTCAGCACTTATTGAATCGAGATCTTTTTGGCTTACTTTCAGGTTACTGATTAAGTTAGTTGCATTTAAGTTGTTCAACTCAGAATGAAGTTCGTTAGCAGCCAGTAAGTCCATCCCCCCCTTCATATGATCAATCGACGTATTGATAGAGACTAGCGATCGTCCAAGCTGGCCAGGTAAACCTTTATACTGGGCACGTCGTTCATAAGAACCTTTGGCAACAGAATCAAAGCAGCTGCTCACTTCTTTAAAATATGATTCGATAAAATCAAGGAGGTCATTTAATTCCCAAGCTATCATCCCTAACTCTCCCATTCCAACCGTATCAACAATTCTCTTATGGAACCCACCTTTATTCGCCGTATGTACAGTGCAAAAAACCTCGTTAATCACTGTGAACACATTGTTAATTACTCGATGGCAAAACAGTGAAAACAACCCAGCCACTATAGGCGCTATCAACAACCATAGTGTTACGTCAAAGAAAAATGATAATACAAAGTTGTTAATGGTAATAATTCCAGTGGCACCCCACACCAACACTTTGGCTTTTGTATGTAAAAATGGGATACTTCCGCTTGTAGTCTGATCATTTCCGGTTGGGCTATTATTCCAATTCATTGTGACTCTCCTTATGCAGCATCCAGTTCAATCATGAAACGAGTATAGTTAGATTTTTCTTGCTCTAAGAAATTGTTAACGATCTCCCATGATCGATCAGGCGCAGTTTTTTTATTGCCTAGGGCTTCTTCAGCCAACATTTTGGAATAAAGATTTTCAATGACCTCAATCGCTTGTTTTCTAGGTTTTCGCCTAACTGAGTAATACCCTCTTAAGTTTTCTGACTCATCGTAATCAGGCGTGACATTTGCAAAAACCCAGTAATAAGAGCCATCATGGCAAATGTTCTTAATGTAGCCAAAAAACTCCCTACCTTCTTTTAACTCCAACCACATTTTTCTAAATACGCCTCTAGGCATATCTGGGTGTCGAATTACATTATGCTGAATTCCTAAGAGTTCTTTTTCAACAAAACCGGATATTCGCATAAAGGTACGATTGATGTAAATAATACGACCAGTTACATCTGTTTTACTAACAATTAGATCAGTATCCAAAAGGTCAACTTCTAAATTTTTTATTTTTAATCCATTAATTTTTTTACTCACGAGAATATTCCTTTGAATAGTGTAAAATATTTCATTAAAGATGAAACATAAAAGCCACATTATTCCATCGACTTAAAATAATATTTAATAAAAATAATAGTTATGACAAATTCATCACAAGAAAACCATAAAAACTTATGCAATCAATAAAACGAACAAACTCAGAACACAGCCATACAAACACAAAATTCAACTTAGGCTTATAAAGCTGTCAAAGTTCAAACGACCCAGTTACGCTTAACATCGACACTTACGTCTCCCCGTTCTCGCTGTAAATAAAGACTGAAATCCTGATCAATCAACTCCCAGAATAAAAGCTAGAATTTTTATTCTCAAAACATTTCGAGTTCAAGCTAAAACGTTTAAATATTGGAGTTTCATACAACCAGGAGATAATATTTTCAGCAGGAATTGGACGAGACACCAAATACCCTTGAATCTGACTACACCCTAACTCAACTAACTTTTGAGCTTGACTGGCAGTTTCAACTCCTTCGGCAATCAACCCGTAACCGAAAGCATTTCCTAAAGCAATAATACTTTTAACAATAGCTATGTTGTCTTTATCACTTTCTAGGCCATCAACAAAACTCTGATCAATCTTCAATATATCAAGAGGCAATAATTTTAGGTACGTTAATGAGGCGTAAGCTGTGCCAAAATCATCAAGTGCAATTTTTATTCCTCTTTCTTTGCATTGTTCTAAAACTTTCGAGGAATGATCAATATCTTTTATTGAAACTGACTCAAGAACTTCAAATTCTAAGAATTTTTGGCTTACATCGTACGAGTGCTTCATCAGCAGCGAGTCTAATCTTTCTATGAAATCATTTATCTGTATGTGTACTGGAGAAATATTTACACTGATTTTAATGTTCCACCCAACACTTTCCCAAATGTGATACTGCCTAATAGCTTCTCCTATTACCCATTCGCCAATTTCCACACCAATTCGTGGATCAGAAAGCGCTTTCTCAAAATGTATAGGGGCTAAAATACCTTTCTCTGGATGAACCCAGCGTATTAAGGCTTCGACCCCAACAAACTCACCGGTTACGATATTCACCTTAGGTTGATAATATAAAACAAACTCATCATCTTCGATGCCTTTTTCAACCCTAGATAAAAAACCCATCCGATGATTCAAGTTTATTTCTTCGGCCGTATCAAAGAAAATAAATTTATTTTTACCTGAATTTTTGGCTTGATACATGGCTTGATCAGCACGTCTTAACAACGTATCAGCATCAATGTTAACGTCAGTTATAGTGGTGACGCCTACGCTAGCAGAAACGTTCACATCGATACCATTTGGAAGCCTTATATTTGACTCAATATTTATCAAAACTCTATGGAGTAAAGTTTTACACTCCGAAATATTATTGAGCTCAGCAAGTAAAACCACAAATTCATCGCCTCCTATTCTAGAAACTGTATCTGTCCCCCTCAGTGAATCTCGCAATCGAGATGCAATCTCAACAAGCACATAATCCCCCGACTCATGACCGTATAAATCGTTTACAGGCTTGAAATTATCAAGATCAATAAAAACCAGCGCTCCAATTTTTTCACTTCGTCCAATATGTGCCACCACTTGCTGGACACGATCGACAAGTAGGTGCCGGGTAACAAGACCAGTAAGGGTATCAAAATGCGCTAGGTCATGAATTTTTGAATTCATCTCTACTGCGTGTACAGCCCCAAGTATCGATTTTAAAAGCTTAGAAGGGTTCAGTTGATTCTTAATCAGGTAGTCATTCGCGCCCAGCCTAAGCGCTTCGGCGGCAACTTCTTCATCACCTAAACCGGTAACCATTATTACTGCGCACATTTCACTCAACGTGCTTCGTATGGCCCTTAATACATCTAAACCATCTTCTACCCCAAGCCTGTAGTCAACAATAACGCAGTCATAGTTTTTATTTGACAGTGCTGTCATGGCTTCTTTCAGGTTCGATGATTCATCTATTTTGGAACCAATTTCTGCATTGTTTAAATATCTACGAATTCTTTCGCGATCTACATCATCATCATCGACGACCAACAAGCTAATTCCCGTTTGCTCTTCCATGACATCAATTAACCTTTCGGTTCAACTGCATTTCGATAAGATTCAAGCAAACTTGAGAGCTTTGAAAACTGTGGCCCCACTGCTGACTTAACCATATAACCCGCTACATTATGATCGTAAGCTTTTGATCGATCACCATCTTCATTTGATGTAGTGAGTATGAATACAACAATATCTCTATAGGCTTCTGATCGTCTTATTTTTTCTAAAAATTCAAAACCGTTCATCACTGGCATATTAAGGTCTAGCAGCACAATATATGGAATTTCAATCTTTAAAGCACCCTTAGCACCACGAATAATATCTAACGCTATCTTTCCGTTCTCCGCTATTACAACTTTTATTTCAGGTGATACCTTTTTTAAACTTCGTACAACAGATTCAGCTGCTACATCATCATCTTCTACCAAAAGCACACTCATTTTTTTAGTCATGATTATCCCTCCTAACAAATCTTGGCCACCAAACATGGAAAACAGCACCGTTACCCGTATTTTCAACTTCTATTTTCCCTCCATGCGTTTCGGTTAACCGCCGACTAACTGATAGCCCGATACCGCTAGAGTTATGGACCGAAGACGTCGCCGTTTGAAACAACCTGAATATACGGGATATTGCTGACACGGGTATGCCGGGGCCATCGTCCTCTACTGAGAGCCGGATCATGCTATTTTCATAGCAGGCGCTTATAGTTATATTTCCGAATGTTTTATCATGATGCTTTACCGCATTGCTAATCAAGTTTCGTAAAACTGTTTCCACTGGCGTACGGAACCCTAGAAATTGACTTTCCGATAAATCACATTCTATTTTAAAGTTTTCCGGTATATTCAGAAAACTAAGCGTGTCATCAACCAAATCAGAAACCAGCATCATCTCAATTTTTGAGCCCTCCTTACCTGATTTAGCATAGGTTAACAAGTTTTCAATTAGAGTTTCCATTTTGTTGATGCGAACCGAAATTCGATCGATATTTTTTTCGACATCACCATGCAAATTATCGCCGAGATCTTCCTTTACCCAATCAACTAAATCTGAAATTCCACGTAGAGGCGACCTTAAGTCGTGAGATGCCACATAAGTGAACTCTTCAAGGTTTTTATTCGACTCCTGAAGCTCGAGTTCGAGTTTTTTCCTCTGGGTGATGTCAGTTAGGGTGACAAGAACATTCTCATTTTTATCATTTAATGGGCTAAGTCCAATTTCAACAGGAAATTCTCTTCCATCTGCATGAAGTGCCGTTAAATCTCGCCCGACCCCCATCATTTTGACTGTAGGTTCTTCCCAATATGTGTCTCGAAGGACCTTGTGATGCCCACGATATCGTTCAGGCAGAAGAGATTCTACGCTTTTTCCAACAATGTCTTCATGCGCGTAACCGAGGCATTGACATAATGACTCATTTGCCAGTGATATCTTTCCGCCTCGATCAACTATTAAGATTCCATGTGGGGATACGTGCACAGATCGTTCAAATAATGCGGTGGCTTCAAGCCTAGGTGAAATATCGACCAACGTCACTAAAACACACCCAACACCCTCGACCAGTATTGGGCTTAACCCGATCTCCACCGGAATTTCTTTTCCCACTGACGTTATAGCAAATAATTTCTTCCCTGGTCCCATTTTACGAGGGGTTGGGTCATTAAAAAAACTAGAGAGTAGACTACCATGTGATTTTTTAATTCCACTAGGTAAAAACTTTTCTATATTAACACCCGTAATTGAGCCGGAATTTTCATTGAGGGTAGTATTTAGCAGAGTATTTGAAGTAAGAATATGACCTTTTGAATTGACAATCATTGCCCCTGAAGGGATCAATTCAACAAAGCTAAAGCTTAGGCTTTTAGTGATACTTAATTCATTATGGGTTTCTTTCACAGTTATCGCTCAATCCATTGGCCTTGAAATTATAAGTAAAGCTTATATAGTACAAATACATGCTTCTAGCCAACTGTTTGTAGTCCAGCATCCCTATACTGTGATGTTTATACGGAAAATAAAGAAAGAGCTGACCAAAGGTTATATTAACAACCTATAACTTATGAAGCAGATACAACTTTAACAAGATAAAATATGCAATTTTACTCATCCATAATTAATGTAAAATATTGATTTTAAAGTGTCTTTTTAATAAAAAACTCCAAGGTATTTCGATATGGAACATATCAGAAATTAAACTTTTCTGAAGCCAGGAAATTTACGGTCAACACATGTTACTGTCATACGTTACGAATAAACACAGTAAACATCCTGAATTTAAACCTTTCATTCCGGCTAAAAAAATATGATGGTATTTTTACTGAAAATTTATAAAAATTATAAGTTTTAATTTTTACTTAATGTTTAGGTGTAAATTATCTTAAGTAATTTTTAAATTTGCCGACAATTATTTATGGCGGATCCTTTGAATACCGATCTGGCTGTCAAAATTTATAGTTTGGTATGATAACTTATTGAGGTTGGTATGCATTCACTTAAATTCAAAATTAGCGCGATAGCCGCTGGATGTGTCGTTGTGTTAGTAGCTGTTTTATCACTTTTTAGCTATTTACGCACAACCCAAATGAGAAATTCTGTAGAAGCCCAATCCACAACTATAATAACTGAGTTAGTTCTAAATCGAATCAAAAGTTCAGCGAACTATCAAGCGGCCGAAATTGCAAGCCAACTCCAAAGCGCCCAACAAGTATCTCAAACGCTAGCGGCGGCCTTAACGGAATACAGCCGTCGACACTTATCCGACACTCAACTACGAAACAACAGCATCGGCCTTATAACTTCGATGTTACAAGCTAATAAAAACTTTCTAGGGCTATATGCCGCTTACGAACCCAATAGCTTTGATAATAGTGACGCTTTGTTCATCAACGACAAGGCCACATTCAGCGATGCTAGTGGTAGGTTTATACCTTACGTTAGCCAGATCGGCAGTGACGCCTCAGTAGAACCTCTACTGGACTATGAAAATCAAAGCAGCAACGGTAATGGTGCACGAGTAGGAGAGTATTATCTATGCCCTAAAGATAGTAAAGAAACCTGCATTACTGACCCATATCTCTACCCAATAGGCGGCGTAGATACCTTACTTACCAGTGTCACATCCCCCGTAATCATCGCCGGTAAATTTCAAGGTATTGCCGGTGTCGATATCGGATTAAAGTTCATCCAGCAGTTTGCCAACACACAAAATCAAGGTATGTACAATGGTTCAGGTAGCATGGCAATTGTAAGTCAGAACAACATTGTCGTTGGATTCTCTGGTCAGGATAAATTGCTTGGAAGCCGTTTAGACGCAGGCAACTTCCCTCAATGGTCCAATTTACTCGATGCTGCACACAATGATATAAAAGCTCTGGTAATCAACGAAAAAATCTACGCTGCCGCACCGATTATAATACAAGGGAAATCTAGCGGCTGGACCGTATTAATGGAGCTTCCATATTCGGTTGCTTCTACCTCCGTTCAGAAGCTTGATGGAACAATCTCTTCTGCTATATCTACAGTGAACAATTATAGTTTTATACTTGGTGTACTTGGTTCCGTTATCACGGTCCTCTTAATTGGCTGGCTTGTTAAACGCTTATTGGCACCCGTTAGCTATACCGTCAAAGTACTACAAGATTTAGCCGAAGGCGAAGGCGACTTAACCGCTCGTTTATCAGTCAACAGCCGAGATGAAATAGCCGAGATGGCATCATGGCTAAACCAGTTTTTAGATCAAACACACAATATAATTTCACAGATGGGGGAAACCAGTAAACAATTAAGTTTCACCGCAGAAAGTAGCTTTGATACAGCTTCAGCCAGCCATGATAGTATGCAACTACAACAACGTGAACTCGATATGACTGCAGCAGCAGTACAAGAGATGAGCGCATCTGCCAATGAAGTAGCAACCAATGCATCAAACGCACTGTCCGCCACCGAAGAAGCCTCAAATTCAGTTGATGGTAGCAAGGACACTATATTAGAGGCCGTCGAGACTATAAATTTGCTGGAGAAAGAAATTTCTTTCGCCAGTGATGACATGCAAAAATTATCCAATCAGAGTGATGCTATCAGTAATATCATTGTGACAATCCAAGGGATCGCTGAACAGACAAATTTATTAGCCTTGAACGCTGCAATTGAGGCGGCCAGAGCTGGTGAAACTGGCCGCGGTTTTGCAGTGGTTGCTGATGAGGTTCGCTTACTAGCCAAACGTACTCAGGATGCGACCGGAGAAATACAATCTATGATTGAGAAGCTTCAATCAGATAGCCTCCAAGTTTCGTCAGCCATGGAAAAAAGCAAAGTCGTCACCCAATCTTGCGTTACCAAGGTGCACTCTGCCAACGAAGCCTTGAACACCATAAGTGGACAGGTCAATCAAATAAGCAGTATGAGCCAACAAATTTCCGTTGCTGCCCACCAACAGAGTACCGTAGCTACCGAAATCAGGAAAAACATTAGTAATGTAGGGCAAGTATCAGCTTCTATTGGTGAAGGAATAGAAAAAAATAATAGTTACTCAA
>Ga0105358_10002430_pt1 | contig 9996 bp, 8 predicted proteins | sample GOMGulsemesocosm_5_FD_83509 | JGI IMG/M metagenome (GOLD analysis project Ga0105358, IMG submission 83509) | Methane-oxidizing microbial communities from mesocosms in the Gulf of Mexico - GOM15C Gulf of Mexico | ecosystem: Environmental > Aquatic > Marine > Cold seeps | place: Gulf of Mexico...
AGTATTTGCCTACTAGGCTCCACTGGATCAATTGGTTTGAGCACGCTGGATGTTCTGAGGCTTAATCAGGATAGGTATTCAGTTGTTGCACTGACTGCAAATAAAAATATAGAGCGTTTATTAGAGCAATGCATAGAGTTCAAACCGGCCTATGCGGTCGTGGTTGATCAGGACCTTGCGGAAGTTTTTAATAAAAAAATTGAGCAATCTGAAGCCGCTGACACAACAGTTTTATCGGGTATCGAGGCATTAGAATTTGTCGCTCAATTACCTGAGGTAGATATCGTTGTGGCCGCTATTGTTGGTGCGGCTGGGTTATTATCAACACTAACGGCGGCTAAAGCCGGTAAAAGACTGTTGCTAGCAAATAAAGAGTCGTTAGTGGTTTCGGGTGATTTACTGATGTCTGCTGTCAAAGAGGGCGGGGGCACATTATTGCCGTTGGATAGTGAGCATAATGCATTGTTTCAATGTATGCCGGATGGGTATCAAACAGGGCAGCGTGCTAAGGGAGTTAGAAAACTGATCTTAACGGCTTCAGGTGGTCCTTTTTTGGACTTGGGACTGGCTGAGCTTGAGAGTGTCACGGTTGAACAGGCTTGCGCCCACCCAAATTGGTCGATGGGTCGAAAAATATCGGTTGATTCAGCAACAATGATGAATAAGGGGCTAGAGGTTATTGAAGCAAGTTATTTGTTCGATATGCCGGCTGATTTAATTGATGTGCTAGTGCACCCTCAAAGCATCATTCATTCAATGATTGATTATGTTGATGGCTCAGTATTAGCGCAATTAGGAAACCCAGATATGAGAACACCTATTGCACATGCGTTAGCGTGGCCGCAAAGACATGAGAGTGGCGTGTCTCCCTTAGACTTTATGCTTAACAAGCAATTGTCGTTTGAACAGCCATCGTTTGATAAATTCCCTTGTTTAAGGCTGGCATTTGAAGCGCTTAATATGAAGGGGACGGCACCAGCCGTACTAAATGCCGCTAACGAAGTAGCGGTAGAGGCATTTTTGAACAAAAAAATACGCTTTATCGATATTTCAAAATTGATCGAAAAAGTAATTAATGACTCGACCATAAAGTCTGCTGACTCAATAGAGAGCGTACTACAGGCCGATAAAGAAACAAGAATGCTTAGCAATCAATATTTGGAGTCTTTTTAGTGACGCTCGTTATTTCAATAGTTTCTTTTCTCTTAGTGCTCGGTATTCTTGTCACCGTGCATGAATTTGGCCATTTTTGGGTAGCTAGAAAGTGTGGTGTCAAAGTTCTACGCTTTTCAATTGGCTTTGGTAAACCGTTATTCAGCTTTCGAAGAAAAGATGACCCAACAGAATATGTCATTGCTGGTATTCCGCTAGGTGGTTACGTAAAAATGCTAGATGAAAGCGAGGGGACCGTTGAGGAAAACGAGAAGGGTCTGGCGTTTAATAATAAGCCTCTTTTTAGTAAATTTCTCATCGTTCTAGCAGGCCCAGTTTTTAACCTTGTTTTTGCCTTCTTGATATTTTGGGTCATTCTTACAGTCGGCGAAGAAGGCTTAAAACCTGTTGTCGGAAAACTCGATACCACTGGGGTTGCAATCCATTCGGGCTTAGAAGTTGGTGATGAAATTGTAGCTGTTAATGACCGCCCAGTAGCCATTTGGAGAGTAGCTGTTGGCTTGATGGCCAGTGAAATGTTAGACAGTGGGTCTGTCGATCTCACCGTTGCTAGAGCGGGAGGGCAGCGCAAAAATGTACAACTCAGCTTTGATCAAGAAGATCTGCCTGAACCCAGTGATGTGGTTACACGAATTGGCATTGCACCGCTCCTGCCTACCTTAAAACCCATCGTAGGCGAGGTGATTCGTGGTGAACGCGGCGACATAGCAGGCTTGCAGCGAGGGGATTTGATTCTATCGGCTAATAACCAAGTTATTGAGGATTGGCGTGCTTGGGTTGAGTTAACACGTTCAAGCGCAAACGTTAGCATGTTCATTGTCGTGTTAAGAAATAATCAAAAAATTGAGTTAACGCTAACCCCCAAAGAAATAATAGAAAATGATGTTTCTATTGGCAGAATTGGCATATCACCGTTAATAGACAAGGACCTATCGAAAAACTTTTATGCAGTATATTCCTTAAGTGGTTTTGCCGCGGTGACAGAGGCGGCAACTCAAACGGTGAGCTATTCATTGTTGACAGTTAAATTAATTGGAAGAATGCTGATAGGTGAAGCATCTGTTCAAAACTTAAGTGGCCCCATTAGTTTGGCTCAATATGCGGGCAAAACAGCAAGCATTGGTTTAATACCCTTTTTAAAATTTTTGGCTTTTGTCAGTGTGAGTTTAGGTGTAATGAATCTACTTCCCATTCCTATGCTTGATGGCGGACATTTATTTTTCTATTTAATCGAAGCGGTCAAAGGCAAACCAGTTTCAGAGAGGGCTCAAGGGCTATTTATGCGGGTTGGAATGTTTATCCTGTTATGCGTGATGGTGCTAGCTGTTTTTATTGATATCGACCGGATAATTGGCTAATTAAAAATACGTATTGAGTCGGTTGGCTGTTTTATCTATACTTGCTCGAATTATAAAAAATGAACAAATAAAAAACCACAATTGTGATAAAAAAAATCAGAACAATATTCATTAGCGCGTGCTTACTCTTTGTCCTTTTAGGTTCCAGTGCTTTATTTGCTGCGGAGCCTTTTATTATTAAAGATATTCGAGTTAATGGTTTGCAGCGAATCACAGCAGGTGCTGTGTTCAATGCGTTAACTGTTAAAGTAGGTGATGGCTTTGATGATGGCCTCTCTGGTGATGTTATTCGAGAATTATTTCAAATGGGTTTTTTCAGTGATGTTAGCGTAGAGCAAAGTGAAGAAACGCTCATTATTAATGTCAAAGAACGCCCAGCGATCACAAGCATTGAACTAGAAGGCAATGAGGACATTGAAACAGATAAGCTGTTAGAAGCGTTCGGTGATGTTGGTATGACCGTAGGCCGTGTGTTTAATCCATTAGTGCTCGATAAAGTCAAAAATGAGCTGTTACAGCAATACTATAACAATGGTAAATATTCAGCTGAAGTAGATAGCAAAATAACAACACTAGAACGTAACCGTGTGGCTATTTTGATTAGTGTTGTTGAAGGCTCTGCCGCGAGCATTAAAAAAATTAATATCGTTGGTAATAAATCATTTTCAGATGAAGAGATACTTAAAGAATTCGAGCTAACAGGGCCTACTTTAATTACTTTTTATACCAACAGCGACCAATACTCAAAACAAAAACTGTCGGCGGATCTTGAACGTGTTAATTCATTTTATCAAGATCGTGGCTACATCAACTTCAAAGTAGAGTCGACGCAGGTTTCAATTAGTCCAGATAAAAACGGTATATTCATTACAATCAACGTGAATGAAGGTAAGGTTCATACCGTTAGTGAAGTTAAATTAGCGGGCGAGTTAATTGTTAGCCCGGATAAATTGATTCCGTATGTCATTGTGCAACCAAGCGATGTATTTTCAAGAAAAAAAGCAACTCAAACGTCTGAATACATTACGACTGTGTTGGGCCACGCCGGTTACTCTTTTGCCAATGTCAATATGATTCCAGAAATTGACAAAGAAACCTCGACAGTAAAGGTGACTTTCTTTGTTGATCCTGGGAAGCGTGTTTATGTTCGCCGTGTGATCATGGAAGGTAACACTAAGACCCGTGACGAAGTGTTGAGAAGAGAAATTAGACAAATGGAAGCAGCGTCTATTTCAACGAATGCGGTAGAGCATTCAAAGTCCCGTTTATCTCGCTTAGGACATTTTGATGAAGTTGATGTCGAAACATTACCCGTTTCGGGAACGAGTGACCAAGTAGACGTTAAATATACTGTTAAAGAAAAGTCTTCAGGCAATATTTTAGCTGGGGCTGGGTTTTCTCAGTCACAAGGGCTTGTGCTAAACGCGAGCATTAGTCAGAACAACTTTCTTGGAACCGGTAAAAGGATGAGTGCTAGCTTTAATAATAGTGCTGTCAATACCATTTATAGCTTGGGTTACACGAATCCTTATTACACCATCGATGGTGTAAGCCGCGGCTATAACATCAGTTATAGAACGACCGATGCTGATGAGGCAAATACCTCAAGCTATACAACAGAATCATTCAATATGGGCGTAAACTTTGGCTTACCCTTAAATGAAAGCGATAAAGTCGGTTTAGGTATGGATTTGGAATTCACAAGTCTTGATATAGATGAGAATTTGTTTTTTGGTGAAATAAATAATTTTATTGCTGAAAATGGCAGCTCATACACGAACCTTAAAGCAACGGCTGTATGGGGTACAGATACTAGAAACCGTGCAATTTTCGCAACACGTGGAGGATCTAAAAGATTGTCAGGTGTTATTACCGTGCCAGGGTCTGACCTTGAGTTTTATAAAATCTCATATAATCAAAAGCAATACTTCCCTATTAGTAGCCATACAACACTTTATTTGAATGGTGATTTTGGCTATGGAGATTCGTATGGAGATGCTGAAAGTCTTCCATTTTTTGAAAATTACTACGCTGGCGGAAAGGGCTCTGTTAGAGGTTTTAATGATAATACATTGGGTCCAAGAGATGTTTTTGACGACCCTATCGGTGGTAGTGTTAAATTAGTGGGTAATGCTGAGTTCATATTCCCAGTTCCATTTATGCCAGAAAGTAAAACAGTTAGGTTGAGCACATTTGTTGATGCTGGTAATGTTTATGATGATGAGATAGACCTTGGTGAATTGCGCTACTCGGTTGGACTATCTGCAAAATGGCTATCACCGTTCGGTGCATTATCATTTAGTTTAGCGATGCCGATAAACGATGGTGATGATGATGAAGTTCAAACATTCCAATTCTCTTTTGGCTCTGGAATTTAAATACAATATAAACGTAAAATCGTAGGAGATAACATTGAAATTTTTAAACCAAACCCTAATAGCTTGCATATTAACGGTTGTATTATTAGGTACCGCACAGGCTGCAGATATTAAAGTAGGTTTTGTAAACGTCGCTAGAATTTTAGAGAAAGCACCGCAAGCTGAAGAAGCTAAGGTCGCTTTGGAAAAAGAATTTTCTCCAAGAAACAAACGCTTATTAGCGAGTCAAAAAGAAATTAAGAAACTAGACGAAAAGTTAGCTCGTGACGCGAAACTAATGAGTGAAGCAGAAGCCCGCCGCTTACAACGTGATGTGCTTGAAAAGAAACGTGCACTTAAACGTGACCAAGAAGAGTTTAGAGAAGACTTCAATTTAAGACGTAACGAGGAATTAGCAAAGTTACAACGATTGGTTTTTGAAGCTATCAAAGGGCTTTCTGAAGCTGAAAAGTACGACTTAGTTCTTCATGATGGTGTCGTCTATACCAGTAGTGCTGTTGACATAACGAATAAGGTTCAAAGTCGCTTATCGGCTACTAAATAAAAAATTAAGGGCGCTATTGTTTTATGATTTCTTTAAAAGAGTTAGCAATAGCTATTGATGCAGATTTAAAAGGTGACCCAGCACACGAAGTGAGCAGTTGTGCCACGCTCGGATTAGCTAAATCTAACCAGCTTTCTTTTATATACAATAAAAAATACAACTCCGCTCTGAATGATACCAAAGCAGGAGTTGTTATTTTATCTGAGGAGTTTCTGGGTGATTACACGGGTAATGCGCTAGTCGTTAAAAACCCTTATTTATCTTATGCCAAAGCAGCAACCTTAATTTATCAAGAACCTATTAAAGCTGGGAATATTCATTCTTCTGTTGTTATTGGTAAAGAGGTATCAATAGCGGATGACTGTGTCTTGGCTGCTAATGTTGTTATTGGTGATAACGTAACTATAGGCGATGCATGTCATATCGGACCGGGCTGTGTTATTGCAAGCAATGTTGTTATCGGTAAAAACCTTAACTTAGTTGCCAATGTGACATTAAGTGACAGCACCAAAGTTGGAGACAATGTCACGATACACCCTAGTACGGTTATTGGTTGTGATGGTTTTGGTTATGCACCTTATGGTCATCAACAAGGTTGGTGTAAAATTCCTCAACTAGGGCATGTTGTTATCGGGAATGATGTTGAAATTGGTTCCAATACGACAATTGACTGTGGTGCTTTAGATAATACTGTCATTGGTAATGGGGTTAAAATCGATAATCAAGTTCAAATTGCGCACAACGTAGAAATTGGTGATCATACGGCTATAGCTGCTTGCACAGGTATAGCGGGTAGTACAAAAATTGGTAAGCACTGCACGTTTGCTGGCGGCGTTGGTTTAGTCGGTCATATTTCCATTACCGATGGTGTTCATATCACCGGTATGACAATGGTTACTCACTCGATTAAAACAGCCGGTGTTTATTCATCGGGCACACCGTTTCAAACAAATAGCGATTGGCTAAAGAACGCAGTTCGCTTCAAGCAACTCGATAAGTTGGCAAAAAAAATTAACACATTATTAAAATTACAAAAGGAAAATTAATGTCGCATGATGATGTAAGAAAAGTTATGGAGTTCTTGCCACACCGATACCCTTTTTTAATGATAGATAAGGTGGTTGAATATGAAGCTGGGGAAAGGTTGCTAGCGGTAAAAAATGTGTCTTACAATGAGCCTCATTTTACGGGGCATTTTCCGCACAACCCTATTATGCCCGGTGTGCTAATTATTGAAGCCTTGGCGCAAGCGACAGGGCTTTTGTCTATGAAAACATTGACTGACCGAGGTGAAGATTTCGGCGAGTATTATTTGGTCCGTATCGATAATGCTAGATTTAAACAATCAGTTGTTCCTGGTGATCAATTGATGCTTGAAGCTATATATAAAAAAAATAGACGGAATATTTGGTCTTTTTCAACGACTGCGTCAGTCGATGGGAAGGTTGTAGTATCAGCCGATATCATGTGTGCTTCAAAGGAATCGACTAAGTGATTCATCAAACAGTTATTATTGCCCCTTCATCACAGGTTGATGAAAATGTTGAGATTGGCCCTTATACGGTCATTGGAGCTAACGTTTCTATCGGTTCAGGAAGTATTATTGGCCCCCACGTCACAATTAATGGCACGACAACGATTGGCAAGAACAATCGTATTTATCAATTTTCATCGATTGGTGAAGACCCACAAGATAAAAAATATGCTGGTGAAAAGTCATTTTTAGAAATCGGTGACAACAATGAAATACGTGAATTCACAACGATTCATAGAGGAACGACGCAAGATAAAAATATAACTATTATCGGTAGCAATAACCTTTTGATGGCTTATAGCCACGTTGCGCATGACTGCATAATTAAGAATGATGTCATTCTTGCAAATGCGGCTTCACTGGGCGGTCATGTACACATTGGTAATAATGTTATTTTAGGCGGGTTTTCAATTGTTCATCAGTTTTGCCACTTAGGCGACCATTGCTTCTCAGCGATGGGTAGCGCGATCACTAAAGATGTTCCTCCATTTGTCATGGTTGGTGGTCGCCCCACTAAACCCCATGGCATTAACTCAGTAGGTCTCGACAGACGAGGCTTCTCTCAAGATGAGATCTTACAAATTAAACGTGCTTATAAAGTGCTTTATAAATCAGGGCTAAAATTATCTGAGGCTATAAGCAAGCTAGCTGAAGTCGCTAAAGAACAACCAGAACTAAAAGCGATGGTTGATTTCCTAGAAAACTCAAGCCGTAGTATTTTGCGATAAACCGCGTTACAAACGTTTTAGTGCGTTTGTGTGAGTCGTTACACCCATATCCGATAGTATTTAAATTATGCCTACTGTAAGTGAGAAGCCGTTGAAAATTATGATGGTTGCTGGTGAGCATTCTGGCGACATACTCGGTGCCGGTTTAATTAAACGCCTAAAAGATTATTACCCGAATGCGGTATTTCTAGGCATTGGCGGTCAACGTATGCTCGCGGAAGGCTTTCAATCTTACTACCCGATGTCAAAATTATCTGTTTTTGGCTTGTTTGAAGTGATTAAACATTTGCCTGAACTCTTGGGTATAAGGAAAAAACTACGTAAAACAATTTTGCATGAACAACCAGATGTGTTTATTGGTATTGATGCACCAGACTTTAATTTAAAGCTTGAACGAGATCTTTATCAACATGGTATTAAAACAGTTCACTATGTCAGTCCAACTGTCTGGGCTTGGCGGCCTAAAAGAATCAAGAAATTAATTGGTTCGTTGAACGCCTTGTTGTGTATCTTTCCATTTGAAGAAGATTATTTTGAAAAGACCGCTGTTCCGGCATATTTTATCGGGCACCCGTTAGCGGATGAGTACGCAGAACAATTAGAAATATTGCCCGCCAGAAAAGAATTGGACGTTGACAGTGGATGCGTGGTTTTAACTATTATGCCGGGTAGTCGTGTTGGCGAGCTTGAACGGCATAGTCTGATATTTCTCGAAGCAGCAAAGAGATGCTCAGATACTATTGCTGGGTTGAAAATCTTAGTGCCATTGCCAGACCAAGTAGCTGTAAATTTATTCAAAAATATTTATGAGCAGTCTGGTTTACAGCTGGATTTGCAGATTCAAGTTGACGCAACTAAACAGATGATAGCCGCTTCTAATTTAGTGTTAGTGGCGTCTGGAACGGCGACACTTGAAGTCATGCTATTAGAAAAACCGATGGTAGTCGCATATAAACCATCTGCATTAACATCCTGGGTGTTTAAGAAATTCAATTTACTCAAAGCTCCTTTTATCTCAATGCCAAACTTAATTGCAGGTAAGGCCTTAGTGAAAGAATTTCTTCATGAAGAGGTAACAGCAGAATTGTTAGCAGAAGAGTTATTACGGATTTATCAGGGTAAAGAGGTCGCACAATTAATGGTCAATGATTTTAATAAAATGAAGGAAAAGTTGACTTGCGATGCTGATGCGCAAGCCGCCAATATTGTTTCACGCGTTATCAGTGGTGAGATTTCATCTTGAGTAAAATAGTTGTTGGATTGGATGAGGTTGGGCGTGGTTGTATTGCAGGCCCCGTGGTCGCTGCTGCAGTAATATTGGACAATAGTCGCCCGATTAGTGGCTTAATGGACTCCAAAAAACTAACGAAAAAAAGGCGAGATGAACTCGCCATAAAAATTTTCGAAGGCGCTAAAGACTGGTCAATAGGTCGTGCAGAAGTATCCGAAATTGATGATATAAATATTCTGCAGGCGAGTTTATTGGCGATGAAACGCGCGTTTGATGGGCTCGACGTAGCGGCTGATTTTGCCCAAGTAGACGGCACATTTTACCCTGACATTAATTTACCTGGTGAGTGTATAAAAGGAGGGGATAATCTAATTGCCGAGATTTCTGCCGCGTCTATTATCGCTAAGGTTTATCGAGATGCGCATATGGCAGTTCTGGACGTTCTTAATCCAGGTTATGGCTTGATTAAGCACATGGGGTATCCGACTCCGGCACATAAAGAACAACTTGCAGATAAAGGTGTTCGACCCATTTATCGCCGCTCGTTTTCTCCAGTTAGGCGTTTATTACCATGAGTGAAGCAGTGCAGTTTATCCACCTACGTAACCACACTGAGTATTCGTTAGTCGATGGCATTATGCGTGTTAAGCCACTCATTAAACGCGCTACTGAGCTTTCAATGCCGGCTATCGCTGTTACTGATCAATCCAATTTATTTGCAGCCGTTAAATTTTATCGTGCGGCCATCAGTTCAGGTGTTAAACCGATCATCGGTGCCGATGTGTTGATTAGGGATACTGCGAGTCAAAAGAAGCCCTATATCGTCACGTTGCTAGCACTAAATAAGCAAGGCTATTTGGGCTTGTGTGAATTAATTTCAGAGAGTTATCTGAGTGGGCAAGATAAGGGGGTTCCCTACCTAACGAGCCAAAAAGTTCAGGATAAAAATGAAGGGCTGATTGCATTATCGGGTTGTTTAGATGGGCTTTTTTCCACCCAGCTTGAGTCAAACGATATGGAGTCGGTTGACAAGAGTGTTAGTGCTTGGAT
>Ga0105358_10002431_pt1 | contig 9993 bp, 5 predicted proteins | sample GOMGulsemesocosm_5_FD_83509 | JGI IMG/M metagenome (GOLD analysis project Ga0105358, IMG submission 83509) | Methane-oxidizing microbial communities from mesocosms in the Gulf of Mexico - GOM15C Gulf of Mexico | ecosystem: Environmental > Aquatic > Marine > Cold seeps | place: Gulf of Mexico...
CATTAAGTGATCAATATTTAGTTGAGCTAAGCAGGAAAAACATCCCTTTTGTTTTGATAAACCGCTATATCAAAGAAATTTCTCATCACTGTATTTATTTAGACAACGAATATGGTGGCTACATTATGACTAAATCTTTACTCGAACAAGGTCATCTCAACTTCGCCTATATTTCAGGTCCACTTCAAAAAAATGATTCAAAAGATCGCTATTCTGGCTTTCAGCGTGCTTTATTAGAATTTGACATTACACTTAACGAGTCTCTTTTTTATCAAGGTGATTTTCATCAAGATAGTGGTAGTAAAGCAATGGAAATGTTTATTAAAAGCAAGCTCCCGTTTACCGCAGTTATTTGCGCTAATGATCAGATGGCGATAGGGGCAATGTCTGTTGCGCATGAAAAAGGGTTTAATATCCCAAAAGATGTCTCTTTTATTGGGTTTGATAATTCTATTTTAGCGCAATATAGTTATCCTGAGTTAAGCAGCATTGATAACCAAGTTGATAATATTGGCGAAATGGCGGCAAACTGGGTGCTAAAACATGTTTATCAAGAGCCATTGATAAATATTGAACACATACTTGAGCCTCAATTAATTAATCGAAGCTCTGTCTCGAGCTGCTAATCGAACGTTCCATTTATATTAGTTTTTGTATCAATAGTTATTCCATTTTTTCTACATGTTTCATCAAATTTATATATGAATCGACATAGTAGGTACCTCGATCCTTAGCTAAGAAATTTATTAACTCGGCATGAGCTTTGGAAGAAACAGCTAAATAATCCCCACCCACACCATGAAAAATAATATTGACTAATAAGGTTTCAGGGGGAATATTTTTAATGTAATTAATGAGCTCATTTCCTGTCGAATTTATTGGGACCCATATAAGAGAAAACCTTTTGTCAGCACCGTGACCTTTAATTGCAGTAAAAAGATGATTTACTTTACTAAGATATTCTTCATCACCGACTAATAAATCATCACAGGGAACGGTATAAGTACGTTCAGTTTTACCATCAATAGCTTTCAGAAATGTATTAGCAGTAGTCAGTTCCTCAATCATCTGTGAGACACTGTATTTATCAAGGTCATGATGTTCTTGAACCCACTCTCTATTGGGTAGTGAAGCACTGCATGGATGATAGATACTATGATTGCCTAGTTCATGGCCATTTTTTGCTGCTGCTCTCCATTCTTCCATTCGAGCATTCATCACAGGGGAGTTTGGCGTTACATAAAAGGATGCTTTGAGGTTATGTTTATCAAGCTCAGGAATTGCATGGTCTAATTGGCTGTTTAGAGCGTCATCATAGGAAAGACTTACGGCTAATTTATGCCCTTCAGGCCAAGTGAATTCCTTGTTTTGAGTTTGAGAGATGCCTGATACTGAAAATAGTAATGCTAGAAATAAGAGGTGTGTTTTTATTATAAAAATCATATGTACATCGCTCCATGCCCTAACGGATTTTCGGTGCTTATTGTGTGTTATTAAAACACTAATCTTGATTGGTTTTCACAACTGATTTTATGATATTAATACGTGGTTCCATTTTTACAACTTGTATTAATACCATGTTTCGTGCTTCACCCAATCGACTTCCATAACCCAATTAGCTGTCATGGGAGAATCATTGATTTTGGCAAAATTCAAAATGGCAAAGAAGGGCTCAGCAAGTTTATTTGCTTCACCAGAGAGTCTATATACCTCAACTTCATCTAGACGGAAAATAACATCATCGCCAACCCATTCCACTGAATAATCGTGGTATTCGTTTAGCTTGGCTGCTTGAACCAACATAAGAGCTTGCCAATCACCATCTCCACACTTACCATTACTTTTAATGGCTCGTGCAGCATAATGATCTGGTCCGCCATCACTGTGATGTTCAAAAATATCAATTTCACCTGACCCAACCATCGGCCAACACACGTTTTCATCAGGCTCTTGTACAGGGGGCTCGTTATTTTGAGAACCGAGTAGCCACCAAGCTGGGAACATGCCAGGTTGACCGCTGTTTTCAACTTTTAAACGAGCAGTCCACTTGCCTTTGACAAATTCCTTGCGGTTTTTTGAGGCTATACGACCAGCTACATACTGGGTATCCGGATGTTGCTTGCCATGCTTGTCAAAATTATCACAACTACGCTTCTTGCCTGTATCGATAACTTTTAATTTGATGCTACCGTTGCTGACTTCACGCGTACCAAACTGGTTGTCTCGAACATAACAATGGGTCTCGTTATTAACCCAGATTGGTTGATCTTGCCAGTTATCTGGGTTGAAAGTCTCGAAGTCATCGAAAAAATCAATGTGCCAATCGCTTTTAGAACTTTGCTGTGCGTCTGACTCGTTTGTTGTTATGTCACCGTGCTCAAAGCGTTCTAAGGCGGAAACAGAAGGGATCATCATCATCCCTACAATTAGGAAGGTGATCAAACGTTTTGTTTTGCTAAGAAGGTCAGATATTGGTTTGTTATAAAACGGATTATGCTTCATTAGGGTATTTGCTTTCATATAATTGTTGGATATATTAAAAATAAACCAAGCAACTTATTTCCCTCTTGAGGTAAAATAAATTGCCTGGTTTTTAAGGCTTACAGAGTAAGTCTAAAGTCAATAAACGTTATTGAGCTACATTGCCATTTTGGTTACAAGGTGCTGAAATCATCAAAATAGAAAGTCCAGTTGGCTGCATCACCTTCTGCATCACCCATTACGCCATTTTCAAAAATCAGCGTAAGTCGAGTTTCACCTGTACTAGTACTGCCAGTAAAGTCAAAGCTTAATTCTTCCCAGCCTGAACCGGTATGATTTACTGTTTGTTCGGCATTCATATCGTCAAATTTAACTAATACCGGTACTGCGCGTTGTGACCAAACTTTCATGGTAATAACAGTGTTAGCAGGGATAGCTACAGGGGTAGAAAATGTCATGGTAGAGCCCCCCCACGTTTGACCTGCAAATTTCTGCATCTGCCCAACTTGAGCGCTAGTGTTAAACTCTGTTGATTGTGGGTTAGCAATAACTGATGCCGCTCCGCCGTCAAAATCGTCAAAGACATAAGTGGTTGGAGAAGCTTCAAAATCAATAGTTGAAGCATCACCAGGTATTACATCATCATTTGGTTCAACAGCTTCTCCTACTTGCCAGCGTATATTATCTAACTGCAACGTAACGCCTTGTTGATCTCCCCATGTTGGAAAAAGAACTAAGCCAGTATTTGTTGAGCTAATATTCAGCCCGTAGCCAACTAAGGTTGATACAGGAATTGAGATAGTTTGCCATTCACCATCACCAACAACACCTAGCGATTGATCGCCTGTGCCGCACGGACTAATACAATCAACTTTAAAGGTGATACCACTAGTATTGCTAGCATAATCGTTCACTTTAATGTCAAAAATCAAATCTCCGTCACTAAATGAACTTAAGTCAACCGGTTGTGCCGATTGAATATAAAACACACCATCGCCGCCATCAGCATTAAATACAACCTCTAAAACGGTGTCATGTCCAGCTTCTTCGGTTTCAACTAATTGCCAGTTTACATGGTTACTGGTATCGCCAGTGTAATAATCAGTGTTAGCAATATTATCCCAACCGCCAGCACCATTTGTCCAAACAGCGCTGTTAACGTTATCACTAAATACTTCAAGTACGTCTGTATTTATTTCAACTGAAGGAGCGTTTATACCACAGCCATTGTTGTTTTTATGAGCGCAGGCAACTTGGATGTTGTCTACTTGCACATGCGCTGCAGCACTAAATTCGATAACGAATAAATTAACAACAGCAGCCGTATTAAGTGCTTGCTCACCTGGTGTAGAAGTTAAGTCGTTAATAGGTACTGAAAGTGAAATCCAAGTATCTTTAGCTAAATCTGCAACTGCAAAAGATTTGAATCCTAGTGCAGGCCAACCACTGTCCATTTTAATAGTAATGGTACTATCTTCTGGTGTTACGGCGCTGTCGATATATAAATCGAATGTTATCTCACCCGCAGCTAACTCCCACCACTTGGCGGAATTACCCATTCCATATAGGTTGAATATTTCACCGTCTACCGAGCTAATAGCAATATTACCCTTATCACTGGTATTGATATCTAATACTAAACCTTGCTCACCACCGGCATCTTGTTCCTCTAGTGTAATACCACCATTATCCCAAGCAATACCCGCTTTTAATTCACGGCTAATTTGCACTCCATCTATTTGCCAGCTTAATTCACTAATACCGTCGTCAAATAATGTTTGACTAGCAACAAAAACGCTTTGTGGTGCAGGAGACTCTACGGTTGAGTTAATATTGTTGGCACAACCGACACCAGATTCTTCTCCGCTATCACATTGATAAACACGAACATAATCAACTAACATTTCTGCTGGGAACACTGTGTCGGCATTAGGATTTCCGGGCCAATAACCACCTACTGCTAAGTTAAATAACAAATGAAAGTCTTGATTAAATGGTGCTTCAGGAGCTGAAACATAACCATTTTCACCATAGTAATAACTCCACCACGTATCAGAGGTTACTGTGGCAAAATGTACATCATCAATAAACCAGCGAATTTCGTTTTGTTCCCATTCAATAGCATAGGTATGAAATTCATCTATTGGCGTTCTATCTGCATTTCCACCAGCACTAGTATTCAATGGCCAAGGCATGCCGTAATGTAAAGTACCGTAGGTAATATCGTCATTAACACCTGGACTTACCGCTTCCATGATGTCAATTTCGCCACCCGATGCCCAGCCACCATAGGCGCTATCGGTTGGCAACATCCAAAACGCTGACCATAAACCTTGACCTACCGGTGTTTTTACCCGCGCTTCAATACGGCCATACTTAATATCTATTTTATTATCACTGCGCATTCTGCCTGAGGTGTAAGGGTAGTTATTGGTTGGCTCTTCTTTTGCGGTGATCACTAGGTTGCCATCAGCCACAGTAATATTTTCTGCTTTATACCATTCTTGCTCAGCATTACCCCAAGCGGTTAACCCATATTCAGAGCCATCACCCGTTTGAATATTCCAATTGTCAGTATTTAATGTTGCTCCATCAAATTCGTCACTCCATACCATTGACCATGTGCCACCTGATGTGGCAAGAGAAACGCTAATGGTGAACGACTGCGTAACTTCATCTTGTCCGTCACTTGCCAAAATAGTGACAGCATGCTCGCCAACATCAGAAGTCGATGGCGTGCCTGATAGAACACCTGTCGTAGCATCAAAACTTAACCAACTAGGTAATTCAGTCGCTGATAACGTTACGCTATCATCAGCGTCTGCATCACTTGCCGCTACTGTATAGCTATAGGGATTATTAGTTTGTGCTGTGAGTGCCGGAGTTGAATCAACAACCGGAGCGCTATTTCTATCTATTATTTGAAGGGGGGCAGGCCCATCAGCATCGGTAATACAACCCGCTAAGGATAATGTAATACTAGCTAGCAGTATTGCTTTTGGAAATGGAGCATATATTTTTTTCATTTTTATCGTCCTATTTTTTACTATTAATGAAAAAGTCACATATGCGGAGGGTAAATAGTAGTCAAAAACGGTCAAGCGGACTGGTAAAGAGGTGAAGCGTATCTTTAATTCGATTCTGTTGTGTGAACGGCTAAATAGATGAGAATACCAAGCGGATAAATAAATTAATCCGATTGGTATGATAGCTGGCTAGGTAATAGTTACTTAGTCAGGTGATTGTTAAAAATTTTTGGATAGAGTAATCATAACGTTACGACCTATATTTTCAAAACCGATTGCCTGTTCAGTATCGTTATCTAATAGGTTATTTACATTTAATCGTAAATTCATGCTGTTATAAATCTGCCATGTCGCTGACATATCTACTTGGTTGGATCCCTTCATTGTTACCATGGCAGTTGGTATTGAGCTATCAAAATAATCATCGTTTATCGATAAACGAGCCATTAAAGACAGCGTTTCTAGTGGACTATAATTGATCTGCACACTTCCTTTCCATTCAGGTCTACGGCGCATAACTGTAACAGCGTCAAAGGTATCAATTTTGTTATAGCTTACTTGGCTGGCAATATTAAGTTGTTCTGTTGCGTTGAAAGTAATACTAACTTCTGCCCCTTTGGCGCTAATTTTAGCGCGGTTAACATTAGTAAAAGCAATCGGGTCAAAATCGATTAGATCTGAAAAGGTATTCTCATAAATACTGATTCGTGAAATGAGTTTTTCGTTGATAAAACGTCCTTCAACACTTAGATCATAATTTTTACTTTGCTCTGGTTTTAAATCAGTATTACCTACAAAGGGATGCCCCAAAGCGAAAAAACTGGGCAGCTTAAAACCCTCACTATATTGCATTGACAGCAATAACGTATCGTTCATTTGATAACGACCAATTAAGCGATTTGTGGTTACACTGATTTTATCCGCGTTATCGTGACGAATTCCTGCGGTGATATTCAATCCACTTAGGGGATCAATTCCTAATTCCGCAAAAATAGATTTTGTTTTGCGTGTTAGTGTATAAATTGCAAGGACAGGAAAGCCAAAATCAATGACACTGTCCATGCTGCCATTTTCATCGCTATAAGCAACTCCGATTGCCATACTTGTTTGAGATGACAATAGATAACTAACATGTGTATTGACATCCAAACGTTTATAATTTGTTTTACTGTCGATGGCTGGAACGGGATCTAATGCTCCTGGGGCTATGCCAGGATTTGAGTTATCCTCAATTCTTTTTGTCCAACTACTATTGAAAGTAACCCCCAATTGCTTTGTTAGCTGCTTATTGTATAGGGCAGATAAATTACGCTGACTGAAATCTCGTTCCTCAGGGCTACGAATAACGGCCAAACCTTCGCCGCCACTGTCCTCAGGGAATGTCTGTGCCGTGCCTTGAGCATAAAAACCTCCCAGTTGCCATTGGCTATCAGTTTGATCTATAGACTTGATTGTAGCGATGACTTCTTTGCGGGTAAATGCACTACCGAAACTACTGTTGTCACCATCTTGATAAGAGGCATTTAGGCTGATTTTTGCAATGTCAGCAAGCTTTACGCCTAAGTGTAGGTTTGCGCCTAAGACATCATTTGTGCCAGCCTTTACACTGACATGTGCCAATTCTCCATCTGTAGCTCCTTTTGTCTGTATATTGATTACGCCAGCAAGCGCATCACTACCGTATAAAGTGGAAAATCCCCCATAAAATATTTCTACTTTCGCAATGAGGGCAGGATCGAGTGTTCCCAAGTCAAATGCACCTCCTCGGCTGTTAGTAGGGTCATTTACTTTGACCCCATCAATGATAATAACAACGAAATTTGGATCGCCACCTCTTATGGATAAAAAGGTTAGTCCGCCCGCGCCACCTTGCTCGAAAATATCAATACCTGCTACACCACGAAGTACATCGGCAAAGCTATTGGTTGCAGTAGCTGCAATATCATCAGCAGTGAGAGTGACTTTTGGGATTCGGCCCTGAAGTGTGGTATCTGGAATATAAGTGCCGGTAATCGTAAAGGTTTCGGTGTTAACGGGAATAGCTTTAGCTATTTCATCGCTTGAGTCTTCGGCCCAAACCTGACTTGTTATAGTGAACGCTGTTAGGACGAGTAATACATTTAGCTTCATAAGATGTTATTTTCTTTTTTATCAAATACTAAAGAGCATGTTGATATGCTCTTTTACGATACAAATATGTTACCTTCAAGATTAAAGCTAAGATGAAAGTTAAGGGCAAAGTTCTATTTATTTTCAAGTGATGATTTTTTAGTGAGCAACTTATTCTCAAGTAAAACGAGTCGTGAATTAAGTTCAATGGCATTGGCTGTTGATTCACTTTTATGCGCTTGATCTCGCCCAGCCATCATCATTTTAATGAGTAAATCCATGCGAAATACACCCGCAATGATATCAAGCCGTCCATCGCCAGTCATATCCTTCAATTGAAAGGATACAATGCTGTTAGGCCTACTCGCTATATTGTGTCGGGTAAAATTTTGCTTGCCATCGTTTTCAAACCAAACCAAGCTTTGCCGTTTATTATCCTGCCAATAATTATTCCAACTTCCCGCGACTACATCTAAATCACCATCATTATCTATATCACCAGCCACGGCTGTCGCCGCACCATAAAATCTGCCTATATCGTGATATTGAAATTGAAAGTTTCCTTTGTTTTCTAACCACTGGACACCGTGATAAGGTTTTGGGTCCATCTGTAAATCATGGGCATCCCCATTAGTAAACAGAATATCAGGGTCTTTATCGCCATCGAGATCAACAATTTTTAAGCCTGTTGAGCCGAACATTGGATGAGGCGCTTCGGCAAGCGCTATTTGTTCAAATTTTCCTTCGCCTCGATTGATTAAAGCAAATACCATTTCATATTCTTGGGCAATTAAACTGACAATATCCATTTTTCCATCGTTATTAAGGTCAGCTAGAGAAACATTCAATGCGCCACTAGCACTAATGATATCGTGTTTAATGTGTTTACCATCTCCGGTGTTTTCAAGCCAAGCTATTTCGCCAACATTACCACCACCAAATACGGCAACGGCAATATCTAGATCGCCATCATTATCTAGATCTACTGGCCGAGCATCAGTAATTCGGCCAACGTTTTGAAGTATAATTTCCTTGGTATAGGTTCCAGTATCAGTACGTCTGAGTAAGAGTATTTTACCGGCAAGTGCTTCTGATGGCTGCATTATTCCAAGTGCAGCAATAAGGATATCTTGGTCACCATCTTGATCATAATCAACGACTTCGGTATGACTAGGTACTTGTATATCAACAAGTATTTCTTCCTGCCAACCTTTTTCAGTGTAACTAAGTAAAAGCACTTGATTTTTCTGCGCGTCGGCAATTAAAAATTCTGCTTTGCTGTTTGTATTTAACTCTACGGCATTTACATTTACCACTAAGGGCAATGCCGATTTTTCTGCTATGTCTGAGACAGCGAATGTGAGTGCGTCTTGACTATTTTTATAATAAGGCAAGACTGATAGTTCTGTTGGGCTACTGCCATAATAGTATGCCGTGATTTCTTGTATTGCTTGGTCAGGAATGAAAGGTGCACCCATTTTTTTAGCCGCAAGATCTGCCATGGCTATAACGGCACGAGGCCAGTATTTTTTAGGCATAACGTTTGGAGGTGGTACTTTATGGCATGCGCCACAGTACTGATTCACCTGAGTAAGCACTTCTTCAATGCTTTTGTGGCTTTTTGACCCAACATCTTGCAACGCGAAACATGCCCAGGAAGTCGTAAATAATAGAATTAGTAGGCCTATCAATACTGGTTTATGATTCATCTAAAAAGCCTTGTTATTATGAGGTTTACCGATTTTAAAACGGCTACTTAGCAGTATGAGTTGATTTTATAGTGTTATAAAATCCAAGCGAATTCAAGAACACTAAACATAATAGCCGTAGCATTATCTCAGAGACCATTTTAAAAGGATTCAAATAGTCAATAATCTTGTTGTTTTTAATCTAATTTATCTAGAAAGATGCCTCAGTTCAACTGTTAAATGTGATGGTACCTAATCAATCGCATAATGTACTGACAATGCGCTGTAATGGACTTTTAAGGGGGTGAGATGTCCTTGATAATACTTGACTCATTTAAGGTTCACCACTTCAAAGTATTAACTGCTATCTACGAGTAGGTAAATAAAAATAAATGATGATTTTTATCTTGGGGTATGGATGAGTCGCTTCTATCGCAAGACTGGTCCATTTTGCCTTGTTTTGATTGCGATACCTTATAATTTCCTTATTGTTACTTTAATAATACTTAATGGATAACCGCAATTAAATGAATTGCCGTTGTTAGTTTAGAGCATCAACAGTATGAAAAAAACAGATAGTAACAACATATTCTTATTGGTATTGGTATTGGTATTAGTTTTGATACCTGTATTGCTTATGGGTCGTATGTTAACAAACGATGAAGACAATAATCAGGCCAATGAATCTA
>Ga0105358_10002435_pt1 | contig 9986 bp, 9 predicted proteins | sample GOMGulsemesocosm_5_FD_83509 | JGI IMG/M metagenome (GOLD analysis project Ga0105358, IMG submission 83509) | Methane-oxidizing microbial communities from mesocosms in the Gulf of Mexico - GOM15C Gulf of Mexico | ecosystem: Environmental > Aquatic > Marine > Cold seeps | place: Gulf of Mexico...
AGATAGACACAAAACCCTCAATATTTCAGTTGAGGCTTAGTTATGAATGGTGCCGACTGCCGGAGTCGAACTACTGATACAAGGTAATGGCTTAATATTGCTAAAGCCACTACTAATGCAGTTTAACTATATGAATATCTACCTGAAATACAATAATGGCCCTATGAGTTATCAACCCGGTTTGTACCACTAATTAAAGAGGTGTAGTGTGATGATTTCATTAATGTTATTTACTAAAGAATACAGTGTTTTTTCCTGAGCCTTTAGCCCCGTAGAGTTTTTCGTCTGCAACTTTTATGGTTTGTTGTAATTGTTGAAGATTAACGTCGTCGAAATGGCTAGAAGCAACGCCAAGACTAATTGATTTAGATATCTCTTTATTGCCAATATTAAATCTTTTCTGGCTGATCGCTTCTCGGTACCTTTCTGCAATAATAACAGCGTCATTCAATGTTGTATTAGGTAATATTGAAATGAACTCTTCCCCGCCCCAACGTGCTAAAAAGTCATGCTCTCTTGTCATTTGTTTTAACGTGCTTGCAACACCTTTTAATACCTCATCCCCTACCTCATGACCATATAAGTCATTAGTCTCCTTAAAGTCATCAATATCTATCATAATAATTGATATATTGTCTTGATTAGGACTCGTTTGTAATACAAGTCCATTTGAGTAATCATAAAGAGCCCTACGGTTATTCAATGTTGTTAAAGGATCAATATTAGCGAGATTCAATGCTAAATTCTTTTCAATTCTAAGGCGATTAAACTTATCTGCCAATGCTAAAGAAAGTAAAGTCGCTTCTAATACCATGCCATACTCTATAGCCATGTATGCATGAGTATTATATTTGATTAATCCCCAAACCGTCATACAGGTTATTAATCCGCCACCAGCACCTAAAATTGTTGCACTAAAAAAGTAATTAGCGGCAGGAACTTTAGATATCCTAGCTATCACGCCTAGTAAAATAATAAAGAGAGTAAATATCAACATATAGATGAAGGCTAATGATATTACCAGTGCGTGATTGCTGATACCGACACCAATCACTAACGTTGTAATAATGGTCACAATAGTGATTAAAACTGATTTATATAATTTAGGGAAGTGATGTTTAAGCGAAATAAAGTTTATCGAAAATAATAACCCCGTAATTACATGACTAGCCATGAACACTGGGTTTGCCCACTTTTGAAATTCAGTATTGTTTGACCAAAACCAAGAAAAACCATAGCCAGTATAAGATATATTCATACATAAAAATGCGAACATGTAGAGTGAATAAAATAAATTGGCATTACTTTTTAAGCTGAGGCCTAAAAATAAGTTATAAAACATCAATGCTATGATTGCACCGTAAATAATACCGTACCTAAAGCTTTCTGCATTTAATGCAACAAATCTATTTTCCTTGGTGCGAATGTATATTGGGACAACCATAGGGTCAGGTGAGTCTACTCTTAAAAGCAGATAACTTTCTTTTGGTGGAAAATCAATGTCGACTTCCAAATAACGACTGCTAATTGGCTTTGCAGTAAATATGTTACCATCACCTAAATTAACATTAAACACAGGTTTGTTCTTAGAAAACAAATGGATATCAACAGAATCTAGCCATGAAGTTTCTATACTCACTCTTTTATTGATTGATGCATTACTACTGTTGCTTATTGGAAGTATTAACCAAACGGGATCGGCATTGATACCATAGGTTAAGTATTCTTGCGTTTGTAGTGTCCCATGACCTTGCTGATATTGAGTCAACGCTTCTCGTGCAGATAGTGAAGGTAAGGTATCTTTGAACGATGTTACGTATTTACCTAAAGCAGAATTATGATCTTTTGTAATCTCGAACGATTGAGAATATGCGGATGTCATATAAAAACAGCTTAAAATGAATGACAAAGCAATATATTGATTGAGTATATAAAACATCTAACTTAGATATAAAATAGAAGAATGATAATTTAATGTATCATACATAGTTTATTTAAAACATTTACTAATCAAGCAACCACCTCGTAAGTCAACTGAATCTCTCGTGCTAATACTCAGTTCGGAAATTTACACCATCAACTCACTTACCCTAATAAAAATCAACCGCAGTTTTAGCTGGTTATACACCAAGCCCATTACCCGTTTCAATATATTTTTTTTGGGCAGTAACGGATCAAATCCTTTTTTACTCGCACAACGTAACAAAGTAACGTTATATCAATGGATAAACCAATCATACTTACTTTATTCAAATTAGCTCCCTAGTCGGGGTTATTCAAAAAGGTGTGTATTTCGTGTCTAGCTCTTATGAGTTAATTTCTTGGTATGACAGGATTAAATCACGTATAGGGTGCAGAGTAGGTGGAGTAGGGGAGTTTATTAGTGCTAGTGAAACACCTATAGAATTCGACCAATCGATAGATACAAAAAAGCACTAACCGTGCTTCGACAAGCTCAGCATGAACCAAGAAAGGGATAATGCAGACGAAAAAAAACCTTAACATTGCTGTTAAGGTTTTTTATCTTCCTTTCGGAATGAATGGTGCCGACTGCCGGAGTCGAACTGGCGACCTACTGATTACAAGTCAGTTGCTCTACCAACTGAGCTAAGTCGGCACACAAAGCTGTGTGCGATAATTATATTCTTTATGAACTCATTATCTTGGCACCGTATTAACAGCAACTAATTGTTAATACTTGTAAAATGGTGCCCCGACCCGGATTTGAACCAGGGACACGAGGATTTTCAATCCTCTGCTCTACCAACTGAGCTATCGGGGCATCTAACTAAGCGTTTTCTCTGCCTCGTTAAGATGGGCGTATTAGACTGTTTTTCTTTAATTCAGTCAACCCTTTTTTTTAATTAAATTTCTGTTTGGTGTTTTTTTCTGCTGTTTGTCGCTTTTAAAGGCATTCAAGTACGTTTTAAATACTCGTAACTGCTTTATGTCTACTATTTACTCGGTGGAACGTAACCTTCGATGTCTGGCTCTATGCCGTCAAATAAATAGGCGACCATGGCAGTTTCTAAGAAAGTGCGATCGTCAACATTCATCATGTTCATTTTCTTTTCATTGATTAACATTGTTTGTTTTTTTTGCCAATGTCCCCAAGCTTCTTTGCAAATGTTGTCAAAGATGCGTTTACCCACTTCACCGGGGTATAGTTGAAAAGCTAAACCTTCACCTTCTTTTTTAAGGTTTTGGCAAAATACTGTACGGCTCATAAGTTTCTCTTGTTAATATTAAGTAATTATTACTGTGATTAATTGCAGATGTTAATTTTTTTGCAATAAGTTAATCAGTTTTTTTGTTGATGCTGCTAGACCTACGCTAGCTTCACCGCGTAAATCATACCATTTTTGTTTTCTAGGTTCGCTTATTTCTTGATTATTAATTTGTGATAGTGTACCTGCCTTTACTTGTGTGCAGTCAATTATAATAGGCGAAATATCAAGGTGAAAATGGCTAAAGGTGTGCCTAAATGTAGTTAACTCTTGTTGTGAGCCATGTTCTGTTAAGGCTTGTAAACCTAATGATTCTAACAAGTAGGTAATTTCACTTTTATGACTTACTTCATAAAAACACCATAAACCGCCCCAAATACCTGTAGGTGGGCGCTTTTCCATTAGAACACTGTCACTCGTTGTAGTTGTGATTCTAGGAATTACCATTATAGTAATTTTTTCTGGAATTTTTTTCTTTGGCTTCTTTTGGGGAAAATCAGCCTGCTGAGAACTAGCCATTGCTAAACAACTGGTTTTTACGGGGCATAATTCACAAGTAGGTTTACTGCGTGTGCAAACAGTGGCGCCTAGATCCATCATTGCCTGAGTATAAAAACCAGTATCAGTTGCGGGAGTCAGAGCTTCACTTAATGGCCATAGTGTTTTGTCAAATTTGGCTAAGCCAGTATATCCTTCTACTAAATAATTTCGGGCTAATACGCGCTTTACGTTACCATCTAAAATGGGGTGGTGTTGATTTAACGATAAACTTAAAATGGCTCCTGCCGTTGAGCGTCCTATGCCAGGTAAAGCGATAACTTGCTCTATGTCTTCAGGAAAAACGCCATTATGTGCACTGTCTATTAGCTTTGCAGCTTTATGCAAATTACGCGCTCTGGCGTAATAGCCTAAACCTGTCCAGTGGTGCAATACATTATCTTCATCGGCATTGGCTAAACTTGAAATGGTTGGAAAGCTTGCCATAAAATGTTGATAGTAAGGTATAACTGTTGCTACTTGAGTTTGTTGCAGCATAATTTCAGAAACCCAAACGCTATAAGGGGTTTTGTTTTGCTGCCAAGGTAAGTGTTTTCTGCCTTGGTGGTGATACCAAGTAACTACTTGAGTCGAGAATTGTTGGGCTGACTCAGATGATATTTCTATTTTTTGTAATGAGGTAGCCATAATAGGTGTATTAATGATTGTAAACTTCATTTTTAAGAACGTGGGGCAGTGTAACTAATTATATTCATGGACTCAAAAAATGTTTCGTTTTAATAAATAAGTCGTTATATTAAAACTCATTCGTTGTTTTACTTTTCCTCATAACATCATGATTATAAATACTCTTCCTTATAAAGTTTCCAAAAACATTAGCAATAAAGAATACAGTCAATATGCATTACCTGAGTATTTAGCAAAGCATTATTGGTGGGCTTACTTATCGCCAAAAGGGGTCGGCTTTTTTGACCGTCCTTTTATTGTTAATCGTATTTTATGGGGGCAGTATCATAAAATAGCGCAAGATGCGGTAAGCTTATTTTCGTCTGAAAACCCGTTAGTTAATACCAAGCAAGAAGTAGCAGGTATTTCATGCGCTTATGGGGAGTTTTTTCCAAAATTGGCCGAACATGACAATGTTAATCAGTTATATTTATTTGATATTGCGCCAATCCAATTAAAGCAAATACAAAAGAAAATACCAGCAGAGATACTCGATAAAAAATGCCAATTATTTTTGTCTAATGCCGAGCAAATATCTATTGCTAATCAGTGTGTCGATAGCGCCATTTTATTTTTTCTACTACATGAGCTTCCTGTGTTTTCACGTGCGAACGTACTATCAGAAACTATACGAATTACTAAACCTGGAGGCAGAATCATTCTCACTGATTATGCCGAAAATAAAAATGAACATTTTTTTAATCGAGTTGGAATATTCAATTCTGTGTTTGAGAAATTAGAGCCTTTTTTAGGTGACTTCTGGCGTTGTGATTTAATTGATGAATTATCAGAACAAGCAAAACGCCACAAAAGAAAAATTACTATAACGAGTGAACGTTATTACTTTGACCGTTTTTATCGTTTACTTGAATTTACGGTTGAATAAATTTATTTTATTGCGCGTGATGAAGTCTGTATAATAGCGGCAATTATTTTTAGTAACTATTATTATAAGGCTGTGCCATGAAAATTGACGCAAAAAACCGAAGCGAACGACTACGTAAAAAATTAAGAGTTGATGAATTTCAAGAGTTAGGTTTTGATGTTGCTTGGCAATTAAATGAAGACATCACTAGTGATGAGTTAGATGCATTTATCGATAAGTTTTTCAGTGAAGTTATTCAACCTAGCGGTTTAGGTTTTGGTGGTGAGGGTGACTCTTTGTGGCATGGTTTGATTTGTACACAAAAATTAGGCTCATGTACTGATGAAAATCGCGCAGCGGTTGAAAAGTGGTTAACTGACAATGGTGCTACATCTGTTGCTGTTAGTGCGCTTTACGATGTTTGGTGGGCCGAATAACTTTATTCGTTATAAATGGGCTTTATACTACTTTGTCTAAAGCCCATTTGTTTAGAGTTAAAGAAAGTTACCGTTACAAACGTAAACTAAAAGATTAGAGAAAATGACAGATAAAACTGAAAAAACACATAAAACCATAGAGCAAGCCGAGCAAGAAGGTAAATACATACGTAAAGTACGTAGTTTTGTTAAGCGAGAAGGTCGATTAACTAAAGCGCAAGAGCGTGCTTTAAATGATCATTGGGAAACCATGGGTCTAAACCATAGTGATGGTTTAATTGATCTGAAAAGCCTTTTTACTAACGATAACCCTGTTGTATTAGAAATTGGTTTTGGAATGGGGAAGTCATTAGTTGAAATGGCTAAATCGGCACCGCAATTGAACTTTATTGGTATTGAAGTACATAAACCTGGTGTTGGCGCTTGTATCGCTTTAGCGATGGAAGAGTGCGTACCCAATTTAAAAGTGTTCGAACATGACGCGATTGAAATTTTAGCTGATTGCATCCCTGAAAACAGCTTAACTACAGTTCAGTTATTTTTCCCTGATCCTTGGCACAAGAAGAAACACCATAAGCGCCGTATTGTTTCAGCAGACTTTGTTGAAACCATTCGTCAAAAGCTTAATGTTGGTGGTGTTTTTCATATGGCGACAGATTGGGAAAATTATGCACAATGCATGTTAGAGGATATGCAAAGTGCTCAAGGCTATAATAACTTATCTGAAAATAATGATTATGTGCCAAGACCAGAGTCTCGTCCATTAACTAAATTTGAAAATCGTGGTCAACGATTGGGCCATGGTGTTTGGGATTTACAGTTCGCTAAAGTGTAAGACCTATACCCAAGTTACTTCAAAATGCAGGATTCAGCTGGAATTAAAAATGTCTTTAGGCAAGGCATTGATTGAAGAGAATGGCTTTTCCCTTCTCAAAATCAATAACGCAGACTAAAACGTTTCTAAACCAGCCCTACGGGGATGCCTGAGCATAACATGCTCATCGTTACATCTGTTTTTAAGGGAACAACCCTTAATAAAAAGATGCGCCTTGATCATGTTCCGCTCAGGTATCCTGAAACTCGCATTTTGAAGTGGCTTGGGTATAAACTGTTTATACCAAGTTGAAATAAGATTCTTACCAATTTAGAACGGTAAATTAGTTACACGTTAATATGATGTGAGTAGTTTATTGTAAATACTCTCTCTCAACATGAAATAAATGTTGGGCATTACGTAAATTACCTGAATCTTTTAGCCATTGTTCTGTGATGATCTCTCTTTGTAAAGCCGCATGTAATATGCGGCTTTTATATTGGCACCAATAAAATAATGTTGCTGCTTGATGACATTCATTATTGGGGAATGTTGTACTGCGACTTTCATTTAATTCTTCTTTAATGCTAGCGATAACTTTATCTTTTAAATCATCTTCTATTTGTTGTTTAAAGCGAGTAAAACGTTTGGCTTTAATTAATTGCCAAATTAACCACATTAAAGAAGCTAAAGCGAGTATTGCGATAATTTGCATTTATTTATCCTGAGAAACATATTCACTTATCATAATAACAATTTCACCGACAAAACACCTGCTTAATTCAATTGTATTAGGTAAACTGATCAAATATTTTATATAAAAGGTTTTTTCAATATTTATGATTATCTTACGATTATTGGTTCTTGTTAGTTTAAACTTTATTATTTCTTGCGCGAGTGCAGATAATAGCATTCAAAAACTTTACAAATCAGTTAACCCTGCTGTTGTTGAGTTACATGTTAAAGCGTTAGCTGATCCAAAACCTGGACAAGCGATTTATAAGGCAAGTATTGCAGGCTCTTTAGGCTCGGGTGCCTTGATCAATAAGCAAGGCCGAATTTTAACCGCTGCCCATGTTGTTGATAAAGCAACGTCTATTGAAGTGATTTTTGCCGATGGCAGTAAAACAAGTGGTCATGTTGTATGGGTAGAGTCGATGATTGATCTTGCTATGATCCAAGCAGTTGATGTTCCTCAAAATATAGAACCATTGGCTTTAGCTAAGGCCGGTGATTATCAAATAGGCGAGCAAGTTACGGTTATCGGTGCTCCTTATGGTGTAAGCCACAGTTTATCTGTTGGTTATTTAAGTGGTATTCGTGATAGTAAAAAAATTCCAGCAACGGATATTGCACCGCGATTATTACAAACAGATGCTTCAATTAACGTTGGTAACTCAGGTGGGCCAATGTTTAATACCAAAGGAGAAGTTATTGGTATTGTTAGCCATATTTTGTCGAAAAGTGGTGGTAGCAATGGTTTAGGTTTTGTGGTTTCTGTTGATACTATTAGAGAAATTATGGACAGTAACCCAGGGACGTTCTCTGGTTTTATCCCTTTTTTATTAAATAAAAAACAGTCATATGCATTAAACAACTCCGCAGGACATGGCATGTTAATTCAGCATGTAGTGCCACGTACTTTAGCGGATAAGTTGGGCTTTAAAGGCGGTAACATAAGTGTCACTATTGGGCACACTTCTATATTGCTTGGCGGTGATATTTTATTAGCAATTAATGGCCATAAGATTACCGATGTAGAATCAGCTATTAAAATTAAACAGCGTATGGCGAATGTTAAAAAAGGTGATGAAATATCATTTGTTTTTTTAAGAAACGGCAAGGTGAATACTGTTTATTGGCAGGTGGAAACCACACAGTATTAGTATCAATTAATAGAAGTAATGCCGTTAAAAACTGAACATTAATCGTTAATGTTTTGGGCGTTACTTTATTTTAGTGAGTTCGTTATACTAAATTTATAAAGTCTTTCCCACAGAGCGATAGCTTGTCTATGATACTAATAAATTTAATTTAATTACTATTATACCAATCTCACTAACTATGTGATCATTTCTACTTGTTAAAACCAGCAACTACTTCGTTGTTTATTTAATAATTAACGCTGCATGGATGCAGCTTATTAGACAATGCAGGAGCATATTGTTCTGAACAACTAGTTATTAAAATAAACCCTTGTATTTGGCTGTTTTCCTTACGTATAAAATTGATCACCTAATTAATGAAACTGGTATTAGTTTTACTTTTCATCGTTAACTGCAGCTTGTGGCGGAAATTTTTCGAGTAAACTGTTAACAGTGTTCGTTACTGCGTTGTCAATGTCTTTCGATGATAAGTTCCCACTTGCTACATAGCTATCGCTGCCGTACCAAATTGCCTTTTTTGCATTACTTATATTGATCACTATTTCAGTCATTATGTCTTCTTTGCTATTTATTGGTAAGTTGGTGCTAACGGCAACACTACCTCTGGAGTTGCTGCCTAATTTTGATGTGCCTAAGCCAATACTTAATGAAGAGTTATTATCTATTTCTTTTTGGCTGAAATTAACATAAATGGTTAAATCAGCACTATTTAAGTCAGCAAAGGTGTTTTTTGTTAAGCCTTTACTGGTTAAAGCAGTCTCTACAGCGCTTTGTATGCGACTTATCATAATAGGGTTAGCATCAACCGAATTATTCACTTGAGGATAAAATTGAAAACTGCGAAATATTTGAAAATTTGTTTCTTGGTTAAAATCAATGTGAATTGTTGGCTTATTACTACAAGCACTTAACAGGAAAAATAAAATACATAGTGTGATTAATTTTTTCATAAATTCATTTTATAGAGAGGAGTTAAAATAATCATATAAGGTAAATTTCATTTTATAAAGATAACTTTGCTGTGTTTATAACACTTACCATTCAGGGAGGCGATTGTGTAAATTTCTAGTATTTGTTTTTTACATTAATTCCGATATTTTTGGTTAAGCTGGTATGAGAATAACAAAGTGTAAATTGTTAGCTCTGTTGTAGCACGTTGTTGTTGAATTTTCTTTAATGTTCTTATTACTATGTAGGTTGGGATTTAGCCCATCACATTGACGCCCTAAAGGGCGACCTACAAAGTATATAAAATCAACGTTTTATAGCATAGACAACAGTATCATGGAACAGAGCCAAATCGTTATATATCCGTTATAATTCAAAGTACTCTGAAACCTGCATCTTGAATGGTAACGGGTATATGTAGTTAAAAATACTTTCCTAGTGTTAAATAAAAGTTAATGAAAGTTGTTTGCAGTTGACTTTTATCTTTAACAAGCCTTAAATAGTTTTATAAGAATAAAACCTTCCTGTTTCAATGAGTGGCATTAATGAATAAGGCAATTGAAATCAATGATAAACTTACTAAGC
>Ga0105358_10002436_pt1 | contig 9985 bp, 7 predicted proteins | sample GOMGulsemesocosm_5_FD_83509 | JGI IMG/M metagenome (GOLD analysis project Ga0105358, IMG submission 83509) | Methane-oxidizing microbial communities from mesocosms in the Gulf of Mexico - GOM15C Gulf of Mexico | ecosystem: Environmental > Aquatic > Marine > Cold seeps | place: Gulf of Mexico...
AATATAATGAATGTTAATCGCTTTCTTATAACGAGTCTGCCCAGCATTCTCTCGTAAAAAATATTTAAATATTCGACTATCAAGTACAATCACTTCCGTACTACGCGAATACAACATCGATATTTGCTTCATCTGATCAGCAATTTCACGATAATCCATCAAATAAGCCATTTTTTTACTAAAGTCATCACCAAGAAACTTTCTCGCATTTTGAAAAGCTGCCACACTTTTTCCTGAAAGGTCATCCAATGATTCAATAGTAAAGTTGCTTTCAGCAAGTGAAATCGCCACATTTTGATAAACAATGTAAGGTTTCGAAACGTGCATATTAGGATGTTGATAACCCTTAGGTAATATGGCAATACCATTAACATGCATGCGCTGATAGCTCGTAATATTACGACCCAAGGGTATAGGAATAAATTTAATGGAATAATCAGACGAAAAAGCAGCTCTAAATAAATCTAATTGTAAGCCGGCTTTCGCCCCTTCAATAATAAATGGCGGTTTTGGTAATCCAGTAATTATTTCAAGAGAATTACCGATTGATTGATGCTTTGTTTGTCCTAGACAAAAGAAACAGGGCATGAAGAATAATAAAAAGTATAGTTTGTACATTTGATTGCTGTAATATCGAATATTTTCTAGGTGACATAATCCGTTGACAATATTCAATAAAATTGAGTAGTGTATTCAATTAAGGAGTTAAAATTAATGTCGAAAATAATTAGCTGTATTTAGTTGCGCGTAGACTAACATAATTTAATCAGTTTACTTGTTATATTTTGGTTATAAATTGAGCTTTTTTCATTAACTTTGTAGTAGGATAATTATGGATTCGATTTGGGTAGAAAGACGATTAGCCAGTGTAACAAAACGTCAACATGATCACCGTACACCTTTTCAGCGTGATAGAGCACGAATATTACACTCCGCCGCATTTAGACGACTGCAATCAAAGACTCAAGTGATGGGTAGTGGACAAAGTGACTTTTACAGAACACGCTTAACTCACTCACTTGAAGCAGCACAAATTGGTTCCGGTATTACCGCTCAATTACGTTCTAAGTTTAAAGATCAATGTAATGGATTGTTACCTGATGACGATACCTTAATTGAATCAATCTGTTTAGCACATGATATTGGTCATCCCCCCTTCGGTCACGGTGGTGAAGTTGCCTTACATTTTATGATGCGTAACTATGGAGGTTTTGAAGGCAATGGACAAACGTTAAGAATTGTCGCGCGTTTAGAACCTTTTAGTAAAGATTTCGGCATGAATTTAACTCGTCGTTCACTCTTTGGTTTGATCAAATATCCACAAACACTTGATAGTTTAAGTAATTCGCCATCTGCTGAAATACCTGATACACATCGACAGCTCAAAGCTGCTGACTGGCATCCTCCAAAAGGAATATATCATGATGACTTAGATATATTGGATTGGGTTTTAGCGCCACTGTCAGCAAATGATCGCGAACAATTTCAGCAATACACCTTACACAATAATAAACATCATAAAACACGTTTTAAGTCTTTTGATTGTTCAATCATGGAGTTAGCAGACGATATAGCATATGGTATTCATGATCTTGAGGATGCCATTGTCACTGGTATTGTTAGCCAAAGAGACTTTGAACAAAACGTTATTTCAAAGTTAAATGAAATTGACGATGAATGGCTTAATGAATATAACAAAGATCTTGCACAAAAGTTGTTTGGCGAACATCATCATCATCAAAAAGAAGCTATCGGTGGTTTGGTCAATTATTTAATTACTGAGATTGTACTCATTGATTTAAACGATACTCTGCAAACTCCTTTTTCTGAACCATTACTTAGGTTCAATGCAAAACTTCCAGAAACCGCAGCACAGGTTTTAAAAGTATTCAAAGAATTCGTTTATCAATTTGTTATCAAACAAACGGCAATTCAACAACTTGAATATAGAGGACAACAAATAGTCATGGAGCTTTTTGAGGCACTCGCTTCCGACCCTTTGCGGTTACTACCTAGCAGCACAGCCAAACGCTGGCAGCTTGCAAAAGACAATAGGAAAAATCATCAACGCGTTATTGCCGATTATGTTGCCGGAATGACCGACGATTATGCAACTAAACTTTATCAAACATTATTCCTTCCTATCGGGCAAAGTAGTTTTAATACTAAGTCAAATAATTAGAAGTAGATTATAAAATAACATGCTCGATATTTATGCTGGTAAACAAGCACTAAAAACAATTCAACAACAGGGTTTTAAACAGTCACTATTCACCACTATGCTAGGTGCTAGTGGAGGCCCTAAGTGGTTTACACTTTTTGGGCTTGATAAATATCTATTTGGTGAGTTTTTTAAAAGTAGGACAGATGAATTAAATTTAATAGGTTCATCGGCAGGCGCATTTCGTTTTGCTGCACTTGCTCAGCATGACCCTGTAAGTGCTATTATTCGTTTAGCCGATTATTATTCACACACAGTATATTCTGACAAAGCAAGTCCTGCAGAAATTACCAATAAAGCGTTGCAATTACTTGATCATATATTTGATAAAAACGGTATCGAGCAAATCGTTAGTAACAAGGTTTTCAAAGCACACTTTATTGTTAGCCGCTGTACTGGCTTAACTAAATATGAAACAAAATCCTTACAACTCATCGGTTTACTTTCCAGTATTGTGCTAAACCGCATAGACCGTGGATTACTTAAACACCAATATCAACGTTATGTCTACCGAGTACCCTCTTCACAGATTCAAATATCAGACTCATATGGTTTTGATACTAGTTATCTTGAATTAACCCAAGACAATCTAAAACAAGCGCTACTTGCTTCAGGTTCAATTCCATTAGTTATGAAGGGCGTAAGTCATATCAAAGATTCCCCGCAAGGCATGTACCGAGATGGCGGCATTATTGATTACCATTTTGATGTAGATATAAAGCCTGAACGTGGACTTGTTCTATTTCCACACTTTTCTGCATATCCAAAAGCGGGTTGGTTTGATAAAAATCTTAAAAGAAAAGTCAATTCCGCGCATTATGAAAATACCGTGATGTTAGTACCTTCGAAAGAATTTATCGCGTCATTACCTTACGGAAAAATTCCCGATAGAAACGATTTTACAACAATGGATGCTGATACTCGTATTCAATATTGGCAAACGGTACTGGCAGAAACAGAACGTTTGGCAACAAGTTTAGATAAAGTGATTCAAAGCCAAGATATGACAAAGATAAAACCTTTGCTTTAAGGGCTTTTAAAGTAAAAGGCACATACAGCACCTGCGGGATCTTTAATCACCACATATTTATCTTCTGTACCCATTGATTTAACGGGTGTGACTAAACTGCCCCCCAAAGCTTCTACCTTTACGACAGCGTCATTGATATCTGCCACTAAAAAATACGGTAACCAAGATGCTGGCATATCAGCATTAGCTCCTTTAGCATGACATATACCGGTAAAGAGTTGGCCTGAACCTGCCGTTTCTTTCACACTTTGATCAATATTGGCATCAACAGAGTTCATTGAAAAATCTTTATACTTTTCACCATCATGTGTCATGTTAACCGCTTCACTTTGCCAGCCTAATATCTGTTGATAAAAGTCTTTAACATTTTCAGCATTAGGTACCGATAAATCCATCCATGCCATATCACCTATATTGTTACCGTACATAATATATCCTCTCTACGTTAATCTTATCATTAAACCTGCTTTGGGTTTTTAGGGTAAAATCTATCAGGCAAACTCGTTATGTGCTCAAAAAATCGTGTGTCTCTATAAGGTAGTTTCATAAAGCCAGAAATACCGTGGCCTTTGATGGTAGGTAATAAAGTTAGAATTTCAGCGAAACATTGGGCAAACTCTTCTTTTTTATCATGATTCAGCAACATCAAATAACTGTGTATTTTTAAATGTTTAGGTAAGACTTCAAAAATAATACAGCCCGTATGATGAATTAAATTAAGCTTTGCCAAAACAGTCATGATTTCGTCAGGTAAATATAGGTACTCATCGGGATCTTTGCCATCTTCGAAATAAGAATGTAATCGTGTGTCATTGTCTAACTCAGGCACATCACTAATATCAAAATTTATAACTTGGTTTTTAGCCGCAACAAAAGGTTTTGATTCGTCATCCCTTTCAATATGTAAGGTATTTCGCGCATTAAACAAACAGCTCTTAAACATGCCTATACGAAAAATCCCTTGCGCCAAATGCACCATATTATTTACCGCACTTTGAAATGAATCCTGTAATTTAGGCTCAAACATTGTTAAATTTGAATCTATATATACGCCATCTTTTTCCCAGCGAATAGCGAGTCCTCCTACCACAGGAAAATTCCCTAATCGCCCAACAGCGGCAATAAAAGCTTTTTCGATATCACCCATACCCATTAAGTAGTTTTTATAATATTTCTCAAGCTGAACATCATCTATATCACTTAAACTGTCTTTATCACTAGACTCTCTTAAAAATGACTTACGGGAGCCATAAACAACCGTGTCAATTTCTTCACCACTAGGTTTTGTCCAAACGGGAATAAGCATAACAGGACATAATGGCGATAGTTGTTCAGTGAGTACAATATTTTTTAATAGGTTTAGGTGACGAAAAAAATAGTCTCCTGCTTGTCTGCGTACATGTTCATCATCTGCTAACATCCCTTCAATAACTTTTGCTAACATTTTAGGCAAACCTAAGGAAGTAGGCGTAATCACGTCACTGCCATAACGGCATGATTGACCTGAAGCTAGCGCATATAATGTTGCGGCAAGCCCTTGTTCGTCAAAGCGCGGTGAAGATAAACCGCCGCTAATTTGCTCAGGTCCAATGAAATAAACATCACCTAAGCGAGCATTAGTATGCTGTAAATCACTACTCATTAAGTCCATGACATTATTGGCTGTACTCTCCCCATTTTCATCACGTTGTGCAATTACAGATGAGCCCCAATCAACTAAATAAATCTTGCCCGTTGATTCATCATAGACAACATTTGACGGCTTAATATCGCCATGAACATAGGGTTTAGCTATTTGATGCGCCTGAGCACTACGTAGGTATAGTAATATATCAGCCAATTGAATTGCGATACTAACAATGAGCTTAGGGCTTAAAGGTCCTTCTTGGTGAGAAAGCTTTTCGAGATCGATACCAGGGGCTCTTGCCATGTGAACAATGGATTGTTTTTTAATTTTATAATATTCAATAACTCTAGGAATTCTCGGATGGTTAAGCTGCGCTTGAATTTCAGCTTCGTCTGCAAGTCGGTCTTGAACTTGTTGAGGTAGATTGAGACGAGAAAACTTAAAAACAAATGCATCACCCTTCTCATTTTCACCATTAAAAACAAAACCGTAAGCCCCTTTACCCACTAAATAAATATTTTTATAGCCCAATAAACTTAACTGCTGCTGACAAAGCTCAACCCACTGCTTTAATTTGGTCGCATCTTTATGACTCATCAAATAAACAGATTGCTCTTCAGCAATATAAAAATGTTGTAATTTTTTTTCTGTCACAGAATAAAAGCCTATCGTTTATTTACTTAAGTTAATAACGTATTGAACAGTTAAATTAGGAATATGTCATATTCTTGTAATATTTAAAGTTTATCATAAATTCACTTAATTGAAGCAGCGCTATCACAGATGTTTTGACCTTGATTGAGTATTCTCTAGATTATATTGTTCGACTTTATCGCCCTAATTTTAGGGCTTTTTTTGTTTACTATTTAGTCCAAATGTATAAACACCAAATCAAGTGCAAAAAAAAGACCAGAGGCAAAGCCACTGATCTTCTATTAATAATAGTCAACGTATTTTAAATACGCTCACTACTCAAGTAATTCTCTAGGTTACTTTAATTTATCTGCCAACAAATCACTTACTTGACTTACAGGTTGTGTGCCATCAATTGTATGATATACACAAGCGTCTGTAGAAGCCTCTGCTTGGTAATATGCAACTAATGGTTTAGTCTGTTCGTGATAAATACCTAGACGTTTGCGAACTGTCGCTTCTTCATCATCAGGACGAATAGCTAAGTCTTCACCAGTTTCATCATCCTTACCTTCAACTTTAGGTGGATTATAAACAAGATGATATACACGACCAGAGCCAGAATGTACGCGACGACCCGCCATACGTTCTACAATAACTTCATCGGGCACATCAAATTCAATAACATGATCAACATTAACACTATTTTCTTTCATCGCATCGGCTTGTGGAATTGTGCGAGGAAAGCCGTCAAGTAAAAAGCCCTCTTTGCAATCATCTTCTGCAATGCGCTCTTTTACTAAACCAATGATTAATTCATCAGAAACTAGCTGTCCAGCATCCATCACTTCTTTAGCTTTTTTACCTAGTTCAGTACCCGCTTTAATTGCAGCACGGAGCATATCGCCCGTAGAAATTTGTGGAATACCAAACTTAGCCATTAAAAACTGTGCTTGAGTTCCTTTACCTGCACCTGGAGCACCTAATAAAATAATGCGCATAAAATATAGCCCTAATAAATGTGTAAAATTATAATTACATTAGATCCATAATTAAAATGAATATATGAGTCTAATGTAATAATACTGTCATCAATGTTTTGCATTTCGGCAGGTACTATACAAGTTCAAATGTATGCAAACAAGTAAGAATACCGGGCAACAATTAAAAAAGAGGCAATAAAGCCTCTTTTTATACTAAAGTCTATAGACTTTGCATTCAGCAAATCATTATTTAGTTAAACTTAACATCAGTTTATTTAAACGAGCAACGAAACTAGCTGGATCTTTTAGACTACCTCGTTCAGCTAATAATGCCTGTTCAAACAAAACTTCTGACCATTGTTTAAACTGATCATCATCTTGTTCATCAGCAATATGTTTAACTAAATCATGTTCAGCGTTGATTTCAAAAATAGGTAGAGTATCAGGAACGTCTTGACCAACAGATTGCATTAGCTTCATCATTTGGCTACTCATATCGTGTTCATCGGCAACAACACAAGCAGGTGAATCGGTTAAACGTTGTGATAATTTAACGTCTTTCACTTTACCTTCCAATGCTGTTTTAATACGAGTAACAACAGAGTCGAATTCTTCTTCTAACTTTTCTTGTGCTTGTTTAGTTTCTTCATCATCCATATCTCCAAGATCAAGACCACCACGAGTCACTGATTGTAATTGTTTACCATCAAAATCAGTTAAATGGCTTACTAACCATTCATCAATACGGTCAGACATTAATAAGACTTCAATGCCTTTTTTACGGAATACTTCCATATGAGGACTATTTTTAGCGGCTTCAAAGCTGTCAGCAACAACATAATAAATTTTATCTTGCCCCTCTTTCATACGTTCAACGTATTCAGGTAAAGAAACATTTTGTGCACTGCTGTCTTCATTAGTTGAAGAAAAACGTAATAATTTGGCTACTTGTTCTTTGTTAGCCATATCTTCAGCTGGGCCTTCTTTTAATACTTGGCCAAATTCATTCCAAAAAGATTGGTATTGCTCTTTATCTTTTTTACCTAATTTCTCAAGCATTTTTAAAACACGTTTAGTACAGCCTTTACGGATAGCTTGTGTAATTTTATTATCTTGTAAAATTTCACGCGACACGTTTAATGGTAAATCATTAGAGTCTAATAAACCTTTTACAAAACGTAAGTACGTTGGCATAAATTGTTCAGCATCATCCATAATAAATACACGCTGTACAAATAATTTTAAACCATGTTGCTTTTCACGGTTATGCATATCAAATGGTGCTTTGGTGGGAATATATAAAAGTGAAGTATATTCAGTTTTCCCTTCAACTTTATTATGTTCCCATAAAAGAGGGTCACCAAAGTCATGAGAAACATGCTTATAAAATTCTTTATATTCGTCTTCAGAAATTTCTGATTTTTCACGTGTCCATAATGCTGTAGCTTTATTTACTGCTTCCCATATTGCAGGAACAGCATCTTTGGCTTCTATTGCTGGAGTTGTTACATTGCCTTCATCATCTTTTGCTTCTTCTACCGCTTCAACTGCAGGAACTTCAGCCGTTAACATTTCAACAGAAACAGAAATATGATCTGAATATTTAGTTACGATAGATTTTAAACGCCAATCATCAGCAAACTCTGACTCTTCTTCTTTTAAATGAAGAATAATATCCGTACCACGATTTGTTTTTTCAATAGTAGCGGTGGTAAATTCACCTTCACCAGCACTGCTCCATTCAACACCCTCAGATGCAGCAGCACCTGCAGCACGTGAACGAACGGTTACTGAATCAGCTACAATAAATGAAGAATAAAAACCAACACCAAATTGACCAATAAGTTGTGAGTCAGACGCTTGGTCGCCCGATAACTGCGAGAAAAACTCCGCAGTACCTGATTTTGCAATGGTACCTAAATGTTCAATAATTTGATCATGTGTCATACCAATACCGTTATCTGAAATAGTTACCGTATTGTTTTCTTTGTCACAACTCACTCGAACACGTAAATCACCATCACCTTCATAAAGGCTATCATCAGAAAGTGCTTTAAAACGTAATTTATCTGCAGCATCAGCAGCATTTGATACTAATTCACGCAAAAATATTTCTTTATTAGAATAAAGAGAGTGAATCATCAATTTAAGTAGCTTGGCATTGTCTGTTGCAAACTCATGTTTTTCAGGGGTTGTAGCACTTGTCATATTTTGAACCTATATAATTGTACTGATTGGGTCACCTATTTGGTCACCTATCGGGTAGTTTAACTCGTGTTAGCACGGGTTAAATCGGGTATGTGAAAGATGTTAGGGTGAGATTGATATTTTCAAGTGTAAACTTAAAATTAATCTGCTTTAGTAAAAATTAATCTACTTTAGTCAAAATTAGAAGAAATTGATTCAAGGAATGTATTGCATATTCCTTGGTAGAATTATTTATGTGTATGTAAGGATCTATTGAGCGTAGTTTTTTCGACCAGATAAAGCATGAGAAAGAGTGTTTCCGTCAACATATTCAAGTTCACTACCAACAGGAACACCATGAGCAATTCGAGAGATATTCACTTGATATTGTTTGGCAAGTTCCGCAATAAAATGTGCTGTAGCTTCCCCTTCAACTGTAGGGTTAGTAGCTAAAATCACTTCCTTAAACTGAGACGTTGCTAATTGTTTTTCTAAAATATCTAAACCTAGATCATCAGGACCAATACCATCAATAGGTGATAAATGTCCCATTAAAACAAAATAACGTCCTTGAAATTCGCTTGTTTGTTCGATGGCGATTACATCAGCAGGACTTTCAACAATGCAAAGTTGTTGAACAATTTCTCGTTTTGGACTTTGACAAATTTCACATAGAGTTTCTTCAGTAAAATTGCGACATTGCTGGCAATGGCCAATATTTTCCATTGCCGTTGCAAGTGATTTAGATAATTTACTACCACCATGACGATTACGTTCAAGTAAGTGAAAAGCCATACGTTGTGCTGATTTAGCACCAACCCCCGGTAAACATTTAAGGGAATCGATAAGTTCTTGAACAAGAGGACTAAATTTCATGATATTTAATTTTAGAAGTAAAAATAAAGATTAATTCTATCACTTCAAATTTTGTTTTTATAATAAAAACGCCTAGTAATTTAATTTACTAGGCGTTTACTACAACAATGACGAACTCAATAAAGATTATTGAATCATTACAGGCTCTGTTTGAGAAAGTAATGACAAGCCTGATTTTTGAAACTCAGCTTTAAATTCAACAAGATCTTTACTTAAGAAACTATTTACATCTTCCACACCTTTTTTAAGCGAAGCTTTTGCAAGTTCCATGTATTTCTCTGCTGTTACAGAAGGCTTACCGTAGGCACTCGCTACATAATAATAACCAATTCCAACTTTGGATGAGACCTTATAGCTTGTATCAACTATGCCCACTGTTTTAGGTTGACTACGTAGAGACTTATCTAATGATTTAATTGTATCTAATA
>Ga0105358_10002437_pt1 | contig 9983 bp, 9 predicted proteins | sample GOMGulsemesocosm_5_FD_83509 | JGI IMG/M metagenome (GOLD analysis project Ga0105358, IMG submission 83509) | Methane-oxidizing microbial communities from mesocosms in the Gulf of Mexico - GOM15C Gulf of Mexico | ecosystem: Environmental > Aquatic > Marine > Cold seeps | place: Gulf of Mexico...
AAATTACTTTATGCAGATACGGACGATCTAAAGTTAGGTACTGAAGCAATTGAAGAGCGCGCGCGTAATGAATTAGGTATGATAAAAGAAAATGAAACCTTTTTTCGTCTTATTCCGAGTAAAAGGCAATAAATGAAGCATTCCAAAGCAAAGGATCCCGGAGCCATATTTAAGCAACTTCAAGAGGTTAAGCAATTTGTGGTTATTGTTCCTGCAGCAGGCGTTGGTAAACGCATGTTAGCGTCGTGCCCTAAGCAGTACCTAAAAATTAATGATCAGAGTATTTTAACGCATACGATTAATCGTTTATTAAGTCATCCTAACATTGCAAAAATTATTATAGTACTGAGTGATGATGATGAGTATTTTGCGCAAACTGAGCTAGCTGAAAATACCAACATCATTAGAGTATCAGGGGGTAAAGAACGTGTAGACTCGGTATTGAATGGATTACACGCGATTAATGTTAAAAAGTATCCTTGGGTTTTGGTACATGATGCGGCTCGACCTTGTGTTACCCATGATGATATAGATAAAATCATTGAACAATGTACCAAGAACAATTGTGGTGGTTTATTAGCTGTACAAGTAGTTGATACCATTAAACAAAACAGTAAAGCCCACTCAAATACTGTTGGTAGCACAATAGAACGTAGTCATTTGTGGCATGCTTTTACCCCTCAAATGTATAAAACAGGCGAATTAAAGCAAGCGATAGAACAAGCGTTAGAACAAGGATTAGCTATTACTGATGAATCTTCCGCTATTGAATTAGCGGGTTTACCTAGCTTACTTGTTTTAGGGCGTCGCGATAATATCAAAATAACGCGCCCTGAAGATGTTGCTTTAGCGACGTTTTACTTAGATCAACAAAAGTTAGATCAACAAGCGTTAGGTCAGTAGAAGTTAAACCAACAATTGTATGCACAACAAATAGGATAAAATATGCGAATAGGACATGGTTTTGATGTGCATAAATTTGGTGGAAACGGCCCCCTTATGCTCGCCGGTGTTGCTGTGCCATACGAGCAAGGCTTTATCGCTCATTCCGATGGTGATGTCGCTATTCACGCACTTTGTGATGCTATTCTCGGCGCACTTTGTTTGGGTGATATTGGCAATCACTTTCCTGACAATGATGATCAATATGAAAACATTTCGAGCCGTATTTTATTACGTCATGTTGTTGCTTTAATGACTGACAAAGGGTATCAAATTGGCAATGGTGATATAACCATCGTAGCGCAAGCGCCAAAAATTTCACCGCACTTAACGGCTATGCGTACTTGTTTAAGTGAAGACTTATTGTGTGATATAGAACAGATTAATGTTAAAGCTACCACCACAGAAAAGCTAGGTTATACCGGGAGAAAAGAAGGTGTTGCCGTACATTGTGTGGTGTTATTAATACCTAAGGTTGAAGCAATACTCTCTATGCAAAAAGTGCAGAGTGTTTAACTTAACTTTTTAATGCAACAAGCTTAATTTTAACGCAATAAGTTTAATTAGGGATAAATAATGTTACCAGAACTTACCTATTTACATGGTAAACCAGAATCATCAGGGTTACTTCGTAGCCAAAAAAGTGACTTTAAAGTATATGAACAACTGCCTTTTTCACCAATTGGTGAAGGAGAACACTTATTTATTCATATTAGAAAAACAGGCGCTAATACAGTTTTTGTCGCCAGAGAGCTGGCTAAATATTTTAATGTGAAAGAGCAGCTAGTCTCTTATGCAGGCTTAAAAGATCGTTTTGCCGTAACGGAACAATGGTTTGGTGTGCATGTGCCGGGTAAGCAGGTTTATGATTTACAAGATCTCACTATTGAAGGTGTTGAAGTACTTGAATATGCTCGACATAATAAAAAATTACGTACCGGTGCCTTAACAGGCAATCGCTTTGAATTGATTTTACGTAATGTTACTAATCTTCAAGCCCTTCATAACCGATGGGGTGATATAGTAAAACAAGGTGTGCCTAATTATTTTGGAGAACAACGTTTTGGTATCGATGGCGGTAATATTGATAAAGCCTTAGCACTGTTTTCAGGCACTAAAGTTAAAGATAAAAAGAAACGTGGTATGTATTTATCTACCGCAAGGTCATGTATTTTTAATGATATTATCAGTGAGCGTATTCAGCAAAACAACTTTAGTAAACTACAGCAAGGTGATGTGTTAATGCTAGCGGGTACACAATCAGTATTTCACCTTGATAAAGTAGATGACACAATTGTACAACGTTTCACCGATAAGGATGTTGATATTACCGCAACTATGTGGGGAGCGGGTGAGTTAATGACCACTGATAACCCTAAAGCTATCGAAGAAAGTGTCAGTGAAAAACATATTGAATTTTCTCAAGGTTTACCACGTTTTGGCTTAAAACAAGAACGTCGTCGTATTCGTTTAATCGTACAAGATGCTGATATTGAAGTTATAGTGGATGATCAAGAAAATGATAACGCACTACCGTCAGTAAAAGTTTGCTTTACATTACCCGCGGGCTCCTATGCAACGACGGTGTTGCGAGAGTTGATTGATTATCAAGATGGCACGCAAAGGGTGCAAAGCTAGGATATTCAAATGAAATTATTATTAAGTAATGACGACGGTGTACATGCTTTAGGTATTAGGGTGCTCTACCAAGAGTTGGCTAAGTGCTTTAATGTTACCGTTGTTGCCCCTGACCGAAATTGTAGTGGTGCTAGCAACTCACTTACCTTACTTAATCCGCTGCGTGCTCAAACACTGGAAAATGGTTTTATTTCGGTTAATGGTACACCTACCGATGCGGTGCATTTAGGTGTTAGTCAGTTAATGACTTCAACACCTGATTTAGTGATAGCCGGTATTAACAAAGGTCCTAATTTAGGTGATGACACCTTATATTCAGGTACCGTTGCCGCGGCTACAGAAGGGCGGCATATGGGAATACCTGCCATTGCTATTTCTTTACTTGGTAAGCATGAGCAGTATTATCAAACTGCTGCTGTTATTACCGCCAAAATAATACAACGCATTCAACTTCACCCTTTAGCAGCAGATCAAATCCTCAACATAAATGTACCTGATATCCCTTTAGCTGAAATTAAAGGCATAAAAGTGACTCGCCTCGGTCATCGCCATAAGGCAGAAATGATGAAAAAAATGAAAGACCCTTGGCAACGAGATATTTATTGGTATGGTCGCTTAGGTGAAGAATTAGATGGTGGAGAGGGTACCGACTTTCATGCGGTTGCCAATAATTATGTTTCAGTTACACCTTTGACAGTTGATATGACATCACACAGTAGTATAAATAATATGACAAAATGGATTAGTGAAGTAACGTTATGAGAAGTAATACCATAAAAAGTCGAACGAGTGGAAAATCAAAACGCAGTGGTAAATTACTGGCACAAAAACTACAAGCAGAGGGCATAACTAACCCGCAAGTATTACAAGCGATAGCCAATTCACCCAGACATATTTTTATCCCTGAAATTTTAGCCCACAAAGCTTATGACAATACGGCTTTACCTATAGGGCAGGGACAAACCATTTCACAGCCCTATATTGTCGCTAAAATGTCGGAGTTATTACTTGGTAATGAAGGTGATAAGTCAAGCAGTATCCTTGAAATTGGTACGGGATCTGGTTATCAAACCTCAATTTTAGCGCAGATTATCGATAAAGTTTACTCAGTAGAACGCATTAAATCATTACAATTTCAAGCAAAACGCTGTTTGCGCGCGATGGACTTACATAATATATCAATGAAACATGGTGACGGTTGGCAGGGCTGGGCTAGTAAAGCACCATTTGATGCCATTATCGTTACTGCGGGTGCCGCAAGTATACCACAGGCATTATTAGAACAGCTTGTTGATGGTGGACGCTTAGTCATTCCTGTGGGGGAGCAAACACAAATTTTAAAAATAATTACCCGTAAAGGTGATAATTATAGTGAGCAGCAAGTAGAAGCGGTGCGTTTTGTACCATTAGTCCCCGGAGATTTATTATAATGACATTGTTCTCTGCTATTTATAGTTGGACGTTAAAATGGGCTGAACATAAATTTGCCCCTAGCATGCTGGCACTATTAACGTTTGCTGAATCAGTTTTTTTTCCTATTCCACCCGACGTACTACTGGCACCTATGGTGTTAGCTAAGCCTGAAAAAGCCTGGCGCCTTGCTAGCTTAACGACTGTTTCTTCAATTCTAGGTGGTAGTGTTGGTTATTTATTAGGTTATTTGATGTTTGAACCATGGATACAGCCATTAATCACTGATTTTGGCTATCAACATCGCTTTGATACTGCGATGAATTGGTTTGGCGAATGGGGTGTATGGGTGGTCTTTATTGCGGGTTTCTCACCGATACCCTATAAACTATTTACCGTGAGTGCTGGCTTTTTACAGATGGCCTTTTTACCTTTTTTACTCGCCTCAGCGATTGGGCGGGGATTAAGGTTCTTCCTTGTTGCTGGAGTTATTCAGTGGGGTGGTAGTGCTATGGAAAAAAGCTTACGTAAATGGATTGATGTTCTGGGATGGGGGTTAGTTTCCTTGATTATCATAGCCTATTTTATTTTACGTTAATCAGGCTCATCTTTGTTTCCTATGGTAACTAAACACATTAATGACATGAGTACTCCTATTACTAGCAGACTTAATCAAAGCGCGAATAGTCATATTGTGCTTTTATTTTTAAAGGTGCTCTGTTGTGTTCTTATTTCAATAAATCTGCTCGCTTGTTCATCTAGAGATAAGCCCGCGCCTGTCATTACCGTTTATGGCAGCACACTGTTAAAAAATAGTGTTGAAAATCGTATTGACGCGAATGAATATACGGTGCGTTCAGGAGAAACATTATATTCCATTGCTTGGCGGGCAAACTCAGACGTACGTCAATTGGCTAGATTGAATGATATTCGACCACCTTATAATATTTATTCAGGACAAAAAATATTTTTAGTCTCTAAAAACAAAGGAAAAAGTGCGAAAGCTAGCAGTAGTAAGCATTCGAGCAAAAAACAGACTAAAAGCTCTAATGTAACCAACACTCGAGTGATAAAAAATACTATTGCATCTTCTAAAAAGCAAGCGTATGGTGAAAATGTAAGCAAGAAGAAAACAGCCCAAAGTTATTTACCAAAGACGAAATTCTCACAAAAAATTAGTCGATGGCGATGGCCAGTAAAAGGTGAAATAATCGCAAAGTTTTCTTCTCGAGCACAAGGTAATAAAGGAATAAATATCGCAGGACGTCGCGGTACAAACATTAGATCGGCGGCAAATGGCAAAGTAGTTTACGCAGGTAGTGCGTTGAGAGGGTATGGTAAGTTAATTATAATAAAACATAATGATGATTATCTTAGTGCTTATGCTCACAATGATAAAATTTTAGTCAAAGAACAGCAACAGATCAAGTCTGGTGAAGTTATCGCTAAAATGGGTAATACCGATGCGCAGAGCGTCATGCTTCATTTTGAAGTGCGTTTTCGTGGTAAATCAGTTGACCCTTTAAAATACCTACCTAAAAAATAAGTAATACCAATGAATAAAAAGAACAGGAGAACGTGAGAATAGTTAATAGTTAATAGTTAATAGTTAATGCAGCTTTGCCACTTAAGGGAGAATAGTATGGTAAAACAAGAAAAAGAAACCACAGTACTGAAAAGTAAAGAAGAAGTATCATCAAGTTTAGATGCCACTCAAATTTATTTAAGTGAAATTGGATTTTCACCATTACTCAGTGCAGAAGAAGAAGTTTACTTTTCCCGTTTATCGCTAAAAGGAGATGAAACCTCGCGCAAACGCATGATTGTCAGTAATTTACGTTTAGTGGTTAAAATTGCTAGACGATATAATAATCGTGGCTTACCGTTACTTGATTTGATTGAGGAAGGTAACCTAGGTTTAATCCGAGCGGTAGAGAAGTTCGATCCTGAGCGCGGCTTTCGTTTTTCAACTTACGCCACTTGGTGGATCCGTCAAACGATTGAACGAGCGATAATGAATCAAACACGTACCATTCGTTTACCTATTCATGTCGTTAAAGAATTAAATATTTATTTACGTACCTCACGTGAACTTATCCAAAAACTCGATCATGAACCCACAGCTAAAGATATTGCCAGTATGTTAGATCGACCCATTGCTGACGTAAACAAAATGCTGCGTTTAAATGAGCGTATTACCTCTGTTGACACTCCTTTTGCGGGTGATTCAGGTAAAGTACTACTTGATATTATCGCAGATGAAAAAAGTGAGGGTCCTGAAGGTAACTTACAGTCAGAAGACATGAGTAATAATATTGTCAGTTGGCTGAATGAATTAAACTCGAAACAAAGAGAAGTATTGGCTAGACGCTTTGGTTTAATGGGCTATGAAGCGGCTACGCTTGAAAATGTAGGCCGTGAAATCGGATTAACCCGTGAACGTGTTCGTCAAATTCAAGTGGAAGCACTGAAACGACTTCGTGATATTTTAAGTCAGCAAAACTTATCAATAGAGACTATATTTGAAAGCTCGTAAATAAAAATCAGTTTATGTTTTTAACAATAAAAGCATTCCGATAAAAAAGTAACAAAAGATTGTAAAGTATAACCTTATAGCCTTTTGTTACTTCAGTGATTGAATTCAAGACTTAAAGCTTTGCTTTCAATTCAAATAATAAATCTAACGCTTGTTTTGGTGTTATATTATTCATATCAATATTGCGTAAATCATCTAATGCGGGATGTTCATCTGCAACTAAAGTTAACTGCTCAAAGCTGGAAGGTTTTTCAGGCAGAACTGATGGTATTTGCTTACCCTCTAACTCTGATAAGCGTTGCTTTGCACGAGTAATGACCGTTTTAGGAACACCTGCTAATTGCGCAACTTGCAAGCCAAAACTTTTACTCGCAGCACCTTCTTTAATTGCATGCATGAAAATAATGTTATCGTTATGTTCCATCGCATCTAAATGCACGTTAGCAAGCGTTGTGATTTGATCCGCAAGTAAGGTTAACTCAAAATAGTGAGTAGCAAATAAAGTAAATGCTTGTGTTTTTAAGGCGAGCATTTCTGCACAAGCCCACGCTAATGATAAGCCATCGTAGGTACTTGTTCCACGCCCTATCTCATCTAATAGCACTAAACTTCTATCGGTGGCGTTGTGTAATATATTGGCGGTTTCGGTCATTTCTACCATAAATGTCGAACGACCGCTGGCCAAGTCATCAGATGCGCCAATACGCGTGAATATACGATCTACCGTGCCAATTGTTGCTGCACCGGCAGGTACATAACAACCAATGTGAGCCAGTAATACTATCAAGGCGGTTTGTCGCATATAGGTTGATTTACCCCCCATATTTGGACCAGTGATGATCAACATCTTACGTTGTTCTGTTAATACAACAGGGTTGGCAATAAACGCGTCATTGGTCATTTGTTCCACCACAACATGTCTTCCGGCCTCAATATTAATGCCTGGCTGGTTTGATAAAACAGGTTTTACATAATTTAAGGTTTGTGCTCGTTCGGCAAAATTAGTTAATACATCAAGTTCAGCAACGGCCTGGCTTAATGTTTGTAATTGACCTAGCTCAGGTACGATTTTATCAAATAGTTCTTGATAAAGGCGTTTCTCTAGCGCTAAAAACTTACCTTGTGCACTAAGTACTTTATGTTCATGTTCCTTTAATTCTTCGGTGATAAAACGTTCATTATTTTTTAATGTTTGACGGCGAATATAATCATCTGGCACATTGACTGCAGCAGTGCGGCTCATTTCAATAAAGAAACCATGCACTTTATTATAACCCACTTTTAAAGAGTGAATCCCCGTGCGCTCTTTTTCCCTTTGTTCTAGCTGTGCTAAAAACTCAGTAGCGCCATCACTTAAATCGCGAAGTACATCTAATTCTTGATTATATCCAGGCGCAATAACACCACCATCACGAATTAATACCGGAGGGTTTTCAATAATAGCCTGTTCAAGTAAATTCTGGATAATAGGAATTGGTTGAATTAGTTTTACTAAGGTAGCTATATAGCCAGATGATACGGGAAGAATGTAAGTTTGTAGTGAGGGTAACTGTTGTAAGGTATAGCGTAAACGCGCAAAATCTCGTGGTCTGGCAGAGCCCAAGGCAATACGTGAAACAATACGTTCTATATCGCCCAAGCCCTTAAGAATAGGTTGAATGTCATGGTGTAAATCCGTTGTTAATATTTGCTCTATGGCATTGTATCTATTATTTAATGTTGTTAAGTCACGTAAGGGGAAATGTAACCAACGCTTTAACAAACGAGACCCCATGGGCGTTGAAGACTTATCTAAGACTGCCGCTAAGGTGTTCTCCGTTCCACCGTGTAAATTTTGCGTTAACTCTAAATTACGGCGGGTAGTAGCGTCAAGTACAACACCTAAACTGGCTGACTCACTAATTATCGCACGAATATGTGGTAATGCTGTGCGTTGAGTGTCTTTAACATATTGAAATAAACAACCCGCTGCAGATAAACCTAATAACTTATCATCAACACCAAAACCAGTTAACTCTTTAGTGCCAAATTGCTTGTTAAGTAACGAAATAGCGGTTTCAATATCAAACTCCCACTCTGGGCGGCGACGTAAACCTTTATATTGTTTTACTAATGTTATATCGGATAAGGCTTCAGGGTAAAGTAACTCTGCTGGTGTGAGACGTTGTAATTCAGCTTGCAATTGCTCACTTGTTTGTGGCTCTGTTATAACAAAACGACCACTGGCCATATCTAAATAGGCTAAACCAAAACCAGCATCAGAGCGCTTTCTTGATTTGGAATGGTTTTCAACAATGGCAACAATTAAGTTATCTTGTCTGTCAGTAAGTAGTGCTTCATCACTTAACGTACCGGGGGTTATTACGCGAACAACTTTTCGTTCAACCGGACCTTTACTGGTCGAGGGATCGCCAATTTGCTCACAAATAGCAACAGACTCACCTAACTTTACTAATTTGGCTAAATAATTTTCGACCGCATGATAAGGAACCCCTGCCATAGGAATAGCATTACCACCTGTTTTCCCTCTAGCGGTTAATGAGATATCTAATAAATCAGATGCTTTTTTAGCATCATCGAAAAATAGCTCATAGAAATCCCCCATGCGATAAAAGATTAAAATATTGGGGAACTCAGCCTTAATGGTTAAGTATTGGCGCATCATCGGTGTGTGTTTGGATAAGTCTTGCATGATTTTATTATACTTTTTCTTATTTATATCAAGTGATTGTAAATGTTTTTATGCTTAGTGGTAGCTTGTGAAATCATTAGAAACCTGCTGAAAATACCTGAATTTGCTTATCAAAGTGTAGGTTTAAGTGTCGGTTTTCAATGTGCTATACAGTCAGTTTCGAACAACCTACACCTTACTAATAAAAACACCTCTTATTCGTTAATGATACTTGGGAAAAATAGACAGGGCTAGTAATAGAATATGAAAGAGAAAAATAATCCGATTAATGATTAAAACAATGAAACCTCAAATAAATATATTTCTGATAGCAATGAAAATAGAGGTTTGAGAGTTACTTGTGGAAGTATAAGAATAAAATCATTCGGTTATCGATATAAAAGCCCCGTTACTAAAAAATTAACCCAAATTCAGATTGGGCGTTATCCTACTGTTTCATTAGCAGATTCAAACTATTTAATTCCATTATCGTAAATACCTGTTATTGCGCTAACAACTCCAAGTTATAGTGAGTTTTTATAAAATTGAGTAGTAAATAACTTAATTGATTTGATATAATAATATCAATTATTGTGTTTATGATGTGGAACTTGATCTTATGTTATCAATTTTATCGGCTTCTGATTTAAGTGGATATCTTGCAACTTCACTTAAAAACAAAAGAAAATGGTTAAAACACAGTCGTGATAAAGCGTCTGAACTTTCGGGTGTTCCTGTACCTACGCTTAGGCGGTTCGAGGATACTGGTGAGATATCATTACGCCA
>Ga0105358_10002438_pt1 | contig 9982 bp, 7 predicted proteins | sample GOMGulsemesocosm_5_FD_83509 | JGI IMG/M metagenome (GOLD analysis project Ga0105358, IMG submission 83509) | Methane-oxidizing microbial communities from mesocosms in the Gulf of Mexico - GOM15C Gulf of Mexico | ecosystem: Environmental > Aquatic > Marine > Cold seeps | place: Gulf of Mexico...
CTAAAACGTCAGTGTCGGCGACTGCTTCTGCCCGCTCAACCTTGGCAACCATCATGGCACTGCCTCCGGCGTCCTTCAGCAAGCCCCTAGCCAGTTCGATATCAGCGCCTGAGCGAACAAAAGATACCGCTAGGTAGTCAACGGCTAGTTCAGCAGCCAGAACGATGTCGGCGCGATCCTTGTCGGTCAAAGCTTCTGCCGACAGACCTCCACCTTCACGGTTAATGCCTTTATTGTTCGATAATTTTCCTGCAACTACAGTTTTGGTTTCAATTCTCTGTCCCAAAACCGATACGACCTCTAACACGACCCGACCGTCATCCAACAACAAACGATCACCTGCGCTAACATCTTCAGGCAGGTTAGAGTAATCAATGCCCACTTGATGCTGGTCGCCCGCGTCTCGGTCCAGCGCTCCGTCTAGGGCGAACTTATCGCCCATCCCAAGCATGATTGGGCCAGCTGCAAACTTTGCGATTCTGATTTTAGGTCCCTGTAAATCACCGAGTATCGCTACGGTGCGGTGCAGCTTCCGTGCGAGACTACGAACATTATTGGCGCGCTCGCGATGATCATCATGTGTACCATGAGAGAAGTTAAGTCTTACAACATTTACGCCGGCTTTAATCAACGCCTCCAACATCTCTATAGAGTCAGTAGAGGGTCCAAGGGTGGCAACTATTTTTGTTCGACGAATCGCGCTCACAGGTATCTCCAGTCATTACAGATGGTGACCCGAGCATGCGCCCGAGCTCAAAACGACATTATAACAGTTTTAAATGACAACCGTGTAAACGGCTTGGACGAGCTGACTTGGCGTATCCGTGGTTTAGGTCTGGCTGCAAATAAAGGTCTGCAGTGAAAGAATCTTTAGCGTGGGTCTACATAGAGGGGATGTGACTGTGAAACTTATAAAACACTTAATGAGCCATTACTTTTTCAGCATCGCAGCGCTGGCAACGATAACGCGTCACCAGTTTTCCTTGTTTCACATCGAACTGTTTTTCGTTACAGGGCTTCCACTTATGAAAGCCGCTGCGGCACAAGCTTTTACCTTTGTGCTTTTCGAAGGGAGATTTCCGTTTGAAGGGAAGTATATCAGCCATGTTTAGCCTGTTTCGAACTATCTAGAATCAAACCCTAAAGCTTAAACTACTTTAATATGCCAAGGCTCATACCGTACGCCAAGTTGGTTGTCGGCGGTGTAACGAATTTGGATGTAACCAAGATCTTCCATCCGTTTAAATTCATCGGTTTTTGCAAACTGGCCGGTGAAGTTTTTAGCTCCCCAACCAATACGGCCTACATCAAAATCTCCAACGCCATGATAGGAATGCCCTGGAGGTGCCAGTGAACGCGAGGCTTTGGATAAATTGTAATCGGAGGCAATCGTTTTATTCAAAAACAAATACATTTGTTTTATGTTGCTACGAATACCTGAGGTTAAGATGACGTTACGCCCAACATCGCCCTTTAGCTTTTCATAGTAAGCCAAAGAAACATCGCGGAATAAATAATGCCCCGAATACGGTACTTTTATAATTTCTTTGCTAGGAACCATATCTGACATTTTTGCCGAAACTTTGTCGCCAAAAAAACCGTAATCACTGGCGCGCGTTTCAAATATTTCATCCATAAACGTTAACTCTTCGCGAGTAAAACGTCCCATTTTGGAATATTTTCGACCATAGCGAATAGCATGATCCAAACTTAAAACATTAAAGTTTCCATGACCAACCACACTCTGCAGCTTTTCCAAACGTAGCGCCAATGAGTGTAATAACTTACGTTTATATTCTTTAAGATAAATATCGTCAACAAATTCATTTTCGAAATTCCGGACCTTTTCAAGGACGGAGTTTTCGCCTGCCCCATTCCCATGGGAATGCACATGAATGGGCACTTCTGTTTTCGCAACAGAAAGGTCAACTGGGTTTAATCGATTAGGAAGCGCCTCTGCTCCTGCTATTTCAATCGGTCCGGGGCTAGTCGCCTCTGAGGCTACTTTGGACAAGCTTTCAAGAGAGTTCGATCCAGCGTCGGCGATCATGTCGACGGTGCTAGTATCAGTAGCGTTCGCTTGAGCTAGTATCGGCTCACGAATTACCGCTCCCTTGAGCTCATTACCTGAATTTAACTCGCTAAGCTGAACAGACTTAGGCTCAACAGCGCTTTCAATAGACCTATTGTTGAAGTCACTCGCCAGTTGATTTTTACTCAGGGGGCTGAACTCTGAGCGTGCCTGAGAAATAGAACTGGGATCCATCCGAGGTACGAACTCAGAATCAGACGGGGGATCAAACGGCTCAGGGTCGATATCACCAGGAGTCGAAGCCAAGGGGGCCTCAAGTATCTGGTCATCATTGACCTTTTGCCAGACGTAAGTGTTCGCGCCTGTAAAAGCTGCACCTGCCACAAAGCCGACTAATAAATCCCGACGTTTCACTGTTTAATCCCCAAAAAACTGTCTCTACCTAAGCCACCAATAATAGTGGCCTGTTTTCGATTATATTCGTTTTTTTACAGCCCGTGACCTCTAGAACTCTATAAATTCATACAGTTCTGAATCATTGCACCCTGCCATGGTGCTTATTTTTATGCGCCATACTGCCGTTTTCCGGACACTATTATAATAATAGTTTAAAAATTTGAAAAACGTCCAGTTTCTGGCGCTAATTTCACGAGAAAAAGCTTTGAAGTAGCCTTTTCAGTGATATTTGCTTGATTTCCTAGAGCTATGCTAATAATTAGCGCTAAAGGTACGCGCTAACTATATGATGAGTAAGCATATTTAAATAGTTTTTTCATCATTCTAAGCCAATTTTGGAGCTATAGGGGGCTAAAGTATAACTATTCCGCCACAGCCGCTGAAATTAGGTTTTTGGGAGTGTCACGCCTCGCTGCCCTTGGTATTTACCACCGCGATCGAGATAAGACGTCTTACAAACTTCGTCGGATTCAAAGAATAGCATTTGTGCCACGCCTTCATTGGCGTATATCTTCGCCGGTAATGGAGTTGTATTTGAGAATTCCAACGTCACATGCCCTTCCCACTCTGGCTCAAGAGGCGTCACATTAACAATGATACCGCATCTTGCGTAGGTTGATTTACCCAAGCAAACTGTTAATACGCTACGGGGAATCCTGAAGTACTCCACGGTCCTCGCCAGCGCAAAAGAATTGGGCGGAATAATACAAACATCGCTTTTGATATCGACAAAACTCTTTTCGTCGAAGTTCTTTGGGTCAACAATGGTTGAGTGTACGTTGGTGAAGATCTTGAATTCATCCGCGCAACGAACATCGTAGCCGTAACTTGATGTACCGTATGAGACCAGACGTTGTCCCTCACTGTCGTACCGAACTTGCTCAGGCTCAAAGGGCTCGATCATATTATGCTCTTCGGCCATGCGGCACATCCACTTATCCGATTTTATGGACATATAAAACGCCTCGTTAATACACTGTAAATTAGACTTAAGGGAGGCTGGATACTCAGTGGTTCCCGCCTTTTGACTTTGATACTGACCGCCACGCTTGCGGCTCAAAATTAGGCCGCCATAATATCGGTTTTTACGGGCCGGCGAAAGGAAATGGTATAGCTGTCACATTATGGCGGCAGCCAACCAACCTCTAGCCTAAAAAACGATCAATATTTAGGGTGTGGTCCATCTGATTAAAACGTCCAATAAAGCATTGGCCGCAAAACCGCCTAAGCCAACTTACGGATGCCAACCGCCGATCTAAGCTTTTCAAGCAAGGGCGCGCTGTAAGCTTGAGCTTTGGCTGCACCCTGCTGCAAAACGACTTCTATGTCGCTTGGGTTCGCCATCAATTCGTTATAACGCTCGCGAGGTTCTTTCAGCTCGGTGTTAATGAGCTCGAACAATTCTTTTTTCGCATCACCCCAGCCGATCCCGTCAGCAAAAGCCTGACGCATTTCTTGCTGCTGAGTCTGGCTGGCAAATGCGCGCCAAATTTGGAATACCGTCGAAGTGTCGGGGTCTTTGGCTTCGCCTGGCTCTAGCAAATTGGTTTTAATTTTATTGATGTGCTTACGAAGTTGTTTTTCACCCAAGAACAGAGGGATGGTATTGCCGTAACTTTTGCTCATTTTACGGCCATCCAAACCCTGGAGTACCGGAACGTCTTCATCAACCTGGTATTGAGGTAATGTGAGCAAAGGTTGTTTTTTACTCGCGTATAAATGATTAAAACGCTGAGCCATGTCTCGGGCCATCTCGACATGCTGAATTTGGTCTTTGCCGACAGGCACCTTGTTCGCGCCAAACAAAACAATATCGGCAGCCATTAGTACCGGGTAGCTGAATAAACCCATGCTGATTCCAAAATCTGGATCCTCGCCCGCCTCTCCATTCGCATCAACGGCACCTTTGTAGGCATGAGCCCGGTTCATCAATCCCTTTGCGCAAACGCAATTAAGCAACCAATTGAGCTCGCCTATTTGAGGAATGTCAGATTGGCGATAAAACATTACGTTTTCAGGGTCCAATCCAAGAGCTAGCCAACTGGCGGCGATCTCCAAGGTAGACTGGTGGACCAACGCGGGGTCCTGGCATTTTATGAGAGCATGGAAATCAGCCAAAAAATAAAACGACAAATTGTCGCTATTACGACTCGCTTCTATTGCTGGGCGGATTGCGCCGACGTAGTTGCCAATATGTGGGGTGCCGGATGTTGTGATGCCGGTTAAAATACGCTGTTTTTCGCTGTTGCTCATGCTTCTATCTCAATGAAAACAACCCTCGCGCCTAGAAGGTTAAGGCCTAAGGTTTGTTTTTGGTTGGAAATTTTATTGCTCGAATAAGGTCCGTAATGATACAGCTTATCGGGATCGACGCCCAAATGTATTAGCGCCAAGCCCTATAAATTGATGGGTGCTGGAGTAAATTGATGTTCATGCCGGTGAAATACTGATCACCCGGCTAAAAAGTTCTCTATATTTTGGGCCAAGGACCTGAAGACTAAAGGAACTACGAATATCATTCCTCAAAACTTCTGCGCTTGCAGGGGCTTGTTGAGCCCCAATCTCAAGGCCTGCATTTTCTGAGCGCGGGACAACACACCCCTCCTGCCATAACACTATCGATTGCATGAGATGCACAGACAGCTCGTGCGCCTCTTCCTGTGGGCATTCTACATTGCTGGCATAGCACGAGCTCTCGCCGAACCACTCGGGGTATACAAGGCGCCTAGGGACTATAGCTTCACACCCCATCGCGCTAGCTTCTAAAACAGACAAACCTTGAAAATCATGGAGCGCTGTCGATAAGACCCCATTACTCGCCCGTAGCAAACGCCAATACTCGTCTTTGTTTTCAAGAAAGCCCCAGCGCCCTAACATTCCAGCCTGCGCCAACATCTCCTTAATAATTTCAAATTCTTTGGGCTGGCGCCGAAATGCCTGGCCAACAATATGGAAACAAGGTTTAGGGGCCGAATCTTTCCTCGAGCTCCATTGTTGAATAAATTCGCCAATACAGGCCAGCAACTGTTCGGGTCCTTTGTCATATTCCCAACGATGATTCCACACAAGGTGATACCTGCCTGGGTCATAGCTGACACTAGGTGAATCCGCCTCCTGCGTCGAAGTGTCGGGTGCATCAATAATTTTAGGCTCGGGGACAAATACAGGCACGGGGATTACAGCACTTATGCTTTTGAGCTTGTCGATTAAACCACCGGGCATCTCGTCGGGTAGACTCTTCAGTAGCTGACCGGCTCCCGCCAAAAATGTTTGTCGATTAAACTCAGAGTTAAACACAATAGCATTGGCGCACAAGGCTGAGTAGATACTGGTTAACTGTGGCTCCACCGGTGATTGTTGTTGCGCCGACCCTGGGTAGGCAAACTGGTTTTCATGGAAATAAACCACAGTTGGAAATTTTGCGAGCGCTGGAACAAAGCCTCTCAAGGCAGACAAGTCCACCATAGAAGTTACGAGCAGCATGTCATAGTTTTGCTCAAGGATTTCTCGCTCTTTAAACGCCCAAGTCAGACTATTACCTCGCTGTCGCCAACTAAAATAACGCGGCGGTAAAATCAACTGCTGCCACGTCCAGTCATTGAAATAAGCGAGCATTTGTTCACGCCAATGTTGATGGCTTTGAGCATCATACGCAGACAACAGCAAAACTTTCATGATGGTACCGTTAACAGTAAAAAGGACATTGTTAGAAATTTATCCACTAGTACAAAGCAGGCTTTGCCCTTGCATTGAACAACTGGCAAAACACGTTTGTGGAAATGGTGAAAAGCAAAATATATTTGATACAAGGGGGGAATAAAGAGGTGGCGGTCATAATCTTAATGAAAAAATAATCACAGAGATGGCTAAGGTAAAGCCTCCAAAATTCCAACGAAACTAAAAGATTGTTTTATCGCTGAAATAAACTTCTGAAAGCTTTACCGTGGCCAACGAGCCAAACTAAAGTATTAGTTACAACTCCACTTCCTGAACATCGGTGTTACGCAGGAGTAAAACATCCAAGCCAGCTTGGACCATAAGTTGAACGGCAACTTCAGAGCGCCGACCACCATAGTCGCTGACAACATGGAGTAGCGCTCGGTCCATGTCCGCTAGTTTAGGCCTCAAATAAGACAATGGGATATTTTCAGAACCTGACAACTGCTGCTGCTTGTACTCAATCGGTAAGCGCACATCAATCAAGCGAATTGCTCGGGTATCTTCTTGAAGCTTAAAAAATTCTGCCACTGAAACGTAATTAACTAAGGGTTTATGCAAAAGTTCGGCAAAACTCTCCTTACCAAGGCACATTAACTCCCCATCGCTGCTCATCTCAACGGTGGCGTTACGGGTAGTATTTCCAACCAAAGCCTCTTCGCCGAAGTAATCACCACCGCGTAGCTTGGCCTTACAATAACCGGCTGAATCCAGCACTTTAGCGGTACCGGTTTTAATCACATAAAAATAATCGCCCTGTTTGCCAACGGTTACTATAGCCTCGCCTTTTACTACCGAGCGAGGAACGAAGCGTTGAAATAGGGTTTGAATATTTCCTGGTGGGATTCTAGAGAATAATGGGGCGGCGAGTAAAACACTCATCCAGTCTGTACTAGCCTGCTCATCGACAATAATATCCAACTGAGGGGAATCATCGATATTGGCGCTTTCACTCCAGACCATAACGAGATCGAGAAAGTCCCGCTCAATAACCAAGGCTTGAACGTCAGTTTTAGCAAAAGCAGAAACTCGTGCAGGCTGAGTATTGCACAACGGGTGCCTAGCTTGCAGACTCGTATGATTAACGCCTATCCGAGATAAATCTGCTGCAACAAGATCAACACCACCTTTAAGTAAATAATAGGTTTCGGAAAGTTTTTTCCCACGCTGGAATAACGCATCGCCCTTTGAAAAGTCACGGACTGAAACTCGACTCATCGCTTTACTTAAATAGTCAGCAGATAAGCTATCGAATGGAGAAAACTGTTGTAATACTTCTTCGGTTATTTTCATTGTTATCGCGTATATCTCTATCAAACCTAAGAATCACTGGACAATCTATTTATACTTTATTGTTACTATGAACAGACTATACCGCTCATCACGCACAATATGAAACCAATTAATTCAAGCTTAAACTAACATTGATTGCAAAACCGGCCTGTTACGCACACCACAATAAGGCCGCTCATCCAGATCAACGGCCAATTATCTGGCCGAAAGGTTACCTCCAGCTAGATGACAGCCTCATACAGCTCAGCATCCCCACAAAAGCCTTAGGACGTTAGCATAATTCTCCAATGGAACCGTTGCTCACTAAATCAATGATGTAGCTATATTTTAACTATAGCGTCAAACCAATAATTTGGCACCAAATTCTTTAAAGTTATGTTTTTATAGCGTTGGTGTGGCCAAGAATCGATTGAAAATACGATATAGATGATGGCAATCTTCACTGCCAGCCAACTCCCGTATTGAATGCATACCAAAAGTTGGCATGCCGACATCAAGTGTGCGAACGCCAATTTCAGTTGCCGTGATTGGGCCTATTGTACTACCGCATCCCATATCTGCACGGGTTACAAAGGTTTGCACAGGCAGATTTTCTTGCTGGCACAGAAGTTTAAACAAGCTGCTAGTTTCACTGTTAGTCGCATAGCGCTGGTTACTATTTACCTTGATTACCACACCGGCATTCAGCTTCGGACCATGGTTCGCATCGTGACGACTGGGGAAATTGGGGTGGATACCGTGGGCATTGTCGGCCGAAATCATAACGCTATTACTGATAACTTGATGACGTAGATTCACTTCAGGCCATATACGTTCAATAAACGAGGCCAACATTGGCCCTTGGGCGCCGCAAGCTGAAGCACTGCCAACTTCCTCGTGGTCGTTACAGACTAACAAGCTACTAACTTTGGTATCCGCCTGCAGAATGGATTGCAGCCCGACAAAGCAGCTCAACAAATTATCGAGCCTGGCGCTGGCAAGGAAATCTTTGTTCAAGCCAATAAGCGCTGCGCCCTGGGTATCGAAACAACTGATTTCATAATCCAAGACCGTATTTACATCAATACCTGGGTGCTCATATTTTAAGCGCTCTAAGAGTAGCTCTCTAAAATCAACCTTGTCATCGGCCAAGCACAATAGCGGTGGCATATCAGTTTGAGGGTTGATGCTACGTTTATCATTAACCCCTCGATCGAGGTGAATGGCTAAGCTGGGAACCACAGCGATAGGATCTTCAAAATTAACCAAAGCAGAACACAGTTGCTGCTCGCTATTGCAGTAACTAACCCGACCAGCCAGGGAAAGGTCTCGATCGAACCACGGCCCTAGCAACACACCGCCATATACTTCTACGCCTAGCTGGGCGTAACCATGCTGGTTGATCTCTGCATTGGGCTTAACTTTTAAGCAAGGGCTGTCTGTATGCGCGCCCATCATGCGGATACCGACATCCTCTGGGGCGTCGGTGCCGTAAATAAAAGCAATAATCGAAGAATCGTTACGTAAGCTATAGTATTTTTGCCCGGGCGTGAGCTGCCAGGAGCTCGCCTCATCAAGCGGCACAAAGCCCGCATCCCGTAAACGAGAAACCATAGCCTTGACGGCATGAAACGGCGTAACTGATTCATTAAGAAATGAAATGCACTGTTCTAAAAAAATGGCACTGCTCATGTTCGCAGCGATAACCTTAGCCATTCTAACCCCTTAAAATTATAGACATCAGCAAACGGCGAGCTCACTGGCTTCGCCGTTTGCATAAATTTAAGGGATTATATCACTTAGCAGTGTTTTTTAATCGAGCCAATAAGGACGAGGTATCCCAACGCCCACCACCCATAACCTGAACATCGTTATAGAACTGATCGACCAAACTAGTGACTGGTATCGAAGCATTTATGCGCGATGCTTCCGTCCGCACAATATCAAGATCTTTGCGCATCCAATCAACTGCAAAACCATGATTGTAATCATTACCAAGCATGGTGCGATAACGATTTTCCATCTGCCAAGATTGCGCAGCACCTTTGGAGATCACATCAACAACTTGATGAGGATCAAGGCCTGCCCGCTCAGCAAAATTCAAACCTTCAGCCAAACCCTGTACTAAACCGGCAATGCAAATTTGGTTGACCATTTTGCACAGCTGTCCAGAACCTGCAGGGCCCAACAACTTGCACGATCGAGCATAGTGATCGATGACTGGATTGATACGATTAAAGACGGTTACGTCCCCACCGGCCATAACCGTTAATGCGGCATTCTCTGCACCGGCTTGGCCACCAGAAATAGGCGCATCAATAAAATTCAACTTATGGCTTTTAGCAAACCTATACAGCTCGCGGGCTAACTCTGCAGATGCAGTCGTATGATCAACCAAAGTGGCGCCAACTTTCATGCCTGCGAAAGCGCCGCTTTCGCCCAGGCAGACCTGCCGAACATCACCATCCTCACCAACACAGGTAAAGACTATCTCTGCTCCTTCGA
>Ga0105358_10002439_pt1 | contig 9981 bp, 9 predicted proteins | sample GOMGulsemesocosm_5_FD_83509 | JGI IMG/M metagenome (GOLD analysis project Ga0105358, IMG submission 83509) | Methane-oxidizing microbial communities from mesocosms in the Gulf of Mexico - GOM15C Gulf of Mexico | ecosystem: Environmental > Aquatic > Marine > Cold seeps | place: Gulf of Mexico...
AACATCTGCTGCAAATAATAACTGCGGGAAGATTAACACCAAACTAATCGTTAACAGCTTAATCATTAATGGTGAGATCCTTTAAATTGAAACCTATTAATTGAGAGAGTTTAATCACTCTTGTTTTTTTCGCTAACATCGCTTTGTTGAGATAATTTAATACTCGCCATTTTCAAACTTTTAGAAAAGTTACCTGGCTGATCGACAACAGGTGTTTCAAGTTTATGAAGTAAGCTAACCTGCCCACTCGCTACACCTAACAGCAACTGATCTTTGCCAACTTCAATCAGCACCGCACGCTCTTTAGTCCCTACGTTAACCGCTGAAAGTATTTTTATATGCGCCTTAGAGTTTTGAACACCACTCACCCGGCGCATTAACCATGCAAGTATAAAGATAATTGCTAATACCAACCCTAAGCCTAGTGCCATCTGCCAGATAGAATTACTTAAAGGTGAAGGGCTAAGCATTTGGGTTTGTAATGCACTCTTAGAGAGGCTTTCAACAGCTTCGGCTGCACCCACTTCGCTGATAAAAAATAGGGAAATGGATATACAAATAGTTTTAGAGCAGTTTTGACTTATCATTAACGTAAGCGCTTTATTCTTTCCTGCGGGCTAATCACATCCGTTAAGCGGATACCGTATTTATCATTTACAACCACCACTTCTCCGTGGGCTATGAGTGTGCCATTTACTTTTACATCTAATGGTTCACCAGCAACACGATCTAACTCAACAACGGAACCTTGGCTTAATTGCAGCAAATTTCGAATGGCGATGTCGGTACTACCCACTTCCATTGATAAGGTGACAGGGATATCCATGATTACGTCGAGCTTGGGATCGCCTAAAGGAAGCGCATCATCCGCCAACTCATCTAACTCAACCGGCTTAGCGGCATCATTAATACTGTCAATATCTACATCAACGCCTTCTGTCCCTGTTTGCTCTTCCATAGCAGAGGCCCAATCATCAGCCATCGCATCTTGATCTACTGCACCATCTGTTTCATCACTCATACTGACTCCATATTACAGACAATTAACTTTATTTGGTTGGTTTTAAAACACATGTAATATCACTCAGAATGATCTATTTTTTCGAGCACTTTCACAGCCAAATTTCCTCTAGAGGTACCTAACTTGCATGAAAACACGGGAACTTTATTCGCTTTTAGCGTGAGAACTTCAGGTATTTCAACAGGAATAACATCTCCCGCACGCAATTCGACAATATCAGCCAGCGTCACTTGTCTCTCAGTAAGTTGTAATGTTAATGGCATCGATGCTCGTAACATTTCACGCTGCAGTGAATGCTGCCAACGCTCATCATCTGTCGATTCTTCTTTTTTACTGCCTGAAACTAAATCATCCTTAATCGGCTCTAACATGGCATAGGGATAGACAACATGGAACTCACTGGTGCCGCTTTCTAAATCCACTTGAAAAGTACTAACAACTACGACATCATCATTATTGATCATGTTTGCCATGCCGGGGTTCACTTCATGTCCTATGCGCTTGAATTTGAGATCAATAACTGGTTCCCACGCATCACGTAAGTCATGAAACAACGATTCTAGTAATTTAAAAACCAGTCTGTTTTCGGTCGGCGTAAAATCACGCCCTTCAATTTTTGCGTGCCTGCCATCTCCACCATAAAAACTATCAACGAGTTTAAAGACCAATTTCGCATCAAGTATAAACAACCCCGAACCTTTTAAGGGCTCGACACGCATGACACACATACTACTAGGAACATACAAGGTATGGATATAATCGCCGTATTTTAAAAATTGTACATCTTCTACGGCGACGTCGGCTGCATTGCGCAGCAAATTATAAATACTATTACGGGCATTGCGGGCAAATCGTTCATTAATAAGTTCAAGCGTCGGCATTCGCCCACGTACAACCCGCTCATTACTGGCTAAATCATAAATTCGAACACCGTCAGCATCTTCCACAGACGCTTCATCTTCACTACCACTATCCTCTGTATCATCTACACCGTGTAACAGCGCATCAATTTCATCTTGGGAAAGTAAATCTTTAACCGACATTATGCCCTTTGCCTTTTATGGTCACTATTTATTAGGTTTAATATCATGAAGAGCAACCGCTATTGCATAACAAAATTAGTGAATAAAACTTCTTCTACGCCTGCTATTTTGATGCGTTCCTTCATTATTTTTTGCAATAACTTAGTCGCATCCTCACGCAAAATTTGCTTTCCTTCCAAGGTACTTAGCTTAGCAAATTCCTGGGTTGAAAACATAGTATTTAATCTTGATACAATCAAAGGCATATGTTTTTCTAAAGCAGGCGCTACGAGAGGGTCTCGAGATTTAGCAACAACGTACGCCTGCAGGTAATGCGCTCTGTCATCGTCCGATAAAACAGTAGAGACGAACATTGGACGGCCTGTCTTAGTGCGTATGTTAGTATACACTGCGGGTAGCCGTACCTCTTCTACCACAGCTTCCTCCTGTTCTCCCCCCATAAGAAAAAAATACCCAGCAGCACCTGCGCCCAATAAAACAACAACAGCAGCAGCGATTATTATAATTAACATTTTTTTCGATTTAGGAGGAGTTTCCTGTCCTTCCTCTGTTTTATCTTCAGCCATTGTAATTCCTTAATATTAGTACTAATAGATTTTCATTCCCTTGTCGCACCACCCTCTACAATGATAGCTTCAATGAGACAAATGAGACAAAAAGAAAACAATAAATCCTTATAAAACGTAAATATAGCTCATTATAGCGAATTATATCCAGTGGCAGTAATACCTTAGATTAAATATATTTTAATAATCGCGCGTACTGTAAAGAATTCATGCGTTTTGAGACAAAATACTTAGAAAAGTCGCTTGTCGTCAAACATAACATCAATAGTGGAAGGTTCAAAATTTATAGTCGATGTAATTCCAACTATTTCGTAGAAAAAGGCAGGAAAAACATCGAACGCTAATACTCTATATAAATTAGCTTTACATCAGACTTATCATTTAGGCATAGAAATCAACCAAAGAGACTGTTCCTTGCGTATTTAATGGATTGACAATAGCATCATTATTATCGCCATCAGCAATGCTTGTAGCACCTTGCTGTCCACCAAAGCCTGATCCGCTTTCACTCTGTGCGCCCTGATCGTTAACCGAGGATTCTCCTAAGCTAATACCTTGCTCTGCTAACATCTCCCTTAAACGTGGAAGCTGCTGCTCCAACGCATCTCTGACTGCTGCATGTGGCGAATTAAAAGTCGCACTGAGTTGTTGATCAGGTCCTGAAATTTGCAATCTGATTTGCAGCGCACCTAACTCTGGGGGATCTAACTGTATGTTGGCGACTCTTAAATTTTGAGAAGCCGCTATAAATACTTTATCAGCAACGGCACTACTCCAATTTTTTGCGGTAGGCGGGGTTCCTACAGGCATCTGCATTTGCACTGGATTTGTTGTTCTTAGATTATTTTGTAATCCATTTAAGTGTTGCAATGAGTCCACAAGTTTAGCGGCCGAAGGTTTTGTTGAGGCACTCTCTTCAATCGCTTTTTCAGGGCTAACAGAATCAATACCAGCGCGCATCTTCTCCAAATACTGATTAAGAGAAACAGTTTGCTCGTTTTGAGTAGGGTTTGAATTTAATGTGGTCGTAACTGGCGCAACTGTTGGAGTATTTGGCAAAGCTTGTTTGCCTGTTTCAGGATTAACACTCACCACTTCCTGAGCGCCAACTTTAACCTCTTTGCTCTGTACAGCAATATTTGTCACATTGGCTTTAGATTCAGAAGCTATATCTAAGTTAGTTTTGGGATTTAGCTCTTGCTTGGCCGCTTCAACCTTAGGCAATGCATTAACAACACTTTCACCTGTTGGCTTTATTTCTTCTACGTTTTGTGCAGAGACAGCAGGCTTTTGCTCAGGAGAGACAACATTTGAAGCTTTTAAGGAAGCCTCAGCCATCACTTTTTCACTCTCAATGGACACAGGAGCTGTCGGTTGAGGCAATAATTCTGCGACAGAGTTTACTACAGGCTTTACTGCGTCTACTGTATTACGGTTATTTACAGCAATTTCAATCGCCTTATTATTAGTATCAACAGCACTGACACCACTCTCCTTCACAGGGGAGATATCAACATTTTTGCTAGTCGCTGTTGCCATTAAAGGTTCTGCATTAGTCGCAGAGCTAACCGGTGTAGGAACGGGGGCCTTTTGCAAAGCATCTAGGTTCTGCTTTTGATCGATCGAAGGAATTATATTTGAGCTTTTCTCTGCAAGACTCACAGCAGGCACGGATGTCTGATTATTAACAGATTCCTTACCTCCTTGGATATTCTCAACCACAGTAGTCGTATTAGCATTAGTTTGAGCCTGAGCTTGAGCTTGAGCTTGAGCTTGAGCTTGAGCCTGAACTTGAGTTTGAGCCTGAACTTGAGCTTGAGCTTGAGCTTGAGCTTGAGCTTGAAGAGATATTTTATCACTTGCCTGAGATGCCAAATCAATTTTAGGCAGTTTTTCTGCATTAATCTCTGAATTAAGGGCCGCGTTTATGCTTTTATCAACGACTGATGCTGCTTGAACAGATACATTGCTTATAGAAGCAGCACCTTTAATCAAAGCCGCGGGAGCATCATCAGACTCAACACCAACACCAACAGCCAGCGCTGAAGGTTGCGATATTACTTTGGCGACTGGCTCTATACTTTGAGCAACAAGCGGCAATTGATCGCCAGTTGACGGCAATACCGTTCCGTTTTCAAGCACTGCAGCAGCCTTCAACGGCTCTTCTGCGAAAGGCTCAACTACCGGATTCGCATTCGCTTCAACGACTTTTCTCTCGCCCGTCTCTTCACTTTGAACGTTGTTATCTTGTTGAATCGGCGTTTTTTCACTGTTATCGACACTGTTCGAAGCCTGTTTTTCACTCGCCGATGTTGCTGCATTTTTATTAGCATTAACCGTAGTCGCTTTCTCTTGAGAGCCTTGTTCAGACGTTTTAGAGTGTTCGTGCGCACGATTCAGCTCGGTTTTAAAAGCTTGATTGGATGCATTAGCTGCTTTGTTGGCAACAACAGGGTTTGGGGCCGTTAATTCAGCTGGTACTTGAGTTGCTACACTGATAATCGGAGCTGCCATAAAATAATCCTATCAATAATCAAATATACTAATAAAGCAATTTTAGTGCCAAAAATTAAATTTTTCCGGTGTATTGAGGTTTAATGAGAGGAATATAGACAGGTTTCTAAAAACCCGGAAGCTTAGTAAAACGAAGCTGTGACGCTTCATCTATTAATTGCTGCAACGCCTTATCTGCAGCTTGCTGCTCTTTGTTTTTTACTTTCACAATCAATGAATCCACTGCATTTTGCCTTGCGCACACTTTACTCCAGTATACCCTGACACCAGCCAACTGCTCTTGATTATGCTTCATAGAGACTTTATGTTGCTCTATAACGTTACCAATTTTCACCATGAACGCCTGATAGCTCATTAAATTCTGAACGCTAATACCTTGACTACAGGTCGTTTTGTATTGCTGTTGATATTCTGTTAAATAATTTTCCAATTGCACCAGTTGAACTTTATCATTTTCGACCCGCGTAACATGATCAGCCAAAAACTTATCGGCCTGCTTTCTTTTTCGCTCTTCCAAATCCGCGACGATAGAAAGCCTAGCTGAGCGTTTCTTTTTCATTTTGGAACCGCTGGCCGAGAAGGAGGCTCAAGAGGTTGTAAAGCGACATGTAACCACTGCTGGCTATCTCTCATATTGACAGCTTCGCGTAATCCTTGCTGCAAAAATTTTCGCATGGTTGGCATTGAGCTAATAGCAGTATCTGTATCTGGATCACTACCTGCTACATAAGCCCCTATTGATATTAAATCCTCATTTTGACTAAACTTGGACATCAATTGTCTAAAGCGCATTGCAGCACTCAATTGTTGCTCATCAACAATTTGCGGCATCGCTCGACTAATAGAAGCCTCTACATCAATAGCGGGGTAATGCCCCTGCTCTGCCAGAGTTCTTGACAGAACAATATGCCCATCAAGTATTGCACGCGCCGCATCAGCAATTGGATCTTGCTGATCGTCACCTTCAGTAAGCACAGTATAAAATGCCGTTATAGAGCCTTTTCCTGTCGCATCATTACCTGCGCGCTCAACTAATTTAGGCAGTTTGGAAAAAACAGATGGCGGATATCCTTTCGTGGCTGGCGGCTCACCTATTGCCAAGGCAATTTCGCGTTGCGCTTGCGCGTAGCGGGTGAGTGAATCAACCAGTAACAGCACGCTTTTGCCTTGTGCGCGATAATACTCAGCAATTCTAGTGCATAATTGCGAAGCTCTTAAGCGCATTAATGGAGAATCATCAGCCGGGGATGCCACAACAACAGATTTTGCCAAGCCCTCTGCACCTAAATTGTGCTCAATAAACTCTTTAACTTCTCTTCCACGCTCTCCAATTAAACCAACAACGGTAATATCAGCGTCAGTTGATCGTGTCATCATCCCTAGCAGAACCGACTTACCCACTCCGGATCCAGCAAATAAACCAATGCGCTGTCCTTTACCAACAGTTAGCAGGGCGTTAATAGCGCGAATTCCAACATTTAACGGCTCACTAATTGGAAAACGATCTAGCGGATTTATTGCCTCCCCCGCGAGAGAAACTCGTTGCTGGGCATCAATTGGGCCCAGCGAATCTAAAGGTTCGCCGACGCCATTTATAACGCGTCCTAACAGACCTTCACCAACAGGTACTTTACGAGCAGCACCCAATGGCACAACGCGCGCCCCGGCAATTAAGCCCTCAACAGGCTGTAGCGGCATAAGAAAAATACTATCGCCTGAAAAACCGACAACTTCCGCCTCTATACTGTCGTCTTCGGCCAAAAGAATACGACAGTTATCAGCAATAGCGACTTGCAGCCCCCTCGCCTCAATCGTCATTCCGATCAAACGAACGATATACCCCTCAATTTTAGGTTCTGGTGAACTTAGCGAGTGAGAGAGCTGACTAATTCGATCTAATACATTCAAAACATTTATCCATATTTGATCTATCGATAGGCTGGTTTTCAATTTCTGCAATTAGAATGAGCTTAAAAAAACAAATGAGTATCTAAGATTACTCTTGATCGCTTTCAGGAGAAAGCTGCTCGATAGGGTCCTCATACAATCTTTCATAAAGCTGTTCGACAACATCCTGAAAACGACTATCTAATTGAAACTCAATCAGGCTAGCGCCCGTTTTTATGGTACAGCCGCCCTGCGATATATCATCATCACTGATGACCTGCCAGTGGGAGTGGCGACGAGGTATAGCGTCCTCAATATGCTCCCTGTCTGCGGGATTGACATGAACAACGACTTCGTCAGCCTGTTTGGGCAACAACTGCAGCGCACTAGAAAATGCCTTAGTTACAATTTCTGGATTAGCTTTTACTTCGTAATCAATGACGGCTGCAGCGACGTGCTCAACCATCTCAACCATTACCTCTGATACTTTTTGGCGCTGCTCTTCCAGAGGATCTTGCAAAGAGGCAATAGCCGCATCTAAAAGCGCTAATTTCTGATCTATTAACGCTTGCGCCTGAGAAAGACCTTGCTGCATTCCTCGCTGCTCACCTTCCTTTTCACCAAACTGGTAACCGTCCTCACGTCCTTTTGCAAACCCTTCTTCATAAGCCTGCTCTCTGATAATTTCAATATCAGCAAGCGTCATACGGGCGCCAGAATCAACTTCGTCTTCTAAAACCGTGACTTCACTTACTTCGGTTTCAGGAAGTTCTTCTTTCGTTTCAAGCCCAATAACATGAGAACTGCCAACTTCCGGCAAGACCCACGTAGTATAATGCATGCTGGCAGCAGATTCAGAAGCACGAATTCTAATAGGAGGCTTTTCGGACATATAAAATCTCAGTTTTCCAGTATCAAAATGACACTTTAACAAGCAGTTTTCTAGATTAAAATTAATAGTACTTAGATATACAACTTTAAATTATTTTGTAATGCACAAATAAAAACATTGATCAGCAACGATAAAACGGACATTTAAACCATATCATCGCCGCCGCCGAGCATGATTTCACCATCATCAGCCAGCTTACGAGCAATCGCAAGAATATCTTTTTGAGCGTCTTCAACATCACTCATACGCACAGGGCCCTTAGCCTCTAACTCATCGCGCAGAAGATCAGCCGCACGTTTGGACATGTTCTTGAATATTTTCTCTTGCATAGCCGTATCAGCACCTTTGAGCGCGATAACTAATTGATCGGTCTGAATCTCACGCATCATCACCTGAATGCCCCGATCATCCACGTCAATCAAGTTTTCAAAGACAAACATCATTTCTGATATTTGATCAGCTAGACCTTCATCAACTTCTTTAATACCGACCATCACCTCTTCTTCTAGCGTCGAGTCAATGTAGTTCATAATATCAGAAGTTTGTTTAACGCCACCTAAAGTACGAGAGGACTGACCACTACCACCACTGAACTGCTGTTCTAGCATGTCATTAAGCTCCTGCAGCGCCGCAGGCTGAATTCTATCTAACGACGCAATTCGCAGAATAATATCCAGCCTTACTTTGTCGTCAAAATACCCCAACACGCTCGCTGCTTGATCGGGGTCGATATAGGATATAACCACTGCTTGAATTTGAGGATGCTCATAACGAATGAGTTCTGCAACTTGCAGAGCGTCCATCCAACGCAGAGTATCCAATCCTGAAGTATTAGTATTCATCAAAATACGATCAATCAAAGTTTTAGCTTTCTCATCCCCTAAGGCCTGATTCAACATGCGACGAATGTATTTATCATTGTGGATACCAATACCGGTCTGATCGCTGACTAAATGCATAAAATCGGAAACGACTGATTCGACACTGGTTTGAGCAATGTTATCCAAATTTGACATCGCCACACCAATTTTCTGCACCTCTTTAGGCCCTAAGTGACGCAATATCTCCGCCGCGTCATCTTCCCCTAAACTAATCATTAAAATAGCGGCTTTTTCGATATCCGTCAGTTCTATTTCCACATCACTCATCGTCTTTTACCCACTGCTTCACCGCTTGCGCGACTTTTGCTGGATCTTCAGCAATCATACTCTTCACTGAGTTCACTTGATAATCAAAACTTTCATTGGGCGTTGGCAACAACCCATCATCTCGCCCACCAAAAGTAACAGAGTCTTCTGATATTTCATCCGTATTTAAACCTTCAAGCTCTGCGGCAACTTCACCAGCAGCCCCCAAGCCCATACCACTAGGTTGAACTCCAGTGGATACTAAATTCTTTAGGATAGGCCGCAATATACCAAAGACCATTAAGAGTAAAAACAGACCGGCACCAACTTGTTTTGCAATATCCCAAACCCATGCTTGCATGTAAATTGGAATTTCTTCATCAATCAACGCAATTTCAGGGACAAAAGGAGAATTGACGACATTTACTTCATCCCCGCGCTGCGCTGAATAACCAACAGCACTTTTTACCAATATTCGTAAGCGTTCAATATCAGCAGCAGTCCAAGGTTTGGTTTCTACAACACCTTCGGCGCCTGGAATCTTTAAATCATCGATAACAACAGCTACGCTAATTCTGCTAACCCGCCCCATTTGAGATTTAGTATGCGAGATACTACGATCCAACTCATAGTTCTTCGTCGCTTGTTTTCTTGAGCTTCCCGGTACACTCCCATCTCCTGCATCTCCGCCACCATTAGCGACTTCTGGCACACTACTTGGTCCAGGTGGCTGATTCGATAACGCCCCCGGAACACCCTCAGGAGGCTTGCTGCCAACACGGTTTTCATCAAGTGTTTGCTCACTACGAAGCGCAGGAAGGTCAGAGTTATACAGCTCTTCTGTTTGCTCAATTGCGGTAAAATCAATTTCCGCTGAGACTTGTGCTTTGAATCTCCCTTGTCCCACGACAGGTAGCAAAATACTATTAAC
>Ga0105358_10002441_pt1 | contig 9977 bp, 7 predicted proteins | sample GOMGulsemesocosm_5_FD_83509 | JGI IMG/M metagenome (GOLD analysis project Ga0105358, IMG submission 83509) | Methane-oxidizing microbial communities from mesocosms in the Gulf of Mexico - GOM15C Gulf of Mexico | ecosystem: Environmental > Aquatic > Marine > Cold seeps | place: Gulf of Mexico...
ATATTTGCATAGTAGGTAGTGGTGCCGGGGCTTCTCCTGTTGCTTACACTTTGGCAAAAGCGGGCGCAAAAGTATTAGTACTAGAAAAAGGCCCTTGGTTAACAGAAAAAGAGTTTTTTAAAGACGAATTAGCAATTAGTTTACGTGACTCATACAACCCAAAACTTTCTGAACAGCAACATGTTATTGAGGAGCTTTACGAAACAGAAGATGGGGAAAATTTCTGGCAAGGGGAACCTACTAGTGAGTCTGGCTGGAGTTTCTGGAATGGCAACGTCGTTGGTGGGTCATCAAATTTTATGAGCGGTTATTTCCATCGTTTAAAGCCCATTGATTTTCGTTTGAAAACTGAGTTTGGTGAAATTGACGGAGCCAACATAACCGATTGGCCAATCTCTTATGATGAGCTTGAACCTTATTACGCAAGAGTAGATAAAGAAGTAGGAGTTTCAGGTCGAGTAGTTGAACATCCTAATCAAGAACCTCGCTCAGCAGGCTTTCCTTATCCTCCTATTGCTGAACACGCAGTTTCAACATGGATAGATATCGCTGCGACTAGTATTGGTTATCATTCAGTTCCTGTGCCAAGAGCCGTATTGTCACAACCTGCATTGGGGCGTAAAAGTTGTGAATACTCAGGTTATTGTAGTAGTTACGGTTGTTCTTCAGGCGCTAAAGGTAGTGGACGGGCTGCTCTATTAAACCCTGCCATTGCAAGTGGCAATTGCACTATAAAACCTGAATCAAAGGTATACAAAATTGAAAGTAATGATGATGGCGAGATCAGTGGTATTTTGTATTACGACAAACATGGTCGTAAACAAAAAGCAGTAGCGTCAACTTATGTCATAGCGTGTCAAGCAGTTGAAACATCAAGATTATTGTTATCATCAAAAGGTAAAAAATTCCCTAATGGATTGGCAAATAACAACGGTCAAGTAGGTAAAAATTTAGTCTTTAGTGGTGGCGGTACAGGCCAGGGTGACTTTTTCTATAAAGATTTAACGGATGTACAGCAAGCACAGCTAAAACAAGTGGGGCCATTCATTAATCGTGCTTTACAAGATTGGTACCGCATTGATGACAAAAAATTTAATGGTGCTAATGCTGACGGCTCAGCTAAAGGTGGCACCATAGATTTCCTTTTTCATCAGAACCCTATTGCCCGTGCTCGAGGAAGTCAATGGGATGAGAATGAACAATTAGTATGGGGTGAGCAGCTAAAACAAAACCTCAAACAAGAGTTCACAACCTATAAAACACTACGTTTTGAAGTATTTAATGACTGGTTACCTAACGACGATTGTTTTGTGACTTTAGATGATGAAGTAAAAGACAAATGGGGCGACCCCGTAGCTAAAATACGAATTGGCAACCACGACCATGATCTAAAAGTTGGGGAATATCTGGCGGTAAAGGCAGAAAAATTATTATCAGCGATGGGCGCAAAAAATATCTCTTCTGCAATTAGTGGTTACCCTGCAACCAATTTAATGGCAGGCGGTTGTCGTTTTGGCAATGACCCTAAAAAATCCGTTTTAGATAAAAACTGCCAAGCTCATGAAGTGAAAAACCTATATGTTACCGATGGTTCCTTTATGCCAACAGGCGGCAGTGTACCTTATACCTATACTATTTATGCCAATGCATTTCGTGTTGCCGAGCATATTAAAAGCCAGTGGCAGTCAAATAAACAATCGTAAAGTGATGAAATAGTATAAATTTGTGATACTTTTGTGAGGATTTAGCTCTCAAAAATATTAATAATCATGATGAGTTCAAACCATACTTTGGAAACGCCATGCGAATTAATATCATTATTCTATTTACCTTAGGCTTAATACAAGTCTCTTGTGGTGGGAGCGGCAGTAACAGCAAAGAAACCGTTGATACTCCTCAGGCAACACCGATTCTTTATACGGGGGTATTTTTAGATTCAGCGGTCGAAGGGCTTAACTATGCCACCACGACACAAACGGGCGTTACAAATAATACAGGGGAGTTTACTTACCAGCTTAACGAAACCGTAGTCTTTGCAATTGGAAATATTCAATTTACCGAAGTGTTGGCCAACTCAATCATTACCCCTCTAGATATTTTTACTACTGAAAACATCAATCAAACCTCTGTAATTAATATGCTGCGGTTATTACAAAGTTTAGATGAAGATGGCGAACCGAAAAATGGCATCAAAATTCCAGCTATTGCCCATGATTTTGCTGACAACTTAAAAGTAGATTTTAGTTCCAGTGAATTTGATAACCAAGTAGCAGATTTAATCGCAATGAGTGACGGCATAAATCAACAATTGATTACTGCTGAAGATGCCATTTCTCATTTTCAAAATACGCTTAGTACATTGAATACCCAAGATATGGGGAATTGTACGAAAAGTCATACATTGGTCGGTTATAGTGGATTTTTTGAGACTTTTGCCCATAACGTTGCAGGCAAAGCGACAATTATTGATGACTGCACGATCTTAATTTCTCAGTTTGATTATGATGGTCAGGGGCCTGAGGTATATTTTTATGGTGCGAGAGAGCATCAGTATCAAGAATCCTCAGCATTTCTACTCGGCCCAAAACTCAATGGGCAAACTTACCAAAATGATGAATTTACTATCAGACTCCCAACCAATAGAACATTAGATGACCTAACCGGATTAAGCGTTTGGTGTGTTGATTTTAATGCCGATTTTGGACACATGGAATTTACGCCATAACTAATTAAATTACGATAAAACTTGTTTATCTGGATAGATAAAAGCTGCTCAGGCATAATTAATTTATATTGATTATATAATTTCAAGGTATAAATATGATTCACAGCATGACCGCCTTTGCTCGTTTTGAAGTAAAAGGAGAATGGGGCAACGCCGTATGGGAAATTCGCAGTGTAAACCAACGTTTTCTAGAAACGTATTTTCGTTTGCCTGAACAGTTCCGCGGTATTGAGCCCTTATTACGCGAACGTTTTCGTAAACAACTTAATCGCGGAAAAGTAGAATGTAACTTACGTTTTAATGCCAACCCTGCAGCAAAAAGTAAAATAAGCCTTAATCAAAAGCTTGCTCAAGAATTAGTGGCTCATGCCAATACAATTAGCGCTATGGCAGAAAATAGTAGCTTTAATCCTGTTGAAATTATGCGCTGGCCCGGCGTAATGGAAGCAGAAGAAGCCGATATGAATGCAATTCAAGCAGAAATATTAGCTGGCTTTGACCAAGCACTTAAAGACTTTATTGCTGCGCGTGCTAGTGAAGGAGCTAACTTAAAAGAGCTTATTGAACTTCGTCTTAATGGAATTGTTGATGAAGCAGATAAAGTTAAAGCACATATGCCTGAAATCATCGAATGGCAACGCAAACGTATTACCGATAAATTTTCCGACGCGAATATTGAACTTGATTCAACACGTGTAGAACAAGAACTAGTATTACTTGCTCAGAAAATGGACGTTGATGAGGAAATAGACCGTCTTTTCAGTCACGTTAAAGAAACAAATAGTATTTTGAAAAAAGGCGGTGCACAAGGCCGTCGTTTAGATTTTATGATGCAAGAATTTAATCGTGAAGCAAATACCTTAGGTTCTAAATCGATTAATGCTGATATTACCAATTCAGCTGTCGAGTTAAAGGTTCTTATTGAGCAAATGAGAGAGCAGATCCAGAATATAGAATAGCTTATGAGGTCATGCCTTCAAATATCAAGGCCCTTATTTATAAGGGCTTTTTTGTTGATAATCATTGAAAAATATTATTATTTAAGGATAAATATTACAGGGACGAAGGTTCATTAATGCTATTGCGAAATTGTTTTGGGGTGCAGTTTTTCATCATCAAAAATCGTCGATTAAAATTAGAAACATTATGAAAGCCACATTGATCACTGATCACCGCAATTTGAATCTTTGAATTCATTAATAACTTGCAAGCTTTACCTATGCGTAATTCGTTAATAAATTGATTTAAAGTACGCTCTGTACGTTGTTTGAAAAAACGGTGGAAGTGATTAGTGCTCATAAATACAAGCTTGGCTAAGTTTTCAGCAGAAAGTGGATCGGTATAATGCTGATAAATGTAATTAATGACTTTGTCGAGTTTATCAATGGAGATATCCGTTTTTTGTCCAAAAGTATAAAAACTGCTAGCAAGTACGTGGTAATTTTCATCTTTGAACATTAAGTTTAATAATTTAATTAATAAATAGAAACGCTCAACAGGTTCGGCATAACTCATTTCTTTAAAAATGGAAATTGATTTTAATGTGGTATCTTGGGTGAATTCAATGCCTCTTAAAGAGAGCTTAAACATATTTTTTAAAGCATTAAGCTCGGGAATTATTTTTATTAAATTGTCTAACCATCGCACTGGGATCTGAGCGACATAAATAGTGATAGGGCTATTGTCATTATTTATTTCAGTTTGCCAGGTATGTGGTAAATTGGGCCCAAGTAAAACTAAATCGGGACTGTCGTAATCACTGATGTGATCACCCACATGTTTTGAGCCCTTACTGTTTAACGTTAAGCATATTTCATATTCAGGATGGTAATGCCAGTCAAACTCTTTTATGGGAAACTGAAATTTTTCAAAACGCCATGAACAGTTATCAGAGGCGATCATTTTTCCACATTTCGCTTTCATAAATATCGACCTCTTGAATTAATATACCGTTACATACAATACGAGTAACGGGTATGGTGACTTTTATCCAATTGAAAACTCTATGAAATTAGCTTTATCACTTTATTACCAATCATAGGGTTTATCCATAATGTTTTGGGGTCTAAACCGATATCACCATTCTTGGTTTTGCATCTTTACTGCTATCAATTTTCGGGGTGCAGAGTAATAGCCGAGCAGAATCAATTTTTCCATGCTCTATTACATAAGCTTTAAAAGTTTGTTCTCGTTGTTCGCCAAGAGCTTTTAATTGTTGAATTTGTTCTTTATCTTCTACTTCTATGCCACTGGCAAGGTCTATATCTTGCGGCACACTTATCGCGCATAATTTTACTTGGGTATCGGCTTTATCTTGCATCAAGGCAATAAATTGCTTTAGGTACTCTTGCTGAGAAGCATTTGGAATAATTTGTTTTATTTCGTAAGGCAAGTCTTCAAAACGAACTTTTAATAAGTACTCGCCCGCGGTTTTTACCACAGAAACAATATTGGCATAGGGTACAAAGGTTTTCATTACATAGCTTTCTGCGGCAGACATCGCGGCTTTTTTTGTGACTAAAGCGATAAAGCTACTGAGTCCAAATGAAGGGTCTGACGTTTTTCCTGACAAAGGCACGCCCAGCTCTAGGTTACCGTCGCCGTCCATCAGCATACCCAGTGCGATATTTAGTGGCATGCTTGCTTGGTCTTTTACAATATTAACTTCATCGTTATTGGCAGCTGTCGTTTCTAGCCCTTTAACAACAAAATTTACGTCGCCGTCAATGTTATCGTCAGCTAACGTAATATCAACATCAGTATTTAACTGACCACTTTTAAGCTCTAGTTGTAAAGCATCTTTCATGTAAGTTGATACTGCTGGTAATGATAATTCGGTTAAATCACCTTTAAGGTGATAGGTTTTTACTTTGGCAAAAGGCTTGATAAAACCGTTGAAATTAAACTTGGCATATTGATTACTGCGACCCACTAATTCAAACGGTGTCTCATTTTCTTGTAAGTTATGAGTATTACTTAATGCCCCAAGACTGAGCTTATCAATATAAATACTGCGTTTATAAATAGGGTTAACACTGTTATCGACAAAGTTAATTTGATTATTATTAATCACATTAAAAGCATTTAAACTGATACTAAAATCCTTTGTGTTTTTGCTATCCGACGTTTTATCATTATTCTCGGTGGTTGTTTTAGGTTTGGCTTCAGCTGGTATTGCCTCCGCACCGTCATTGCCTGTCGAACTTTCAGTGGTAGGGGTATTATTATCAACCGCCGTAAATGCGATCAAATTTGCGAGCAACTTATCTTTGTTTAAAATAATGTCGCTGCTTAATGAATCAATGTTTATTTCGTCAATTGCTAAGCCTTTTGCACTTGCTTCAATATTACTGATGCTAATTTGATTAATGGTTGCTAGTGGCGGTAGTTCAACACCATGATTTTTTGACGTTAATAACTTATCTAACGTTATCATTGCTATTTTTACGAGTGGTTCAGTTGTTAAGGACTCTGCTGCTAAAGGCTCTGCCATTTGCAGAGTAATGTCTTGTAATGATAATTGTGAAAAGCTCATTATTTGCTGTTGATTATTGTCAGCCACTAAATCTGCATTCGTTAAATTTAGTTGCGCGCTGCCTTCAATGGCAGTAATGACGTTGTTTTCTATGTTGAGCGTAAAGTCGTTAATCTGGTTACTTAAGTTCTTTAAGTTAAAGTGATAAAAACCATCACTGACCATAAGATCTGTATTGTTTATCTGAGCTCTATTGAGGGTAAAACGTATTTTATCAGGTGAAATGCTTAGCTGTTGGTTGCTGTCAAATGTAAAAAGTCCGTCAAGTGTAGTCAGTGGCTTAATAAAATGATTTAGCTTATTAAGAGGGTAGCTATTTAAGGCTAATGCACTGGTAATTTCTCCAATACCTTGATCAAACGCTGCAGTAATCGCTAAATTAAAATTGGCTTGGTCTATTAGTGCAGTTAACGTCAAGCTAGCACTTTGCTGCTGTGTTGTTGCTACTAAATTAGTGATTAATAGCTCGTTAAGCTCAATAGTATGTTCATTGTTATCGATGTTGACCGCTAGCGTGCTATTGGTTACGGATAATTTAGGTAAAATGATTTGATAGGGAAAATCAGCTGCTTTTTTTGTTTGGGGCTCTGAATTCGAAGAGTCGCTATTTACTTCGCTATTCGCTGGTGTTGACGGTAGTGATATACCCGCAATAGTTAGGGCTTCGTTTAATTGTTCAACTTTGATGAATAACCCAGCGATGGCAAATTTTTGAAACTCAATTTTATCGACAATCAGTTTGTGTAAGGCTAATTGCGCATCCAATCGCTTAACAGCTGCAACTTTAGTTTGCTCTTTTAACAGCGTTAAATCTTTAATGGTTAATTGCATCAAAAAGGGATTAAAACTAATAGAACTGTCATCTGATAAATGTAAACCAAGATCAGCAAGTGGCTGTGTAGCAAAATGTTTAATAACGGGTGACGAAATCATCCAAATTAATAAATATAGCCCAATAAAAAAGGCGATAAACTTAATAATAAATCGTTGCATGATGGACTTTACAGTGGATGGCATTAACAAACGTTCCTTGTGGATAGGTAAGATAGAAATTAATGATGGCTATGGTAACAAAAGCATTATTAAAAAACTGTTTTACTCTAGTCAGGATGTTTACGTTGGTATCTTGGTAGCATCGTTTGATTGCCGATTAAACCGCCTTGATGAATGTAAATTATGTCTACATTTTGATCCATACGTTGAGTTTGCTCACTAAGGAACTCTAATAAAACTTGCCAACCTAAAGGGTCGTACAATAGCTCAAATTCAATCTTAGTTTCATCATTAAGTTGTTTCCATAACTGATAAAACTCGGGGTAAAGTTTACCAAAATGATACTTTTTATGTGGCGTTAAGATGGTTGGCCATTGCTCACTATTGCTATTTAGCTGTTTAAACTGTTTTTTTAAATAGTCATCGCCACCAACACAAGCACAAGTAAGTACTTGATGTGGTAAACCCTGCTCTTTAAACCATGTTTGTAAAAATAAGGCAGTAGTACCAGTACCCGCTGGCAACATAATAGAAGCTTTATTAAATGCTGATTGTTGGCAATATTGATCTAATTCTTTGGCAAGTTGCTCAATACCGTATTGTGCTAACGTTGAACGGCCTCCTTCTGGAATAAACAAAATATCGTCAGAAAGTGTTTTTGCTTTATATGCCATGAAATCATCAAGGTTATTGCCATGTTTGGTTATTTCATCAACGCTAACTTCGATGATGTTAGCTCCTAACTTTAACGCGCCGCCGTAGTTTCCTAAAATGCCTGTAGTTGGACTATCTTTTAACCAATTTGGAATATGAGTGACATAATAATCTAATTGCCAATTTTTTAGTTTGGCAAGGGCGGCTAATGAATATAACGAATTAGCTTGTATCGAACCGTAACTGACAATTTTGTTTATTTGTTGAAAATTTTGGTCAGAACTTAAGCCAAGGTAATAAGCAAACTTTCGAGCTTTATTACCAGAAAAGTAGTCATTAAGTAAATCATCTCTTTTTACATGGATCTTAAAACCGCACATACTAACGGTTTGCATAGGAGATTCCTGTAAAACAGCAGCTATCGACACTTAACCGCCAGTGCAGTTCGGTGATTGATTAGCGCTTTCACCACGCCTTTGCCATTCATCAGCGGTAAAAGTGTGTAACGCCAAGGCGTGAATATCATTAGCAAGTTCATCAGCTAATAGTGCATTCACTTTTCTGTGTCTGGCGATAAGGCGAGTGCCTTCAAATTCTTTTGATACTATTACTAAGCGAAAATGGCTGGTAGTACTTGGCCCAGCATGTTTATGGCTTTCATTCTCTATTTCGAAAAAAGTAGGAGTAAGCCCTGCTTCAATTTTTGTGGTGATCTGCTCTGCTATGGTCATTGTTTTGCAACTTAAATTAAATATTTCAACTATTATGGCAGTTTGCTACAGTGCGGCAAAGGGTTTAACTCTTCAATTTGGCTATTAGGACAAAAAGTGAAAAAACTACTCATTTGGGCATCATTGTTTATCTCGCTATCTTCGCTTCCAACAAATGCGTTAACGTTTGAAATAGAAAAATCACCGCAATTAGGTTTATTGAAAAACTTCAAAGCCAGTGAACTGTGTATTGTTGCTGAAAATACTGAAAACTATTTAATAAATAATACGGAGGATACTTTTGCTGTTCATGCTGGTACAGCCATAGATACAGAAATCAGCCTTAAACAAGTAGAGAAAACCTTAGCATTTATCTGTAAAACCTACCGTGACGACGTAAAAGCGAAACGACAAAGTCGTTTACATGACAATAAATTTTTATTAGATCACTTTCAGTTTTATCGTTGGTCGCCCGATATAAAAACTGCACAACAAATAGCTAAAAAAAGTACCAATGCCGTAAAAACTCGGATGTTAAATGCTATTCCTGATGAGCAAATATTCTTAACTAAGTATTACACTAAATTACTTGATGCTAGTGCTGTAAAAACGCAGAAATATAATCAAGCGTTATATGCGTTACCAAAAGACGAACAAGGCATGTCACTTGCGTATGCAGATGAAAAAAAAACACAACTCACTCGTTTTAAATATACCCGTCAGCAAGTGATTGAAGGGGCATTATTGGTAAAAAACTTAGCAAAACCTTTGGTGTGGATTACGGAAGAAGCGTTACATGACGTATTATTACAAGGTACTGGTGTATTAAATGTTGACGATAAACAACGTTTTTTTAATGTACACCGTAATAACGGTATTACCTATGATTACAGTATCGGTAAACGTGAACAGGCGCGTTATTGGTACTTTGCCGAAGTACCTAACATTATGGGTTATGGACAAACACTAGCAAGTAAAATAGCGGTTAAACCACAAGTTACTTTTGCCGGCAATGTTGCAGATTTAGGTTTAGGTAAATTGATCATGGTCAGTTATCAACATAATGCTCAGCAAGTGAGTCGTATCGGTGTTCTAGCAGATCAAGGTGGTGCCTTTGATAACAACTTATTTCAGTTAGATTTATTAGTGGATAGTTACCGAGGCTGGCAAGATTATCACCAAGCCAATAAAACGTTACCTGATTATGCAAAGGCGTGGATCATGTTGTTGAAATGACCTTTAAGAGATTCGATATTAAAAAGCCATTCATGTAATTGAATGGCTTTTTGATTTTAACTGCCTTGTCCTTAAATGTGTAAACACTTTTAAGGACAAATATTACACTTTATTAAAACTTATA
>Ga0105358_10002443_pt1 | contig 9967 bp, 7 predicted proteins | sample GOMGulsemesocosm_5_FD_83509 | JGI IMG/M metagenome (GOLD analysis project Ga0105358, IMG submission 83509) | Methane-oxidizing microbial communities from mesocosms in the Gulf of Mexico - GOM15C Gulf of Mexico | ecosystem: Environmental > Aquatic > Marine > Cold seeps | place: Gulf of Mexico...
AAAGAATACTTACTGTATGTCCACTGTGTCTTTGTTCTTTCATCCATTAAGCTTAACACATGTGTAGCAGCTAAAGCCTTGCACTAAAGTGCATAGTTTTAACTAGCGATTTGAGACAATAAATTTAGTTATTGTTAGTGAGAGTGGATTAGTATCAGTAAGCGGTGATATCTATAAAAAACAGGTAAGCAGGCCATAACATATATTGTCAATTTTTGAAACGACCAAATACCTATTGTAAGTATTGCCTTAAATGCTCTTTCTTGCTTTACATTGCCGAGGTAACCATTCTGCCATGATATCGCTGGTCTTACATGTCCATTGGGTTGCTTTATTATCTTTATCCAGTATTGCTGGAATTAGACGTATTTTTCCGTCCTTAAGCTCAGGCAATTTATCAAACCAAATAGTAATGACACCTCCCTTTTCTACACGTGCTCCGCCGCCAGCGGGAAAGGCAATTTCTGACATAGCAAGGATATCAATCTCATCGTCTGGAAAATAATCATGAACAATATAAAATTTCTCAACATGACGTTTCAGTTCTGCTGCCTTATTAACAGCATAAATAGTACGACTAATGATATCGCGGTGATGAGCAACTGTAACACCAACATTAATAGTCCACAGCAATCCAACCAATACAACTAGGTTTCCTATTGCATTTACTATGTCACGCCAAGTACGGGGTTGCTGTTGCTGATATAGCGCAAGATCTTCTGTATAAATTGCCTGTGAACTTGATCTCAATATCGCTGTTCGCAGCAGAATATTATGCAGTGCTTTATGTTGACGATGGAAAATAGGAATCAGCAGTAAGATAAAGCCTATAACACTCATGATCGGTGATTCATTTTTTACCGTTGCAAAAACGATCATCATAATGGCATACAAACTGGCAAATTTACCGAGGGTATAGCAAACAGCCTGCGAAACATTAAGGTGCGATCCATCAACATGAATAATGCGGATTTTTACAATAGCCATCCCTACTGTGGCATTAAATCGTTGGGATATCAGTACAACACAGTAGACAAAAGCAATTATGCAATATGTCCATGTAGAAAAAACGATACCAGCCCATAAAGTTTGAAGAACCGCTTCCAACCCTGCTGTTATTAGGCCGCAGATAATCAAATCAATAACAATCGCAACGCCACGTTCTGCAATGGTGCCGTAGACAATATGTTCATCTTCGTTCTCATCACTCTGTGTATTAACCTTAGATTCTGCCATTTTTTTATTTTGAAACATGTAGCAACTGATCTAATTTAAGTATAGATTGTTTTAACCACCAGCTATAATCGAGCATACTAACTAAACTACTATAACTGCCTATACATCAGTAACATTGAAACATCCTTTTACTGAATTTTCCGGTCTATTATTTTTTTATTTTATTTTTCATTCTTAAAAAACAACAAAAGTAATGTAACTATGTAACCAAAAGGTCTGAAGTCTTATAGTTACTACGCTGTAGCCGTAACATTATCCGTAAAACAAAAGGTAACTTACATGTTTTCAGGTTACTTTATTGTGTCATTACTCCTCCTTTCTAATAGTCACTATTTTGGTTACATAGTTACATTCATTTTTTTATATTTGTTTAGCTTTTATTTTTTAATATTTTATCTCTTAAAGAAATATAGAAAAGGGATGTAACCATGTAACCAAAGGGCCTGATGCCTTATAAACATAGGTCTTGAGCGGTAACATTTAATTGTAAAGAGGGGGTTACCTCATGTTTTTCAGGTTGCTTTTCTATTGCAATTTATAAGCACTGACAGTCACTTACATTTTAGTCACATTTGAGCATAGGTTATACGGGTTGGTTTAGAGGTATTATTTTCAATGTTTTAACTATCTAAAAAAAACAAGGGAAAGGTATAACTCATTCCCCCTGTAGCTGTAGAATCTGAGTTGAAGTGGCCACATTACAAAAAGATAAGGTAACCTATTGTCTATATAGGTTACCTTATGCATCTACAGCTTATTTCGACTCAATTTCTTCATTAGAAAGAATGATGCACCTTATACAGCTTGTAACACTCTTAATAGTCACTTTTTGAGGAGAATAATCGCCCAAACAATCACGAATGAACTCCTTATTGTCCATGATAGTATTTTTAGCATCCTCATCGACAAACTCATTGATATACGCAGCGATGATGGTTATGGGTCGCTTCACTATAATTCGCCCCTTATCGCAACGCATGACATTATTATTAAAGCACTTTTCCATGGTTGATGGATTCGATTTTTTAATCCCACCATGACTTAAAATGAGTTGTTTCAAATCAGTATAAATTTCCCTCAACCCATCTTTTAGTTTTGGCGCATGATTAGCTAACCCATATTTTTTATGGAATGCATTAACGACTTTCTCAGATTTCTTGATCGCTAAATCTTCGCCATCTTCAATCAATTTACTGAACGCAGTATGAAAAAAGGTGGCTAAATATTCAGTACAAACATTGTGATAGGTATCAGAGCCATACTTTAGATATACTTGTCTCTGACTGATATCACCCGTATATTTCATCTTTGAAAATCTATTCGCAAACTGCGCGTCTACACCAGAACTGGTTTCCAGCTTACTATTGCCATCAGCTGAAAAAAACATCTTGGTATATAACATAGCTGTGAATGATAATTCATTTTTAGGTGATATTTGTATCTGAGACTCTAACTGTTTCACTTCTTTTTTAAGATCACTAAACTCATCAATAATTAAAACAATCGCATTAATGAAATCATATGAGGATTTACCCGATGGACCACCCGCTAATATTTTTTTTAACTCATCCTGAGATACATCAACTGTTAAATTGAGTTTTCTAAGTAACCCTATAAAGAACCCCTTTCCCCAGTTACTCGCGCAATGCATCCAAAGATAAACCAACTTTCTATCAGGTACAATTCTGCCGGCCACAATTAAAAAAAGCACTTCATCTAAAGTTGGAAAATGAATTTTATAATCCGCAATTATTTCCTTCTTCACCACTGCATCAACATTTTCAACGGGATATTTCGGTAAAATAAATTTATAGTCAATTTCAACATGCGTATCATGAATCTTTACGGAAGATTTATTAGCAAAGACATTCATAGCCATTTTGACCACTTGACGTTGATTGTGTAACTGAATGTACCCTAACAACTCATTAACCGGCGTATCAACCAGTGCTTTAACTTCCTTCTTGATTTCCACGTCACTCAAATCACTTAACAATACTCTGAGCGTCTTTTCTATAGAAGATTTGTAACTAGCAGAATATATATGTTTATCATATATTCGATATAATTGATCTTTCATTTCAGGCTTGGCAAAGACGACATACCCATTCTGATCTTGCACATAAACAAACAATTTTTTGCTTGGAATAAAAAAAGTTCTGCTAATGATGTCCGCGACAAGCGCATCATCAATGTAATATTTCTTTGATACATCCTCACTGACCCCTGCACCGATTTGTTTGTTAATCGCTTTAGTACAAGGATGCAATTGAGGGTTAAGACGGAAGAGTCTTCCACCATGTGCTTGAGAATAGATCACTACATTAGTTTTATTAACATAAAGGATGGCAATCCCTCTACCGCCGTTGTAACCATGCTCAATAGGGTCGGCCAACGTTAATTTATCATAGTCACTTGGGTTATCCAGCACCGCTCTAACAGTGACACATTCATCTTGGTGATCAAATTTTAAAAGCCAATCATCATAAAGATGTCCTTTATCAATTGCCGCCTCAATGACATATGCGGAAACTTTATGTTTAGTCAAAGCAAATATTTTCTTTTTGACTTTTTTGATATATTTATTACGCTGTTTTTCTGCTTCAGGTTTTAGCTTATTTTTTTCTTCATTAATCATTGCTTCGCAGGCTTTGAGTTTATTATCACTTAAGCTTTGAAACTCATCTGTCTTCAAAACATGCTCTCCTGATAACTCAGGAGCAGGTCTCCGCTGCTCTAATCCATCAAGTAATGTTGAACGTGCTTCAAAGGATATCCCTTGTGGGCTACAAACTGATTTATCAGTAATTGTTCTCGGATGCATTTTGCCTGCTTTATCAATAAAGATATGACCATAACCAGCAAGCCATAGACTGTCGAATAAAGCATTTAAATAACGAGGCATATCTTTCCCACATTCCACTAAGATATATATATGCAGTCCTTTTAAACCATTTATTTCATTACCATCGGGATCAAAAATATGTGAGCTCGATGAAACGTTAACGACTTTTATACAGGTCAATAAGTTCTTATCGATACTACCTAATATTCTAAATATTTCATCCAGAGATATTTTATTATCATCAATATCTAACAAGAGAAAAGCCCTACCTAAACTAAATTTGAAGTTTTCCATTGTTCGAGCTAAACAATGGATTCTATTTTCAATAGCAGGCTCTTTAGCTTTAGTCGTTAATTGTATTATTTCGCCATTAGCAAGAGGATATTGTTCATTCCCTTTTTTTACAGCGCAACCCAATATAATTGCCTGGTTACTCTGGATTCCCCCTTCCCCGCCCCCAAGAAAAGGAACAAGTTCTCTAAGCGTAATCGTCCTACACTCCAAACTGCCACATGATACACTTGCATTAGATTTCTTAATTACCTTACCATCACGAAACGACAATACCTTATTAACGTTCTTTGGTTTTCCTGGGTTGTATGGATCAGTGGCCGTCAGAATAGTCAGTGTAACCTTAATATCTGCTGCGGAAAGAACACTTGGTTCAACAACATCTACTATGCCAGGCATTTTAACCGGATCTATAACAACGGGTTTCTGTTCAGCGTTAGGACTAGACATTCGCCCAATCCCAGCTGCTTGATCCGCGTCATGACTGTCATTTGCTGCGTTTATGGCCTTATGAGTAACTTGACTATTTGTTTTCTCAGTTACTATTACATTTGATGTGTCATTAGACACGGTACCTGATACAGGTGTATCCGACTTATTTACTTGCATATAATCTCCGCTATCGAAATTTGTTAGCAGATAATTTGTTTTTGCTTACTTTTTCAAGTAAAGTACAAGCATAAATAAACAAATTATCTAATTGGTTTTGTTTTTTATAGAGTCACTTAGAGAAAAATTCGACCTTCCCTCTAAGTAACTAAATTTGAGCTTTAAAAAAGGTTAATCTATTTTGATTAACCCTTTCTTTTTATAATGAACAGACATCTAGCCTGTAATTGTTCTAACCATATAATTTCTCCTGTGTTAAATCTGTTGTAAAAACAGTAAAGAATCACTTCTCCACCTTATATAAATCGATACCATCCGGTAACGCTTCCCATCGCCGTTTCATCTTTAGAATGACTTCAGCAGGAACATCATGCTCATTACTAAAATCTCCCTTACATTCCATCACTTTGATTGAACTGTTATATGCTTTTGCCATATCAAAGTAAGGCTGCATTTCTCGAATCATTGTGAATGTATTACTTACAACTATGTCTTCACCCTGATTCAAATAAAACCTGGCCATCGACTGACACCAAAGGTGCGCATGTTTAATTCTCCTCCCGTCATAACAATATTTACCATTTTTCATAAAAAACATATCGGCTTCTACATGTTTAGCCGGCATTTCTTTTGCTAAAGTCGATTTTCCTGATCCTGGTGGACCGCGAACTATGAGCATTAGATTCATTACTTCTCCAAATTTAATTTATACCCACTACCTAATAATGCATTTCCATTAGGAATTAATTCAACGCCCAACTTCAGACCATTGAGTTTTTATTCCTCGTGATTTTTTATTATTCCAAGTCCAACACGAATCATTTAATGGTTGATAAGCGTACATCTCATCAACTTCAGATTGAAAATTAAACATGCATTGTTCTAGCTGAAATAAAATTTCTTCGTTTATCATTTGTAATACTCCTAATTGACTAATAAATAAGCTTGAGTCATACCTAAAACTCATGGCTAGTATACATTTTACACACAACCAATCAACGATTATTCCTTAACTATCAGGTGGTTATGTGAGTATTAACTTATACGTGAACACATAAAATTAATCTAAGGATCAATGGCCGCAGTTATCTTCAACCTCTTAGTGCCTTCCTGATATAGATACCTAATCATTTAATTAAAATCCAAAAAATGCAATGATAGGAATGTTATTTGAGTATATTTTATCTAGCACAGCGCTTGCCCGCATTTTAATGACCCCTAATTTAAATCAAATACCTATTAACACGTCACAGGTTATAAGTTGCTTCAATTTTTCTTCTCAAGACTGTCGATAGCAGGGGTGCTGTTGATAAGGCTGCACACATGGATATACACCGCGTATTGAGATGCATACGCAAAATGGATCACTGACATTACAACGGTGAAGGTGAAGGTGAAGGTTAATATTGATAACCATATTCAATATGATAATCATTTCTACTCCATCCCCACCATTTTATGAGTGAAGAGATTCAATTACATTCCTAAGAATACTGAATCGAACTTTACTTTTATAACCAACGCATCGACAGCCATGCGAGAGAATACACTTCTGACATGACAACAGAATCTGAGCATATGCCTGTTAAACATGAAAAACACAAGAAATGGACACTTGGTAGATTAATGAACTGGGCAAAGGTATTAGTGATGAAGTTTTGCTCTGAGTTAAATAAAGCCTGTGCAATCGCAAAACAACAGCTTATACGAACTAAAACACATCAAAGACATTCTGTTGAGCAATCAATATCAACTGGTACCAGGCACAAAATAGCTACTTACCTCGCCTCAAGCTCATGAAAATATCCCCAGAATCTTGGTAAGCTTTCATTAAACGAGGCTTATTATGAAAAAATAAACTATTACACAACTTAGAAAACTATAAGCTTTCAGGCATTGCCAATGTACTGGTTAGCCAAGTTAATTGACGTTAACCGGACAAGGTAGTTGACGTTTGATAGCCAACTAGAGCAACCAAATACCGATGAAGGAATACCCCTTGAGGAATGGCTGCAATTATTGGCTGGTAGTAAGTACCAAAACAGAAAAAAACAAAAAAACAGCGCTTACTCAAAACCGCCACATTAAAACTGGCAGCCAACAGCAATGCCATTGATTACCAGCACCCCAGAGGACTGAAACAACCTGTGATGGCTTCACTGTTACTGTGTGACTGGCTGAATGAGGCACAGCGAAACGATCTAATGGAAATAATGGGTGATCGAAATGAAAGGCTCTGTTCTCGTTTACTGTTGGTAGTCAATAAATACGCTATGTCCAGATATATCTTAAGTGACTTATTTACTAGCTTTTCAATAAAACCAACAATGAACGCGAACAGAGCCAAATGAAAAGACTTCCACCCTCATGATGAGTCAATTACCAACGGATCAATGGTATCAATCTATTGGTGACAATACACTGGATGATACATAACGCTCATCGCATTAAATTAAAAAGACAATCTACCTAGCTTTAAGCAGTATTTAATCATATTTTTAAGTGATTGAAAAAAAAGGTTATTTTAAAACTCCTCACTTAACGGTGACATAGCTTTAAATAATAATATAAGAAGAAAAGAGCTATCGGACAGTCCCATTTTTTATCCTTTTTTTACTTAATTATACAAAATCACTAATACTCGATGTTCCGCTTTTCTAAAATACAGAAAAATAAGGGGCTAGAAAGGCAACTGCTTTCTGTATGTATTGGTTTTACAGGGATGAATATTAACACTAACACTTTAGTTTTCTATGGTTAATAAAATCAAGATAAAAAAACTGGAACATCGAGTAATAAAAAGAATGTAGATAGCCTCTTTTCCAATAAAGGCCATTTGAAAGCTTAGAATGCTTGATCTCTATATTTTTAGTGTCAGGTAGACCTCATTTAATAAACGGCATTAATTACCACCAACAAATCATATACTCCAATAAAACATACTCACTTTAATTTCCTATAATAACGTGCTTTTTCAAACATTTTTGTACTAACTATTTTTTATCCTCTATATTCTAAAACATACTGTTTTTTACCTGTATCTAATTGTTATTGATATGGTTTTTAATTAGAACTAGAATTTACCCATACTTAATCAAAGGTACTTAACTTTTGATTTATTGTCAGGAGTCTTTTTAAGAAATTTGATTGGCTAACCACTCCTGCTAATAAAAAAAGTAATTAAATTCTAATTAAAGGAAAAAAATGAATACCGCCGAAGCATTAAAAGAACAATTCAAAACGATTCATCCAACGCTTGTTGATGTAGCATCAATCTATCTCAACATGGAAGAAACAACTGCAAAAAAGCAGGCAGCAAAAGGTTTAATCCCATTTCATATTTTCAAACCTGGCCGAAGTAATAAATCACCATGGCTTACTGATGTAAGAGACCTTGCAAAATGGCTAGATGAAGAAAGAAGAAAATAATACTTATAAGCTTTTATCAAAAAAAATCAGTGGACGCACTGATGAATTAGCACCCCAAGTAAAAACCTAATTTTATTGGTATTCCAATATTGGAATACAGCTGTAATAATTCTAGTTTAAGTGGCTATAAGATTAATAGCCTGGATAAAGATAAATAATTCGTATTTATTTTGTTCGTCATACATTCCTAGTAATACAAAGTTCTTGTGTATAAGAAATCGTTATATCACTATCCAAAATAAAAAGCTGTTAAATTGTTAACCTGATAAGAGAATAGATCAAGTCAGAAGAGTCTAACTTACTCACAATATAAAAACTCACAGCCTTATATTTTTTGAATATAGGTCTTTTGATATTCACTTCAATCACGTGTCACGCCCAGAGGAATGAAGAATACAATATTCTAATGTAGACCTAGTAAACACAAGTTCACAGAAATAATATAAATCAACCTATTTATCCTTCTATTTTTTATTTGTCCGTTAAATTTCACATTCATCTTAACTACGCTTAGTTCGTAATGCTTTTCTGAGCCACATCCATACAAGCCCCGCTAATGAGTATACTGTGTTTAACATACAGGTATTAACCATGATACCAAGCTGTTTCTTTATGCTAGATAACACATAATTCGTGCACCTAAGACGGTATTACGCTCCCACTTAAAATTACTAAGTAGTCCACTGCCCAGAATTTTCCTACTTAGAAAACCAGTTTATATAGTTTGGCAACAAACCGCACAAGCTGAACAATTCATAAATATGGACTTATTTATTTTTTTACTATATGGACATCAGACATGAACTAAACAACCACCGGCTAAAGCTGGTGGGTTCGTACAATGGACTAAAGTCAGGATACGGGGCACAAGACCCGTTCTTGCCTCGGTCTTGAAATTATCATCACCTTTAGGTTCAAAGTGATGTGCTAAATAATTCTTAATCATTTCCTCTGTTAATTCGCCAGAGGTCACACAAAAATAGCCTCTAGCCCAGAAATGTCGCCCCCAATATCTCTTTTTTAAATCAGGGAAACTTTCAAATACTTTTGAAGCACTTCTTCCTTTTATTCGCCTCATTATTTCACTGGGTGTTAAAACCAACAAGTGCACATGATCTTTTGCTCACAACACCTTTCAATATTTCAATCTCTAATGCTTCACAGGTTTGCCGAATTAATTCTCGCACTTTTAATCCAACATCTCCTTTTAGTAGTTGATACCGATATTTAGTCACAAAAACAAAGTGATACTAAGTTTTAAAAACCGTATGGCTTCCATATCTATATTCCATAGCATCTCCTAAACTATCGCCTAAAATCACTATTCTAAATCATAGATAAATCTGACCGCCTAAAGGCGGTGGTTTTAGGGGACTAATAAAAGTTAGGGAAATCAATCGAAGTTTATAGCTTAATAATATTTTTTAAAAAAGCATTCTAGGCAAAAACATTAGCCTATTGAGCAGAACAACTGATTATTAGTACATATAGGGTACAGATAAATACACCAAGACCTATAGTATATGACATATCAGTCCAATCGAGCATTGGGGCAAC
>Ga0105358_10002445_pt1 | contig 9954 bp, 5 predicted proteins | sample GOMGulsemesocosm_5_FD_83509 | JGI IMG/M metagenome (GOLD analysis project Ga0105358, IMG submission 83509) | Methane-oxidizing microbial communities from mesocosms in the Gulf of Mexico - GOM15C Gulf of Mexico | ecosystem: Environmental > Aquatic > Marine > Cold seeps | place: Gulf of Mexico...
GCTTGAATAGCTTCTATCTGCGGAACAACCAACTTTGCCGCTAATATTGGATCTTCTCCCATATACTCAAAGTTTCTGCCATATAAAGGTAAACGCGCTAAATTAACGCCTGGTCCGAGAATAAAATCTTTTTTTCTGTCGCGTGCTTCAGCACCTAACACTTGACCATGCAATCTCGCGATTTCAGTATCCCAACTGGCGGCAACAGAGGTAAGGTGGGGTAAATAAGTTGCATGATCATCGGTCCAATCTGCTGATGCCCATGTATGGCGCTCTATTTGATGGCGCACACCATGAGGGCCATCTGATAACCACATTTCAGGAATGCCAACACGTTCAATTGCATTTATGTGAAACTTACCACTGGCATGTGCCAAAGATACTTTTTCTGGCAAAGTCATTTTATTCAACAAGCGCTCAACGTTTTGTTCAACTTGCGCTAATCTTTGGCTTTTTTGTTCCGATTGCTTTTTATCAGGTTGCTCTCGCTCATGCTGCTTAGTTTTTTTCAGTTCATCTGCTTTTTGCTCATTAATGTTCGCTTCACAAGCGCATAAACTAAACACCAGATACGATACGCTAAAGTACTTTAATACTGTCTTCATTGGTAAACCTTATATTTGAAAAATTTCAAATGATTGAGCCAGTAACGGTAAGTAAAATAATTAATGATATTCTATTTACCGTTACCATTTAAATAAAAAATACCAGCCTTAAAAATTAACCAAGGCTAGTAAGGGAAGCAGATAATTGTCGATGTCATCTAAGCTCCAAAAACCTCAATTTCACAAGTTGATGAGTTATTCACCTTTCTTTTATTACTTAACTAGCGTTAATCTGCTAAAAACATCAGCGGTGATATAAGCTAAATTTTTATTACCATTAACTGCTTTAATGGCTGTTGAACCGATAAAGTGTTCCCGCTCTTTACTGCCATCGTTATCACAATAAGCCAACATAAAGCCGAGTTTTTTACCTTCAAATAAATTCACCGCCAGCGGACTTATTGTGTTTATAGTAAAACTATCGTCAAAAATCCGAACGGCCACTTCCCAAATTATTTTATTGGGTGCACTTTCGCTTCGTCGCCATTTGCTAGTGATATGATCGTTTAATAAAACAAAATTGTCTGAGCCATCGGCATGCTTTTCACCCATGTCTACAACCTGATTATCAAGGGCAATATGATAGGCAAAGGCATTAAAATTAGCTAAATGGTTTCCACCTGAGGCATCCTCATCAATGAATACCTCAAGACAGTCATCATCCCAATATAAATAGCGCGGATTAGCATGTTGATCGAATAAAACATCATCGATGATCTCTACCAATAAATATAGTTGCGCTTCATCCCACAGTATTTTAAATTGTCCGGAAAAATCATCAGTACTCGGCGTGCTGCCAAGAATAAGATGATTTATTGGCTGCCATTTCGCTAACTGCCAGCTAGCTTCATTGGCTAGTCCATCTATAAGAATTTTTTCTGATGACTTTAACGCCTCAAGAGCAAAGGCATTAATAGAGAAAGTTACTAATATAATGCTGATAAACTTCAAGAGATTACCCATAATTTGCTTTCCTCATCACTAACTGAGCAAGTTTATTTATGTCAACTGCAACCGACAAAAAAGGACGTTCTATGTTAATAGTGCTAATGTCTTTTTCATTGAGTAGAGGTTGCTCCATCGCTTCAAATTGGCTATCAAGTAAAGTGGCTGAAAAGAAATGATTCTCTCGTTGAGCAATTCGCTTGGCAATAACATGCTTATTAGCAACCAGATAAAAGAAGTGGCAATAAAAAGGTAGCTTTCTAAATAAATCTCGATGTGCCGACTTTAATCCTGAGTAAGCGAGTGCTACCGAGTTACCTTGCTGAGACAAAAGATCTAAATGAGCCATAATATCCCTTAACCAAGGCACTCTCATCTCATCGGTTAATGGCTTATTTTCAGCCATATGCTTTTTGGCTTGCGCGCTGTGAAAATTATCGGCATCAACAAAAACTAACGAAAACTCATTAGCCATTTGTTTGGCTAGGCTTGATTTACCCGTACCGCTAACGCCCATAACAATAAATAAATTCGGTACTTGTTTAGCTAGTTTAACCATGTAGCGGTACCCTCACCTGCAGCTGATAATTTTTTCCTGACTGTAAATGGGTTAATACATTGCCTTCAATGACTTGCTTATCAAGTAATACTTCCATAGTAAAAATATCGTCAACTTGTTCAATAGAAAAATTAACCATTGCCCCCCTAAATAGTCGCTGACCAGATAATTTCTTTATTGTTGTAGGCAGTTTTGGCGCTATCTGTAAGCCTTTTGCACAGCCTTTCAAGCCACACAATTCTTCCACCAAACAACGGTATATCCAAGAAATTGTTCCAGTATTAAATAAATGACTCGAGCGCCCCGCTTGCTTGGGGAACTGGTGATAAGCACCGCGATAGTAATTTGGCACATAAATAGGTAATTGCCCGGTAACTTCGGCATTTTCAAGCGACGGTAGCATTTTATGGAGTAGCTCAAAAGCTAAGTTATTTTGTCCTGCTTGATAAAGTGCATACACGTAAAATATTGCCGCGTGATTATAAACGGAACCATTTTCAGACACTCCAGGGTGTTTTTGAGTAATACGGCCAATATCTTCCACCATAGCGGTATAACTTGGCGCCAGCATCATTGCCCCTAGGGGGGTTATCAATTGAGTACCTATGGCCGTGATCATATCTGCTTGTTGGTGTTCACTTGCCGCACCGCTAAGCATGGCCCAAGTCTGTGGGTTAAGAAATATCTTGCCCTCAGCCTCTTCATTGGTGCCAAAAACACGGCCATCATCAGTAATCCCCCGAGCAAACCATTGACCATGCCATAAGTGCTCATTTACAGCATCATTAATTGCTTGAGCTGCAAAGCGATATTCATCATATTTTTTCCGTTCAATAGCAATATCATATTCATCACAGAGATCACACCACATAGTTAACGCATAAGCAGTTGCTAAAGATAACCAAGTAGAAACCCCCTTGCCTTGGTAACCCACCATATTCATAGGGTCGCACCAATCACCTTGTTCAATAAAACTTAACCCTCGATGATCGGTAGCATTAATCAAGTAATCCAGTGCTAACCTTATATGACAAGTAAAAGATTGCTCCTGAGCAGAATCAGTAAAAGCGATCATTTCATTGAGTAAGCTAACATCAGCAGTTTCATTTAAATAAACCGATAAACAGATCGGTAACCAAACACCATGATCGGCATGGGGTACTTGATTAATATACTTAAGCTCGGCATCTTGGTGCAACAACACCCCCTCAGGCATCGCACCATTAATGGCTTGCTGAGATAACGCTAAGATAAAAGCTTGCCGAGTCACTTCGCTATTGATAAAGGCCATGCCCATATTGTCTTGAATATAGTTACGCGTTTGTGGGTCGGTACTTAAACGGTTGACGTCACCATGGTAAAACATCTGCCTTGGTAACCAATGATTAACAAAATCATCAAAGCCGACATCATCACTATTAACAGTTAAACATGCTTTTCCTTGATTAAGGTAATCTTGGTAGGATTCTCGCGCTTTATTTCGTTGTTGATAGCCAAGGTATTTTTCTTTTATTATCGCAATTTCTGCTTCATCTTTTGCTGGCCCAAACAGGAATTGATAGTTTTTTTGTTCACTGGGTGATAACCGCTGTTGAAATTGCATAACTGCAACCGGCGTTTCATAACGGGCTTCAACATTGCCTAGCAAATCTGCCTGTAAGGCAGTGGGTTGATGCAGCCCGCCTTCTCCTTCAAAGAGCTTTTGATTTGCATGCCAGGCCGTAGGTGCTGTATCACTAAGGAAAAAAGTCTTATCTTTTAGCTGCTGATTTTTAAAATAATCCGTTACTTTTTGATAAGGAGTAACAGAATCAGCGACAATAGCATTCAGCTTTTCGTTATAAGTAGCTGACTGGTTCATCCATGACATATAACCAATGCTGAAATAGGGAAAGATGCTGATATTTTTCACGGTATCGGTGAGATTGGTTACCGAAAAAAACCAGCACTCAACTAAGTCATCTTTAGTTAAATTCACCTTAATGGTTATTTGCAATCCACTGTGCTTAATTGACCAAGTAATATCACTATTACCTAACTCAAAGGAAAAGCTATCTAATTTAACGCGCATAGGCTCATAAGGTAGAGAAATTATTTCACCACTGTCTTCATCTTTCAGGTAAAAAAAACGTCCTGGATGATGGCTGAAATAACTATGTTCTGGCTGAATAAAACTTTTGGCTTCCATGTTTGGCGCATAAGAGTATTTAGCTGGTTCAGGCTGCATAAACTGTGAATTGACATAACCCCGACAATTAACTTGCATGACCATAGCGCGGTTCCATAAAAACCCCCTAGCATCAGGCAATTTAGTTGGGCTTGATAGTTTTACTCTACTAAAACCATCAACTGCACTATCAATACTTATCAAAGGTAACTTAGGCATTAACAGCTCCCGTTGTCGCTATTTTTTCATCATTTGTCTTAGTTTTTTCTCGCTCATTTAACGCTTGTTGGGTGCGTAGTTCGTGCTGAATCTTTTTCAACTGCTGATCATCTAACGGATAAAAATAAATTAACGGCACAGCAATTACTGCAAAAAATGCAGGAATAAGCGTCATTAACAGCACAATTCCTTCTTGAGAAGTGCCCGTTTGCACTTGATTAGCAACATAACCAAGAGAAGCCAGTAACCAACCAATCATAGCCCCTGCTAATGCACCACCAAGCTTTTGCGCAAATGCTGCTGCTGAAAAAATCATCGCTGTAGCCCGCCTTCCCGTTCGCCATTGGGAAAAGTCGGCCGTATCGGCGTACATAGAAAAAACCAAGGGTGATTTTGGCCCCAGTGCTAAGCCGATCATTATTTGTAAAACAAACATTAAGGTGATGTTGTCATTCGGCACAAAATAGAAAATCAATGAAAGTGCAGCAACAATTGTCATCAATATCATCAGCAAACGACGTTTATCAATAAATTTGGTTAATAGTGGTGTTGATGCCGCGCCTATAGCTAACGCAATCATGTAAGCCATAGCAAAACTGCCAATCAAATCAGGTCGTTGGGCATAGTATTTAAAATAAAATGTACCTGAGCTTGCACGCAATGAAATGGTAATCATGATAATAAGCGCTAAGGCAAACAGTACTAGCCAAGGTTTATTTTGTCCTAAATCTTTTATATCTTGCAATACTGGGGTTTTCTGCCCTGGGGGAGGAGAAATCCGCTCTTTAGTTCCATTGAAAGTGACGATAAACAAAAGCCCAGCAATAAAGCCATATAAGACCATGGTCAATTGCCAACCTAATGCTTCATTCCCCTGTCCTAAGTATTGTACTAACTCAGGTGTAAGGTAAGCCACTAGGCTGCCGCCAGAAAAAGCACCAATAAACCGGAAACTGGTTAGATTTGTACGCTGCTGAGTGTCGCTGGTTATTACGCCAAGTAATGCACCATAAGGTACATTAATGAATGTATAGGCCAACATCATGAAAATGTAAGTGCCATAAGCCCAAATTAATTTATTACTATCACTAAAATCAGGCACCGTAAAAGTGAGTACCCCCGCAGCTGCAATAGGAATTATGCCCCATAATAAATAAGGGCGAAACTTACCAAAACGAGTTTTAGTTCTATCTGCCAACGCGCCCATTAACGGATCTGAAAAAGCGTCAATTAATCGAGTTACCAACATCAATGTACCAACTGCTGCTGCTGAAATACCAAATACATCCGTGTAAAAGATAAATAGAAAAACATCAATTACTCGCCAATAAAAATTTGAGGCTACATCACCACTGGCGTAAGCTATTTTATCTTTAAGGGTTAGTCTGTTATTCACTTGCTCAAATCCTATTTTGTTATTGTTTACAAAAAATTCATGATGACTAAAACCACCATAAAAAATCGTTTTTTCTATTTTTACACCAAAAATGTAAGCGCTTACAAATATACCTTAAATTTTATATATTACAACTTACATATGAAAGCGACAGAAATAACCTGCAGTAACAATCTGATTATACTGGGTTTATTTAAATAAAAAATTTGTAGAGTGATAAATGCACAGGTTAAGCTTCACTCTTAATTAGTATGTTTTTCAAATTATTTTAAAATAAAGATTGATCTTATTTTATTATTGGCATAACTTAAATGTAAGCGCTTACATGAAATTATATTTGTAATATGTGTTTATTTTTGTGATATTAATGAAAGCGCTTACAACTGTTTAATAATTATAAAAGTGGTTTACAAAAGCCGGGAGAGATTACATGAGTCAGAAAACATTCACTAAGACGAGAATAGCAACAAGCTTGTCATTGATATTAGGGGCAACTACACTGCCTGCAATTTCAGCTGAGGAAGCAAAAAATGCAGAACAAGCCGTAGAAGTAATTACGGTAACGGGCATGCGTTCAAGTATTAAAGAGTCGACAAGACTTAAGCGTGATGCTTCTGGTGTCGTTGATGCTATCTCGGCAGAGGATATTGGTAAATTCCCTGATACCAACTTAGCGGAATCTCTACAGCGCATTACCGGTGTTTCAATTGACCGTACAAATGGTGAAGGTAGTAAAGTAACCGTACGTGGTTTTGGTCCAGATTTTAACATGGTTACGCTAAACGGCCGTACTATGCCTGCATCTGGTTTACCTGCTGGTGGTGGCGTAGCAAATTCACGTGCCTTTGAATTCTCAAATTTAGCTTCTGATGCAGTTAAATCTGTTTCAGTATACAAAACAGGTAAAGCGAACGTCGCTACCGGTGGTATTGGTGCGGTTATTGATATAGTAACAGGCAAACCCTTAGATAATCCAGGCATGCATGTTAGCGTTGGTGCAAAAGCAATAATGGATACAAGTAACCGTGTAGGTGATGATGTTACACCTGAATTATCTGGTTTATTTAGCTGGACTGATGAGGATGAGAGGTTTGGTGCTTCTTTAACCGTCAACACACAAGAACGACATAGTTCTACTTCAGGTGCTTTTGTCAATCAATGGCGAACAGGTGCTTACGATGGCACAATTCCTCAGGCAGCTGATGATATTCAATTAAGTAATGAACCTGCCATCGGCCAACTTTATTCAATGCCATCAGATTTACGTTACTTTATTAGCGACCAAGAGCGAGAACGTACAAACGCACAACTAACTCTTCAGTTCAGGCCTATCGAATCTTTAACAGCTACACTTGATTATACCTATTCAAAACAAGATACCTTTCAAGCACGTGCTGAACAATCTATTTGGATGGACACCTATAAATCAAACCTAGGTTTTGATGATGAAATGACAGCAACACCAATTGATTATAATGAAGACCGTGGTGATCAACCGCCACGAGATTTAGGACTAGCACAACAAGAACTAAACCAAGTAAATGAAAATGATTCAATTGGTTTGAACCTTAGTTATGATGTAAATGATTACTTTAATATTACGTTTGATGGTCATAGCTCAACAGCTGACAGTGCCCCTGACGCTGAATACGGTAGTTGGGTTAATGCCGGGTTAGGCGCAAACATTTCTGCAGGTCAAGGAGTCGACTTTAGTAATGACTATCCAACCATGCGCGTAGATTTTGACGATTGTGACCCAAGAAGAGGTCTAAATTGTAATGGCGTGCTTGATCAAGATGATGTTGGTACCTCAATTCTTGATATGAATTATGCATCTCAAAAAACTGATATTGATGAGTTCCGTATCATTGGTACTTATGAGTTTGATGAAGGTAGTATCGAGTTTGGTGTTGAGTCACGCTCTATGGAAAGTCATTCAGTGCAAAGCTTAACACGTCATACCATGGGTAACTGGGGTGTTGAAAATCCGGGTGAACTACCAGAGGGTTTCTTAACGCCTGTTAACTTTACCAGTGAAATTAATGACTTTGATAAAAACGGTGCTTTCAACCAAGGTTTCACCGGTAGTGCCTCACAAATTGGCGCATGGGCCGCTGGTCAATATGGTTTTGATTTCGTCTCCAATGGCGCAGCCGCAACTAACCGTACTATTAAAGAAGACATTACAGCTGCTTTCTTCCAACTTGACCTTGCTGGTGAGTTAGCCGGTCGTCCTTACAATATTTCTGCTGGTTTACGTCTTGAAAGTACTGATGTTACCTCTTCTGCCAATGTTGCCCTACCTAATGCCGTTGCATGGGAAGGTAATAATGATTTTAATGTTCGTTTCGGTGATGGCATGCAAGACTTTTCAACCGATGCTGATTATGACCATGCTTTACCAAGCTTTGATTTTGATATAGAAGTGGTTGATAATGTTGTCGCCCGTTTCTCATTCAGTAAAACCATTGCTCGCCCTACTTATGACCAATTAAGCGCTGCTGCTTCAGATGTTAGCGGACCAACAGGCCCAACAACCATGCCAGGTGTTCAGCTTGGTACGGCTTCAAATGGTAACCCGGGGTTATTACCGTTAGAATCAAATAATATTGATTTATCAGCTGAGTGGTATTTTGACGAAACCAGTTATGTCTCTATTGGTTATTATGAAAAACGTGTTAATAACTTCGCCGGTCGCCAACCTGTTGAAGAAAATGTTTACGGTTTACGTGATGCAACGGCAGGCCCTCGTGCCCAAGCTGCTGCACAAGCTTTAGTCGCACTAGGTGAAGAACTAACTGATACCAACTTATTTGCTATGGTTGCTGCAACCGAGAATAATGTTAATTTCTCCTCAATGCCTGCTGAAGAGTTTGAAGTACATTATGATGTTTTGCCTACCAGTGAAGATCCATTAATGGACTTTACCGTAACTAAGTTTGTAAACAACCAAGAAGCTAAGATCGATGGTTTTGAGTTTGCAGTACAACACTTCTTTGGTGAAACAGGGTTTGGTTTTCAAGCTAACTACACCACAGTTAATGGTGATATCGGTTTTGATAACAATGGTGATCCATCAGTTACACAATTTGCACTTGTTGGGTTAAGTGATACTGCTAACTTAGTGTTAATGTATGAAAACGATGACCTCCAAGCGCGTGTTGCTTATAACTGGCGTGATAAGTTCTTAAATACTCAAGCTCAATATGTAAATGAGCCAGGTTATACTGAAGCATATGCACAAATTGACTTTAACGTGGCTTATCAAGTTACTGAAGAGTTATCAGTTTTCTTCGAAGGTATCAACATTACTGGTGAAGATACTCGAACTCATGGTCGTACCACAGCACAATTGTGGAATTTATCAGAGCAAGAAGCACGTTATGCCCTAGGTGGTCGTTATACATTCTAATTTAGTTTAGATTGTTATAGCTCATCTTATAAATGCCGTGTACTAGCACGGCATTTATTACTTTACGAATAACAATAATTCTACTGTTTAACAGGAGATTACATGGACAAAGCGATAAAAAAAATTATCATTGTTGGTGGAGGTTCAGCAGGTTGGATTACCGCCGGAAGCATTGCAGCAGAGCATTGTGCTGACCCATCTAGTAACGTGAAAGTTATTCTAATTGAATCTCCTGAAATTAAAAGTATTGGTGTTGGCGAAGGTACTTGGCCCTCAATGCGTAATACATTAGATAAAATAGGCATTAATGAAAAAGAGTTTTTACAACAATGCGACGCCTCATTTAAACAAGGTTCAAAATTTGTAGGTTGGACAACTGGTGATAGCACTGATTATTACTATCATCCTTTTATGGTTCCTGATGGTTATGGTCATATAGATTTACATGCCGCTTGGCAAACTAACCACTCCCAGAAAAGTTTTGCTGATACTGTTAATATTCAAAGTCATGTTTGCCAAGCAGGTCTTGCACCAAAACAACTGGCAACGCCAAATTACGCCGCGGTTACAAATTATGGCTACCATCTCGACGCAACAAAATTTGCCACTCTTTTACAAAAACACTGTACTGAAAAATTAAATGTTCAGCAC
>Ga0105358_10002448_pt1 | contig 9950 bp, 7 predicted proteins | sample GOMGulsemesocosm_5_FD_83509 | JGI IMG/M metagenome (GOLD analysis project Ga0105358, IMG submission 83509) | Methane-oxidizing microbial communities from mesocosms in the Gulf of Mexico - GOM15C Gulf of Mexico | ecosystem: Environmental > Aquatic > Marine > Cold seeps | place: Gulf of Mexico...
ATGTTAAAAACCGGCTTTCGCCAACAGAACATCGGAGAAATTTTTGGTCAGGTCCTGCGCATTATAGGGTCGGCCGGCTCGCTTATCGGTTGGATTCCTATTGGTAACACGGGTGGCAGCAATGTCAGCCCGATCAAGCCCATGCCCATCCCTGCCGATTTGGAGCACTTATTTGATGAATAATTTATTTTTAAACTTAGGTTGGTTCAGTCGTACAATTATCGTGCTGATAATTATTCTATTGGCTATCGCGGCTATTTTTACCGTGTCTCATTTACGAGCTGTCGATAAAAACGAAACCGATTGGAGAGCAACTAACGTTGATGCCGTTGCAGACTTTGGCAGTACCCAACAACTCAGCATCATGCCTTTAGTGAACTGGCATGCGGCCGACGATGGCTTAAAAACCGAGGCGGGGGTGTCCTATCTTATTAAAACCGACCAACACCAAATATTATTTGACGTTGGTTTTAATCGCCAGCAAGAACAGCCATCACCCTTGCAACACAATATGGCAGCGCTCGGTATTAAGCTCACCGATTTCGACACACTGTTTTTCAGTCACCACCACCTAGATCATTCCGGTGGGCAACACTGGGTAGATCGCAATAGTTTTTCGCTCGGGCAGGAACAGCTATCACTCAAGCACCTAAAAATATTTTCACCGACGTCGATGCAATACCCCGGCAGTCAAATCACAGTGACATCCAAGCCAACAGTGATTGGCCGCGGGCTTATTAGCATTGGAGCTATAAACCGCGAGCTTTCGATGGGGCCAATAAAAGAACAGGCGCTGGCGATTCATGTACAAGGCAAGGGAATTGTTTTGATCGTAGGCTGCGGCCATCAAACCCTAAGTAAGATTCTCCAGCGCTATGATCAAATGTTTGACCTTCCCCTCTATGGCATTATCGGTGATTTACACTATCCCGTCCCCGATGGCCGATTGAACTTGTTTGGAATTAATCTTCAGCGTTTTCTAGCCTCGGGCTCAGGTCCCTGGAATCAAATTAGCGAAGCCGACATCCATTCGGACATTGCGCTATTAAAACAACGCAACCTAGGGCTGATCGGTCTCGGTGGGCACGATACTAGCGACACTGTCATCGACTTATTCAGTAAAACATTCGGCCAACGCTATAGGCCTGTGCGTGTGGGAACACAAATCATTGCTCAATGAATAAATCACAACGAAACTTTTACGAAAAAAATGTGATAGAAATGGACATAAAGAAGGGAAGTTTAATTTTATTAAATCGACATAATTTACGGAGTCGAATAAGTGTTTGGGATTGGGAGCTCTGGAATAAACGTAGGGTTTGGTAAGTGAGGATGCAAAGCATGACTCGTTCAATAATTCAACGAGCCATGCTCAAGGCACTGTAATTCTAGGCCTATTTAAATTTTAAACTGCTTAACAACGCTATTTAGTGTCGAGGCCAATGAGCTAAGCTCCTTGCTAGAAGTTACTGTCTTGCCGGCATTCTCGGCGCTTTTTAGGGAAATAACATTAACGTTACTGACCCTCTCATTGATCTGCGTTGCCGCCGCGCTTTGCTCTTCGGCGGCGCTGGCAATAGAGGTGTTCATCTTGGTAATAGTGCCAATGGCCAGTGATATTGAACTTAAGGCCTCACCCGACTTGTTCGCATCGGCAACACTGGATTCTACAAAGCTACGGCTTCTGTCCATGGTTACCACCGCATCTTGGGTTCCGGTTTGCAAGCGTTCAATAAGCCCTTGAATCTCTTCTGTAGATTCCTGTGTCCGCTCCGCAAGGTTTCTAACCTCATCGGCAACTACAGCAAAACCTCGTCCCTGCTCTCCAGCCCGGGCAGCTTCAATAGCGGCGTTTAAGGCCAACAAATTAGTTTGGTCGGCAATGTCTCTAATTACGCCCAGAATTCCACCGATATTATCGGCTTCGCTTGCCAATTCGTTTAGCTTGCTGGATGTTTGGCTAATTTCACCTTCTAATTTACCGATCGTATCAATGGCAACTTGCACCACATCAATACCGCTGCTGGCTTCCTTACTAGCATCGGTGGCCGACTTAACCGCCTCAGATGCATTTAAGGCAACTTCCTCTACTGTTGAGCTCATCTCGGTCATAGCCTGCGCGACTTCTTCAGTCATCACCAGTTGCTCTTGGGCACCTTTACTGGTTTCTTGGGTAATCCCTTTTAAATCGACAGATGCATCAGTCAAGCCAGAACTGGTGCTCGACATATCGTTTACAATTTTTCTTAAATAAGTAATCGTGCCACGCAATGCCCGTTGTAGCTCACCAACCTCATTGTTAGCGTTTGAGTCGATCTCTGCGGTTAAATCACCGTTCGCCAGTGCTTTGGCCACATCGACAACCTGCAATATAGGAACTGTGATGCTGCGTGAGATAAGGATACTGATCAGCAGTGCTGCCAACGCCGCAAAAATACCGCCACCGATAACAACAGCTTGTGTCATGGTTGACGATTGAGCCGCGTCACTTCTACGGGTCTCCATCAATCCATCTTCGATAGAGACAATGGTAGCAACCGTTTTACGCAGTTGATCCATATACTGTTTGCCTTCTTTTTTATCGAATTCTTTATAAAGATCAGATCTCGTTTTAAATTTATTTGCTTCACGCACCAAGGCAATAGCCTGTTCGGCGTAGTCATTTTCCCAAGCGTGAACATTGTCGGCCAATACCGCTCCTGAAATTGTTTTAAGTATATCTTCAGCGGTCGCCTTGCCTGCAACATAAGGCTCCAGATATTCCTCTTTACGGTTAAGCATAAAACCACGCAAGCCGGTCTCCATGTTTACCATGGCCGATAATATGGTATCGCCTCGGGCACCATAATTTCCATCATCAATGGTTTTTCTCAACGCATCCATGTCTCTCTTGCCGGTTCCGGATTCAATCAAAGCGGTAACTTGTGAATTGCTTCTGTCACCCTTTGCAATATCAGCCCTAAGTTCGATCATTCTTCGGGCATAGGTTTTCCATTGTTCAGCGCTCTTAGCTACAGCGTCGAACCTGTTTTGCTGCGCGGGGTTATCGCTGGTCAACTCTTTAGCTTGGCTTAGATGCTTGGTGAAGGTTTTTTCGCCGTCGTAGTACGGCTCCAGATAATCCGTTTGCCCACCAACGGAATAACCCCGTAGGCCTGTCTCCATATCAACCATGGAGCTCACCAAACCATTGGTTTCATTGATAACTTTGTGGGTATGTTCGACCATCTTTGAGCTACTACTAAGAGACCCAATAGAAAGGTATACCGTGATACTCAATGCAAGAAGAATCAAAACAGTAACGCTGTTACCGATTAATAATTTTTTTTGTATTGAAAGATTTGAGAAACCCATACTAACACCTATTAAAGCTGACAATTTCAGCACGACCGCTAAGAAAATTCGTGTGCACCAAAGCCAATACCAGCCTATGAAATATTCGACAAGACTAGTGGCCACGCTAAGTACACTTATAAATACTAGTAGATTACTAAGCTTTAGCAATACTGAACTCCAATATAAGCCAGTAATTTAGACGACAAGTATTTTGTCGTGAAAGTTGGTCTATGCTGATAATAATAAAAAGAGTTTACTACCGAGCAGAGGTAACAATGATTCCCAATATTTTACGCAAATGTCTATATTCAACGTGCCTATTATTTATGGTTGCCCCGGCCACTTTGCACGCTCAAACCCCATGGCTGGAAGGCAATGGAGTGTCATTAGGGCTTTCCTATGAGGCTGGCTATCAAGCGCCTCCCCACGGCAGTAGCGCGGGCTCTTCAGCCAAACAACGGCTGAGCCTAAATGCGGGAGTGGATTTAAATACGCTGGCAGAGCTTGAAGGCGCTAGTGTATTTTTTCAGTTTCAAAACCATAATGGTCAACACGGAGTCACCAACATTGGAGATAAACAGCAATTCGACGGCTTGGATGATCCCGAATATGACCGTATTCATATGTTGTGGTTTCAGCAAATATTATTAGACGGGACCCTGCGTTTCAAAGTCGGCAAGGTCGACCCTAAAAGTGAGTTCTTCTCTCCAAAGTATGGCGCTGACCATATCAGTGTTTCCACCGAAAGAAGCCCCACCATTATTGCGCAAGGACCACCCTCCATGAGCGTCAATGCCTTTTACCAGGCTAATGATTCTTACGCTATTGCCGTTGGTTTGTATGACGCCAGTTGGCTCAGCGGTCGAGATGAAAATACTCTCAAACTACACAACCCCTTTAATGCCCAAGACTTTGCGCTCTTTATTGAAAACCGGTTTTACTGGAAAAAATCTTTTATTCCTTATCCCGGTCAGGCACGCGTGGGTTTGTGGAATTTAGACGGAGACATAGCCAACTTTGATGGCTCAATAGAGGATGGCAGCCGCGGTTATTACCTCACACTGGACCAAGCACTAAGTGCCAATGGCATAGGGGCTTATTTTCAATATGGCCATGGTGATGAAGATACCAACGCCCTAGAAGAACATATTGGTTTGGGTTTGAGGTGGCAGGGTCCCATCACAAACCGCAGCGACGATGTTTTTGGTGTGGGTTATTCTAGAGCCAGTTTTAGTCAAGCCCAAGGCAGCCCGTTCCTCAAAGAAGCTGAAACGGTTTATGAAATATTTTACAAAGCACCGGTATCAAAGTACCTGCTGCTACAAGCTGATATTCAAGCCATTAACGACCCGGGCGGCATCAATGCAGAAGATGTTGTAGTGACGACGTTAAGGGCAACATTGTCACTTTAAAATTTAAGCTCACCTGATTAAGGTGAGCTTAAATTCCAGTAACTAAGATTCATTTAATCATCGTCGCGGCATAACAGGTCCATTGCCATTTCTACTTCTCCGCTATCTGAACAATGATAACCAGGCAAGTCTTCGATCTTCGCCTGAAACACCTCGGACTTTAGCAGCGTAATAAATTGCTGAACCCCAGCGGTGTTCAAACTTTGTTGTGAGCACAGAAAAACATAGTCCTCGCTAACCAAGGGTATGAAATCCAAGTCAAATTGACTTGCCGCAGCTCTTACCCCAAAACCCACATCGGCCATGCCTGCAGCCACATAGGCGGCTATCGCACCGTGGGTATATTCTTGATCTTCATAGCCCTGTATATCTTGCGCTGGTACGTTCTGATTGCTGAGCAATTGATCGAATACCATCCTAGTACCAGATTCAAATTGCCGGTTGATAAACGTTACGCCGTCATCACTTAAGTTCGTGACGCTGATAATTTTTTTGGGATTGCCCTTGCGTACAATCAAACCTTGCTCGCGGGTCACGAACTTTACTGCCATGTGTTTTTTAAATTCGGACTGATAAGTTTCTATTAATGCTGGAATAACTAAACCGCTGGGAATATGTACCCCGGCAAAGTCGCAAGCGCCTCGGTTAAGCCCCTGCAAAGCCTCCAACGGCGATTTATATTGCAGGTTTAGCTGAAAATCTTTCGGACACTCTTGCATCTGGGCGACAGCATAGCCGTGGCTTGCGTGGACTGTAGTAGGCGCAGATGAACCACTAATAGCTCGGTGTAATTCAGCGTTTATTTCAGAGGCCAAATTATCGAGCTGAGGTTTTAACCGCGCCGCGACTCGTTGCTCTGCCCATAGCAGACTTTCACCTAACTCGGTCAGTTTTGCGCCTCGCCCCCTCTCAAGTAACACGATTGGCGCACCTAAAACGCCATCCCATTTTCTGAGTAAATTCCAGGCATGGCGATAACTCACTCCAGCGACGCTAGCGGCCTTGGTGAGCTTGCCAGTGGAATGTACAGCTCGTAGTAATTCAAACATCCTGGAGTCGATGCAATTACCAAATTCATCGCTGAACTTCCAGCTTGGATCAATATGAATACGTTTAATTTCTAACTCCTCCAATTTATATCGAGACAACTAAAACACTAGCCCTCTTACCTGCTTATCTATTTAACTGTCGACTTATTTACCTGCCTATTTATTAACCCGCCGACCTACTAAACCTCCTGTCTACTAAGAAACTAACGTTAGCTCGACAACAGATGAATTCAAATAGGCAAAATAATACATATTTTTGCCTATACCCTTAAATGCTAACATTATTTCAATATTAAAAACCAACTAATATGTACTCTTGTGCATATTAAAGGATTCCAACTAATGCCCACACTCAATTCGAATAAGCCAGATTCCAGCCAAGAAGCGATGAAAACCATCACAGAAATCATTGCGACTTATATAAGCTGGGAAGGCCCCCTGCTGCCGATACTGCATCGCATTCAAAAAGAGTTTGGGTACATTTCCCAGGACGCCATTGCCCTTATGGCCGGCGCATTAAAGCTTAGCCAAGCCGAAGTTTCTGGAGTCATCAGCTTTTACCACACCTTTCGACTTAAACCTGGCGGCAAGCATACCTTGCAGATTTGCCGTGGCGAAGCCTGCCAGGCAATGGGCAGCGCCGACCTTGAAGCTCTGGTCAAAGACAAACTCGGTATTGATTACAATCAAACCACCCGGGATCAACTGCTAACACTTGAGCCCGTTTATTGTTTAGGTAACTGCGCCTGCTCACCGAATATACGCCTCGACGATAAAATTTATGGCCGCGCAAACGAGCCCAAATTCGACGCCCTCCTCGACCGTCTTCATAACCAGCCTTTAGTTTTTGGTGCTACGCCAACCAGCACTACAACATCCGAGTCGACATGATGATTAAATTATATTTGCCCAGAGAAACAACCGCCCTATCGCTCGGAGCCCAAGAAGTTGCTGAAAGCTTGCTAAGTACCGCTGAGAAGTTGGGTAAAGAGATTTCATTAACGCGCACCGGGTCCCGAGGCTTATTTTGGTTAGAACCTTTATTGGAAGTCGACACCCCTTTAGGTCGTGTTGCTTATGGGCCTTTAACAGTCGAAGATGTCGAATCTGTATTAGCGCTCGATTTGGCCAAAGAAGCCTCAAAGCACAATAAGTGTTTGGGTTTAATTGAAAAGATTCCCTACCTTGCCAAACAGCAACGCTTAACGTTTTCAAAGGCGGGCATTATTGATCCCAGCTCTATCAACGATTATTACGACAACGATGGTTACACTGGCCTGAAAAAGTTCCTCGCCCAAGATCCTCAACAAATCGTCGATGAAGTTGTGAAGTCTGGTTTACGAGGCCGAGGCGGTGCTGCCTTTCCCACCGGGATAAAATGGCAAACCGTTAAAGATACCGTAGATCCACAAAAGTACATTGTTTGTAATGCCGACGAAGGGGACTCGGGTACTTTTGCCGATAGGCTGCTCATGGAGAGCGATCCATTTTGTTTGATAGAGGGCATGACTCTAGCGGGCATCGCCGTAGGCGCTAACCGTGGTTATATCTACTTACGTGAAGAATACCCCAACGCCAACATCATTTTGCAAGAGGCTATCGACAGCGCTTATCAGCATCAGCTCTTAGGCAACAATATTTTAAACAGCGGCCACAATTTTGATCTTCAGATCCGAATCGGTGCGGGGGCGTATATTTGCGGAGAAGAAACCTCCTTACTAGAAAGCCTAGAAGGTCGTCGCGGTTTAGTGAGAGCAAAGCCTCCCATACCCGCATTAAAAGGTTTATTCGGTAAACCCACCGTTGTTAACAATGTTCTTTCTTTTGCGGCTGTGCCGTACATCACCGCGAACGGCGGCGACTCTTACGCCAGCTACGGTCAAGGCCGCTCAACCGGCACCATGCCGTTCCAACTCGCCGGTAATGTTAAACAAGGCGGCCTGGTTGAACTGGCATTCGGCATTACTTTAAGGGACTTAGTTGAGGGCTTTGGCGCAGGCAGTTTTAGCGAAAAGCCCTTAAAAGCCATCCAAGTTGGCGGACCTCTCGGCGCCTATCTCCCACCAGAACTCTGGGACACCCCAATGGAATACGAAGCCTTAAGCGCTATTGGCGCAGGCTTGGGTCATGGCGGCTTAGTGTTACACGATGAGACATCTGATTTAGCAAAGCTGGCTCAATTCGCGATGGAATTTTGCGTGGTCGAATCTTGTGGCAAGTGCACACCCTGTCGTATTGGATCAACCCGAGGCGTGGAAGTTATCGAACGTATCCGCTTAGATCAAAACCGAACGGAGAATACCCTCTTACTCCACGACTTATGTGAAACCATGATCTATGGCTCACTTTGCGCAATGGGCTCCATGACACCGATACCGGTGCAGAGCGCACTCAAATACTTCCCTGCGGATTTCGGTCTGACATCAGGAGATGGGGTTTAATATGTTAAATTATTTTGATCCAAAAAAAGACAGCTACCTCGATCCTACAAAAGATTACGGCACCCCCGCCAGTAGCTCAACTCAGCAGGTTAAACTGACGATAGATGGCCAAGCCATCTCTGCACCCGAAGGTACGTCGGTACTGCGTGCCGCCGCGCTTGCAGGCATTAACATCCCTAAGCTGTGTGCCAGTGACAATTTAGAGTCTTTTGGTTCTTGCCGTTTGTGCGCCGTAGAAATTGAAAATCAAAGGGGCATGCCAGCCGCCTGCACCACCCCCATTCGAGATGGCATGCAAGTGACAACTCAGTCACCCAAGGTTGCAAAGTTACGCCGCAACATTATGGAGCTGTATATATCCGACCATCCACTCGACTGCCTGACATGTCCCGCCAATGGCGATTGTGAGCTGCAAGATATGGCCGGTGCTGTCGGCCTAAGAGAAGTTCGATATGGCAGCCAAGGGGAAAATCATTTGGATGCCGCCAAAGACACGTCCAATCCCTATTTCACTTTCGACCCCAGCAAGTGCATCGTCTGCTCACGCTGTGTTCGTGCTTGTGAAGAAGTTCAAGGCACCTTTGCTTTAACCATTGATGGCCGAGGTTTTGATTCAAAAGTTTCGGTCGGCGTCGCTGATAATTTTATGGAATCGGACTGTGTGTCTTGTGGCGCCTGCGTGCAAGCCTGCCCCACATCAACACTCATGGAAAACACCGTGATCGATGCCGGCCAGCCAGAACACAGCATAGTAACTACTTGTGCCTATTGCGGTGTGGGCTGCTCTTTTGAAGCTCAAATGCGCGGCGATAAGCTCATAAAAATGGTGCCCTATAAAGGCGGCGAAGCAAACTCTGGTCACTCTTGTGTCAAAGGGCGTTTTGCTTTTTCCTATGCCACGCACCCCGACCGCCTGACCCAACCCATGATACGCGATGCGATTACCGACGCTTGGCGAGAAGTCAGTTGGGACGAAGCCTTCGAATTTTCCGCTCGTAAACTGCGCGGTATACAAGCCAAGCATGGCCGTGAAAGCATCGGCGGCATTACGTCCTCACGCTGTACCAACGAGGAAACTTATCTCGTTCAGAAGTTAATACGGGCAGCTTTTGGTAATAACAATACCGACACCTGCGCTCGGGTTTGCCACTCACCCACCGGCTATGGACTAAAGCAAACGTTAGGGGAATCCGCAGGCACACAGACTTTTGAGTCGGTACTCAAAGCCGATACGGTTATCGTCATTGGTGCAAACCCTACGGACGCTCACCCGGTGTTTGGTTCACTACTGCGTAAACGTTTACGTCAGGGCGCCAAATTAATTGTTATCGATCCAAGAGAAATAGACTTGTTAAACACCCCACACGCTGGGGAGTCGCTTCACCTGCCAGTGCGGCCAGGTTCGAACGTGGCGGCAGTCAATGCACTGGCCCACGTTATTATTACCGACGAATTGGAGGATAAAGATTTTATTGCACAGCGCTGCGACGACGAAGGCTACCAAGCTTGGCGACAGTTCATTAGCGAAGATCGACACTCACCTGAGAAAACCCAGCAGGATACCGGCATAGATCCCGAACTCATTCGCCAGGCTGCTCACGCTTATGGCAATGCCAAAAACGGTGCTATCTATTACGGCCTTGGTGTTACCGAACATAGCCAAGGATCGACCATGGTAATGGGAATCGCCAACCTAGCCATGGCCACCGGTA
>Ga0105358_10002449_pt1 | contig 9950 bp, 8 predicted proteins | sample GOMGulsemesocosm_5_FD_83509 | JGI IMG/M metagenome (GOLD analysis project Ga0105358, IMG submission 83509) | Methane-oxidizing microbial communities from mesocosms in the Gulf of Mexico - GOM15C Gulf of Mexico | ecosystem: Environmental > Aquatic > Marine > Cold seeps | place: Gulf of Mexico...
GAAAGATACATGGAAAAGTTGAAAAGCCTGTTTCAGCAGTTAAAACCTCAATTATTGATGATGTGGTGAATAATGAGGAACTTGAAGAAATAGAAATTGAGCCGTTTGAAGAAATGGATGATTGGTCATGAGCGGCTATAAACATTTAAACGAGCAAGCTGTTGAACAATTACAGCTTAGTGAAGACGATAGAATTGAAAAAATTCGTTCTGACCGCTGGATTGGCTACCCTAAAGCTAAGTCAGTATTAACCAAGCTAGACGACTTGTTGTCATATCCACGAACAGAGCGTATGCCAAACATGCTAATTGTGGGTGATACTAACAACGGCAAGACTATGCTTACTAAGCGTTTTTTAAAGAAATATCCAGCTATTGATAACCCTGATGGTGATGGTATCTATGCACCTGTATTACTTGTTCAAGCACCACCTATTCCAGACGAAGGACGATTTTACAATGCCATTTTGGAGTTGCTGTTTGCCCCATATAGACCAAGTGATCGCGTGGATAAAAAGCAATTTCAAGTGATTAAATTACTAAAATATATCGGTACAAAAATGCTTGTGATTGATGAAATACATCACATATTGGCAGGAAACTTAAACAAGCAACGAGCATTTCTTAATGTGCTTAAGTATTTAGGGAATGAGCTGCAAATATCTATTGTTGGTGTTGGAACTAAAGATGCGTTTCGTGCTTTACAGTCAGATCCCCAGCTATCTAATCGGTTTGAACCTGTATTGCTACCACGTTGGGAGTTTAATCAAGATTTTTTAAGGTTATTGGTTAGCTTTGAGCGCATGTTGCCATTGAAGGAGGCTTCTAATTTACATAATAAAAGCTTAGCAATGCGTCTTTTTTCAATGAGTGAAGGTTATATTGGTGAGTTATCCCGTTTATTGAGTAGTGCTGCTGTTTACGCGGTGAAAAATAAAATAGAGAAAATCACACCAACAGTATTAGATAAAATTGAATGGATCACTCCTGCGCAACGGAAGCGCCAATTAGATAGCGTAATGTAAAATGTTATCAGGTGAGTTATGGCCAGCTCACCCACATCCATATTTTGGTGAGTGTTTATCTTCTTGGATCGTCAGAGCCGCCCATCATAATGGTTTAAAAATACAAACATTCTCTGAAATCATATTTGGTAAACAGCATCAAATTTGGAATCGTGATGTTGATCGTTTAGCTCCTAACTTTATTTTAAAAATAATGAGTAGCCGAACTAGCACACCAATCAATATCGCGAAGAAATCTACTCTTAGTTTATATAGCGGTCGTTTATTTCCTGCAATAAAACCATCCGGCATATTACGTTGGGTTAATCCTCTTGTCTTACATCATAGAAAGCATACTGCTTTTGGAATGCAATATTGCCCTTTATGTTTATCTGAAGACAAAGAAGCTTATTATCGTATTGCTTGGAGGCTGGCATTATATACCTTTTGTCCCATTCATCAGGTTATGATGCGAGATCGTTGTAATTGTGGTGCAAGTGTTAATTTTCATCGTATTGAACTTGGCAAAGCTAACTTAATTGATGCTGGTTCATTAGATAAGTGCTGGCAATGTGCTACTAAATTAAGTGATGCATCTGTACGAACTATTGATACTAGGCCTAAGTCTATTTTTACTATTTGGTGTAGAGTTTTAGGTGTTATTAATAGAGGTTTTATTAATTCAGGGCCTGTAAATTATGACCGTCTGATTTTGCTACATCAAATTTGTAAAATTATTTCATCAACGAGATTTAACTGCAAAACACAGAAGTATATTTGTGATAAATCAGGGCTTTTATTTATTCCATTAACAAAGCAACTGTATTTTGAACAATATGACATAATTGAACGTCATTATATTTTGCGTTTAGCTTGGTGGTTAATAGGAAATACCACTGCAAAACTTAAAGAGTCACTTAACAAAAAAGCGATCGTTACAAACTATTTATATAGAGATTCATCTGAGCCATATCTACATGACATTTCAGATTTTAAAGATTATGTAAAATAAATTGTATTGGCCGATATTTCGTTAACTATTAGCACCTTTAATTTTATATCGCCTCACTAATATGTAATTAAGCAGTATAGGTGTGGCGAAAAAACTTAATCCTATAATGAAGACTTTTAATGTCATTTCGCCATCCTAAAATTATTCATAAGAAAATAATACCCTTTTATTTTTTCTCATTTTTTAGAAGAATTTGAGATGCTTCTTGTTGAGATACTCCAGAAAATGCCCCAAGCGCTTTCTGAGTTGCACCTCCTGAGCTTAGTTCTTCTAATGCTTGCTTATTGGTACTTCCTTCATTGCGGAGAACAACTGTAGTTGTATGCTCATTCTTCTGCATCAAAATTCCATCGGCAGTGATTGTAGTCGTTTTATTTGCTTGATCGTGATTGTAATAAGCACCGCTTTCGAAAGTAGCTTCTTTGATACCCATTTTCTTGAGTGTTTCAGTCATTTTCTGACCTTGCTTGACTGCTAAGTTAAGATCTATTTCGCTACTTTCTATATCTGAAAATGGAACTATTTCATTGTCACTCATTTTATACTCCGTTATTTAATTTGTAGACAACTTTGTCTTAGTGCGCAATTTGTTATCTGTGATTGTATTTTTTGTACTTTTCGTGTTCTATATTTTGCTGTTTTTGTTCAGATTTTGTATGGGGATTTGGTACAAAGAAGGAATAGTTAGAAATGCTAAGCTCATATCTATTTCATGGCAACTATTTTTTAGTTTTTTTCTAGGGATCTTTAAGGATACTAAACTAAATCGGCAGAGTGTATTGCTTGTGATTGTACTTATTTTTCAAATTAGAATGAAGGTTAGAAAATGTGTGATATAAAGACAGGAGAGAGCTTTGCGCAGCTTATACTAAAACAATTAAAATTATCAGTTAAACTTCAATTGTTATTTTGAATAGTCACGTTTTTGCTGTGAGAATCTAAAAATTTAAAACTGTGATACGGGTCATCTAAACTGTCTTTTAAGTTTTGTTTCGCCGATTTGCTGGTGTCTTGTTGGAGTGTTTATCCCTCTTTTATAAAGTAAAGGTTTAATCAAAACAGAGTCGTCGAATCCAATAGCATGCCCACGAGTGATTGTACGATTACTTAGTTCACGATTAAATAATCTTGTAGCAGCTGCAGCTTTTCGTGTTGCTGTTAACACATTTATTCTTTTCATAATATTTATTTTTTTTCACTTTGAGCAGTTTCTATAAGGCTGCCTCTTTCCTCTCGCATAATATTGTATGCTTTATAAACAGAACAGGCAACCCAATAATCTTTGTTTAGTTCTCGTTGGCGCATCATGCTATACCATACAGACATGAAAAGATTTGAGGTTGTCTTTAATACTGGGTTATCTAATTCAGGGATGAAAAAATTCTCACTAACGTGGTCACAACATAAAAAGCCAGATAAGAGATCTTTTCTTTTCGTAAAAAGATTTCCTTGTGGAGAAATAATTTCAGATAGAACTGATTCAGATGAAGCCATACCATCAAGTGTAATTGGTGTAACTGAAATGGATTTGTAGTATGAAGACATTGGTTTTGATTTATCATGGCCATCAGTAAAACAACGCCTCCAAGCATTATCATATTTGCTGCTGTCTAGTTTATAAGGCCAAGCTTTATAAAAGAGGTTACCTTGAGTGAATAATGTTTTTTTACGTTTAAAGCGTCTGTTAACTGTACTTTTAATTATTCGCTTATTTTTATATGAACCGTTAACTACTTCACGGGGTAGATCATTTATGAAAATAGTGTTTTTATTACCTGACTCCATATAGTCATTGAAAGGTTTGTGCTCTGACGCATTAAATGAGTCTAGGATACTATTTTCTTGGCGTCGAAAGTCTCTGATTTCATTCGTTTCTGCATGATATTGTTTAATAACAATTCTAGGCATCAAATCTTTGTTTGACAGCCTAGGTTCAAAGTAAGACTGTAAAGACGTAACTATTGTATTATATGTATCTGTATAACAACTTTCTATTTGGTTTTCTAGAGTTTCTAGAAGCATGCAAGTCTCTTCTATAGCTTCATACACATATTCTTTTACATCTTCAATGTCTTCAACGTCAAAAGAATACTTAACTTTCTCCCAGTATGCATGGTCATCCTCATCAGGGACGAAAACACCATCTAGTGGAGATAAAGGTGAAGATTGACCATTTGATATCAAAGTGTTTTTTTCTGGATCAATAATTTCAATACGATGAAGTATACCTATATAGTATGTTAGCAATTTACTAGTTTCATCAATATTGGTTGTATGTTTGACATGTACGTGTTGATACGATTCGGTTAATTTAGTTACTATTTTAGCAACACGTTTCACTTCTTTTGTATTGAAGTACTTAGAAAAAATGGAGGATAGTTTTTTAGTTAATGTACGAGCAGTAAGGCGTAGCCCAATTGAGAAGAAGTCCATGTCTGATAATTTTCCAAACCATTAAAATAAAGTTATTCCTTCTTTCACCTTATATTAATTAAAACTTAAGTCAATGTTAACTCGGAATAATTGTGTGCATGCGTTGTGCTTTTTTATGTCATAAAAATGATGACAAGGAAAACTGGTAATAATGGAATTACCACAGCTAAAGGTTGCATTGGAAAAAATTATAAGACCATTACCAAAATTAGTTGACCATTACACCTCTAGTGTCATTTCGTCCCCCTAAAATTTTTCATAAGAAAATAATACCCAGTCATTACAATAGCTGCAAACCCTAATCCTATTAGGAATCCTTCTAATGTCATCATCATTATCCAAGATTGAAATATAATACTTAGTATTATACCGCATTATTACTTTAGTAAAATGCTACTTCTTTAAACTACTAATAATAGCGGATGCGTCGAAATAAATAGTACTTTTAAAAACCTTTAATCAATATTAGCAACTCTTGAATTTTACTTGACTTTTTTGTTGTTTTAAATAAATATATTAATGTGTCTAATAAATTAATTTATGTGTAAAGTTGGTTGAGCATGACTTATGAAGAATTTGTGAGAAATTTGCGGAAAGCGGATATATCAATTAAGGACTTTGCTGGTTTACTAAGAAAAAACCCAAACTCGATTACAAATAATGCGAGTAAAAAAAAAGTCCCTAATGAATTAGGTGTTATCGCGGTTTTAATTGGGGAAATGGCTAATAATAATCTTGAGTATCGAGATTTAATCAAAACATTGGATCTAAGAACTCAAAAAATAAGAGGGGGCGCTGAGATTGGAAAATTTGGAGGCAACCCTCAACAAACAATTACTTTTGATTAATCAAGGACGTTAATATGAAATTTATCGATTTATTTGCAGGATTGGGCGGCTTTCATACTGGGTTTATGAATAGCGGATATGAATGTGTTTTTGCGTGTGAGCTAGAATCTGATTTAAGGGCGTTATATAAAGATAACTATGGAATAGAACCACATGGTGATATCACCAAGATAGATGAAAAAAACATACCAGAGCATGATGTAATGTGTGCAGGTTTTCCGTGTCAGCCATTTTCTTTAGCAGGCAAGAAAAAAGGGGCTGAATGCCCCTCTTCAGGTAGATTGATTGATCATGTTGTTAGAATTGCAAAATATCACCAACCAAAATTTATAGTACTTGAAAATGTACCGAATGTTTTAACTATAGCTGACGGTTCATTTTGGGACTATATGAAAGAGTCATTTAAGGGCATAGGTTATAAGCTTGAATATAAAATAATTTCGCCTGTTGATGTCGGTATTCCTCAAAATAGAAAACGAGTTTTTATTGTTGGGAGCAAATTAGAAGATGGAAGCTTTATTTGGCCATCATATAATAAACTAGATAAGCAATCGCTTTTTGATATTCTTGATAATAACTCTGATTCAAAACCTCTAGAACCTAAAAAAATAGAGCAATTAGCACATTGGCAATCTTTACTTAACTTAATTACCCTAGATAAGCTTGCTTCTATGTCATTGGTTGCGCCAGAATTTGGAGCTGATTACCCTTTGGACTTTAGCTCTATGACTATTAAGCAAATGCGAAATTATAAAGGGGCTTATGGCAAATCACTCAAAAACTGTAATACATGGGCTGAAGTTTTAACTTTATTACCAAGTTATTGCCAAAAGAATAAGTTAGTTGCATCTTGGCTTGAAAAATCAGTTAAGTTTAGCCGTGATGTTTATTCAAATAATGCTAGCGCTATAGATATTTGGTCTGAAAAAATAGATAAAAATAATAACAGTTGGCAGATCCTCGAATGGAGAGGAAGACATTTTGAACATGACATTTATAGTCATATTGTTCAGTTTAGAGCCTCAGGAATACGAATTTTAAAGCCTGAAAAAGCACCATCGTTAATATCAATGACTCCAACTCAGATACCGATAATACCCTCTCAAAATCGTTATATTTCAGCGCATGAAGCAGCTAAATTACAAAACTTACATGAGCTTCCTAATTTACCTGATGGCTTAATTAAGTCATTCAAAGCTCTAGGAAATGCTGTAAATGCAAAAGTTGTTGAGATGATTGCAAGTAGCTTGAAAGTGTGGAAGACTGCCTAGTACAAATTATCGTTGTTTTATAATTAAAAGGAATTGAAAGTGAGTAGAGATGATATTGAAAAGCATGGTGAGTTAAAAAAATTTAAAGTAGATGTATCGCCTGAGATGCGTATTTATCGGATATTACAGCATTTAAATTATAATTTAGAAACAGCTTATGCAGAGTTTATAGATAACTCAATTCAGTCGTATTTAGAACGTCTAGAAGAATTAAAATCTGTTTCAAGTGAGTCCACTCCAAAATTAAAAATTAGTATTGAGATTTCTACAGCTAATAAACAAATAGTTATTAAAGATAATGCAGCTGGTATTCATAGGCAGGATATGGATAGAGCATTAAAATTAGGTGTGGATTTGGGTACTGTTCACTCGGCTGATAGCTTAAGTGTTTATGGTATAGGTATGAAAAGTGCCGCAATTTGGTTTTCTGATGATTGGTCTATTGATACTTCAGCAATAGGTAAAAATGAAAAATTAGGGTTTGATTTCAACCTTGAAAAATTATTAAAAAATAATGAAACGGACGCTGATGTAACTCCAGAAAACGCTGGAGTAGCAGAGCATTACACTGAAATTGTATTAAGAAATCATATTAGACCTGAATCTATCGAACATTATCAAGATACTATTATTCCATATATTGAGGAGACTTTTCATAAATTTGATAATTTTACTACTATTGAGTTTTACTATAATGATGTATTGCTAAAGGCTAATAAGAAAAAAGTTTCAACAAGCATGCCTGCAGTTTTGGAATATCCAGTAGTTAATGCGCAGGGGCTTATAGAGTCGGAACTATTAATTCGATGGTATTTGAAACTTGACTTTGAGTATAAGGGAAGAAAAGTTAATGGTTTTATAATGATCAGAAATAAGGGTAGTTATGAGCAACCTGGAATAAGGTTATTAAGAAATAACAGGGTAATTGAAGGCACTTCAATTTCGCCAAATTATCCTAACTCGCTGTTGAAGAGTAAAAATAAGTTTACTGCTCAAAGGATATATGGCGAACTGAATTTAGACTCTTTCCCTGTAGACTTTATGAAAACTAATTTTAATGAAAATTTAAAAGGGTTTTACGAAAAGATAAATAAAATAATAACTAAAGATCTTCCCGTCAATTTAATTTATCAAGCAGATAAGCTTAGAGTAAGAAATGTTCCAGAATCTGAAAAAGAGTTATTAAAAGAAATTAAATCTAAAGGTAATGCTGTAAAAATAAATGATATTGGTGAAAGTAGCTTAACTAAGCCAGATGCAAGAAATTCTTCTGGTTCAGCTGATGCCTCTGGTTCAGCTGATAGCTCTGGTTCAGCTGATAGCTCTGGTTCAGCTGATAGCTCTGGTTCAGCTGATAACTCTGGTTCAGCTGATAACTCTGGTTCAGCTGATACCGATAGCTCAGATTCAACCAATAGCACTGGTCCAGCTGATAATTCAGGGACTTTTTTTGAAGCAAAAGCTGAAAATAGAATTCAGTTTTCAGAATCATTAAATAATGCTTTAAAAAAACTTACTGGCAATAAAACTGAGCACTTGTATGATTCTCTTTGTCGATTATCACTTAAACAACACTCGGTGTTGATGTATGCAGGAACATGGTCATTTTTAGAAATATTAACAACTTTGGTTGGTAGAAACTCAAGCGCTTCATTTCCTGATTTTTTAGGGACAAAAATTAATGAATATACAAAAGACAAAACTAAAAGATCTGAGTTAAAAAGGGTCGTGAGTGATATATCTACAAGAGGAAATTGCACGAAGCACTCTGGTGTCTATTGGAATCACACAGCAATGGATTTGAAGCCAGCTTTCATAATTCTTGAATCATTTCTAATTCATTTGGTTGATAATCACATAAAAAAATCAGTGAAAACTAGTTGATTATTTTACTAAAAATAGTGTCAGAAAACTGATTGTTTGATGACCAAGTATGCTTCATTGTAATAACTGAAATATTTGAAAAGAGATGGGCTATTTTAGCCCATACTCCTTTTTCATAGGCCATTCTTCCTAATAATCGATTTAGACTTACATCAGTTATTTGATTACCAGAAGTAATGCTGATCAGAGCTACTTTAAAATGCTCGCTTTTTCTTGATTCAAACTCTAACAGAATATAATGACGATTTTGATATTCAATGTTGGCGGTTATTACCTGACGACGGCAAAATGTTTTTGAATCTAAATATGACCATTGTCTATATCGAGGTGATTTAGTCAGCGGTATATATTTGTTAAGGTCATTTAATGATCTAGCATAAGCTGTTACACCTTCCTTTTTGTTCAATAACTTAATAGTCGTTTTAAATGTATTAAAGCTTGCAGGTAGCGGTTTTATACGATTTCTCTGTGGTGTAATGTTTCCTCTTCCAACAGTAGAACCATTATTTACTGTTTGTCCGGTGCCTAGAGAATCTGATTCTTGATCCTCTTGAGGAATAGCAAAATTACTCATATAACGGCATTGCTCTTTTTCGGGTTTATCTGGTTTTTTCCCTTCAATTGCAGTAAAACGATTGCTAGGCAAGGTAATTGTTTCAGTAGAGCACTCTTTATTTGGCTCTCTTTTATTTTGCAGGTCTTTACTGCCGTCTGATTCTTTATTTTTAGATACAGGCCAAGCAGGTTTCTTTGCTTCAGGCGGAAGCTTGTTATTTGGATCTGCTTCTCTATTATTGTCATTGTCTCTTGGGAAAGTAGCATTCTCAAAAGGGAATGGGGCAGTACAATGCTCCAACCCTAATATGAACGTTTTCCATCCATCTTCTGATATTGAACGTATTCTCTTTGTTCTAGCTGTTAGGTTAGTTAAACCTATGAATGGAAAAGCCGAAGTAACATGCATCCATTTTTTATTAATTGAATTTTGCAGGATATCGTCAAATGGCTGGTTTGCTCCTTGAAATGCTTCTGTGGAATTTAATATTCGGCCAATAACCCAGCCTTCTTCGTCGCTGATATGCTTTCGTAAGTGCAATATACAGCGAGATTCTTCTTTAATGTTACCACTATTATCAGGGTTGATTAATGAGCTTAGATTGTGCCTAAAAGCTCCTGAAAAAACAGCATGTGATAGGTGAGTAGATAAAGCGTAGTAAAATCTAATTACTTCAATCATAGGTATCAAAATACCAAAGGGATCACCTTTTGAATTTTTTATTGCTATGAGTTTTGAGTAGAGGCCTTCTTTACCAAATTTGTAAAAATTAGGAGGAACAAGGTACTTCCCATCAACTTTATGATTGGCATTGATTATTTTTATATTTTCATCAACGATATTAACATTATAAAGAACTTCTTCTGTTCCAGCTTTGAAAGCTTGTATATAGCCTTTTTTCCAGACTGAACCAATGCTAATAAAGGGGAGTTGGCCTACGCCA
>Ga0105358_10002450_pt1 | contig 9949 bp, 9 predicted proteins | sample GOMGulsemesocosm_5_FD_83509 | JGI IMG/M metagenome (GOLD analysis project Ga0105358, IMG submission 83509) | Methane-oxidizing microbial communities from mesocosms in the Gulf of Mexico - GOM15C Gulf of Mexico | ecosystem: Environmental > Aquatic > Marine > Cold seeps | place: Gulf of Mexico...
ATCTGATTTATTGGATAATGACAGTTTAGAGACCATAAAATCGCGTGCCGAACGTTCAGAAGGTCGCATAGATCTTGTCTCTGCCGTATCAGGCCAAGGCTGTGATACGCTTTTAGATGACATTAATGAACTTCTCAGTGCACAACATGAAGCCTTTATAGTTCCTGTTCCCTATTCTGACGGGGCACTTTTAAGTTGGCTTTACGCGCACGGTGAAATTCTTGAACGCAAAGACCTTGAAGATCATATCCATCTTTCATTGCGTATGAGCGCTGAAGACATTTCACGCTTTAAACAAAAATATCCAAACTATGATGATCCCAAAGCAACGATCAATCAAAAAGACGACGAAACGATAAAAAAATGGTCCCCCACCTAGGGGCCATTTTTTTGGTTTATCTTTTTACTCACACAGATCCAATGTCAGAGTTATGAATTCTTAACTTCGTGACGTCATATTACTTGTAAAAGAAAATCATGTATCAATATCTACAAGTAGATGTTCATTATAAGGTGTTAAAAGTATATGGCGACCAAACAAGCACAGGCGCGCTGGCGGTCCAAACATGCGCTGGTAAAAAAACAGCTCAACGTCATGGCAAAACGATTAATCCATGAAGACCTAGAAGACCTCGCCAAACAATTTGATCTGCGCGGGAAGGGTGAAGCTGTCACTTTCACAACTTTCGTCACAAAGGCACTCACACAGCAAGCCGAATATAACCCAGAAGCCAAACGAATTTTGGATCTCTTAGACACTGCTTACAAACGCGATCGTGATATCTACCAGCCTTAAGATATCGTAAAGTGAAGCTTCTTTAATTTTAAAATTTGCTCAAAAAAAAAACCGTTGGAGAACAAACGCCTCCAACGGTTTTATGAATTTTAATTTTTGACCATTTTACGATAGAGATGCCAAGTCGCATGACCTAAGACAGGTAAAACAACCCCTAAACCTAGAAATGCAGGAATGGTACCGAGGATCAAGGCCAAACTGACGATTGCGCCCCATGCGAAGAAAACTGTAACGTTATAGTAGAACGCACGTAATGATGTCACCACAGCGGTGAGAACATTAACCTCCATATCAATGAGCATGGGAAAAGAAACCATGCTAATGATCAAAACAAAGACGGCAAAGGCGAAACCGGCGCTACAAACTTCATAAACCAGTAGTGTTCCAGCATCGGTGTCGAAAACCTGACGCATAAATTCCATGGCAGAAGCTGGGGCGATATCCCCAAAATTACGAACATAAAAGACTTCCGCAGCTGCTAACCAAGCAAAATAAACCATAAACAAAAAGGCTCCAAGAATAGCAATTGAGCCAAAATTAGGTGAGCGAAAGACATAAAAAGCATTGCTACGTGAGGTGAATTTTCCGGCTTCATTGCGTCGGCTTAATTCATACATACCACATGCGACCAACGGTCCAATTAATGTATAGCCCGCAAAAACTGGGAATATAAGACCAAGAATATCGCGATTGGAAGAATAAATGAACAAAAAGATAGAGAGGAATAAATAGATTGCTATCGTAAAAGGGAGATGGGTAGGCATTGCCTTAAAATCACCCCAACCTTGCTGCAAGGCGTCTTTAATATCAGCGAGGCCTATTTCACGAATTTCAGGCCGGGCCAATAATGGGCCTTCCGTTTCTATTATGAGATTATGATGTGCCATGTCGGCCTCCAAATGCAAAGGGCTTTAGGACCATACTTCAACGACATTTTTTTGATTATTGTAATTTTGCTTTCGCTGACAATAGCCCACGACTTATTTCAGTAGAATTTAAATGGGAACTTTATTCCAAATAGCCATCTAAAAAATTTCTCATTTTGATAGTGAATTTGAGAATACAGACGTTATTTTTTCAAATTAACAGATTTCTCTGCATGAATGGCTGTAATTCAATGCCATTTTATTGGTCCGAAAATTGCTCATATGTTTTGCATTGACTGGAGCTCAAGCAAGGAGAAAGCAAATGGATACAGACCAATATAATCCGAATGATCATGGACCCAGAGTGTTGGTGATTGATGATGACGAAGTATTAACCCAGTATCTTGAATTGATTCTTGAAGCGGCAGGCTATGTTGTAAAGATTGCCCATGATGGCGAAGACGGTCTAAAGCTGGCTGAAGAATTTTCACCACATCTGATACTTGTCGATTTCATGATGCCTGTTATTGATGGGTTAACATTTTGCAAAATTTTAAGTAGCAACCCTCGCTACTCAACCACTTATCTCGTAATATTATCAGCAAAAAGTGATGGGCAGATTGAAGGTTTAGATGTTGGCGCCGACGATTATCTTCTTAAGCCCATAAATAGTGAACTTTTGTTGGCCCACGTACGAAAAGGTATCCGTGTCGCCAAAAGGCGTAATTATGAATATACAGACCCTGAAACACGTCTATGGAGCCGCTCTTTTTTTCAATCACTTCTCGAAATAGAAGTTTATCGAGCTAAACGCTATCGAAGTGAGCTTTCCTTAATTCTTATGAAATTCACAAGTTCAGGTGAAGCCGATAAATTACCTTCTCAATTTTTGAATCTGATTGAAGGTCTTAACCTCCGACAAGCAGATATGATATGTCGCTGGGCTGATGACGAGTTAGCTATTGCCTTGCCACATACATCAGCGATCGCAGGTTCAATCATCGTAACAAGAAGTACGCAACTACTTGGACCAGAAAATCCTCTTCAATTAGCTGGAAAAACTTGTGTGGATTTAGATTATTCACTGGAGATAATTGCCATTGCCGAAGGTAATCTTTTTGGTTCTTTACAGCAAAACGGTTCTCTGATGGTGAATGGAGGAGAGCAAATATGACGTCTTCCAAGCCAAAAGTCGTAATTGTTGCTAACAAAAATAACTTTGAAGATCTTGCCTTGATTCTAAAAAACACTTTTCACATTATCTACCTTCACCATTTTGAATTCTTACCTGATTACATGGAAAAGCGAAATCCCGACATTGTCATAATTGAGTACCAATATGTGGAGGCAATATCACGTATTTTTCAGATGGCATCTATTCAAGTTGGCAATACGTCTAAGGCGAGTACCTTTGTGATCATCGAAGATGAAGCTGAAAGAAATTGTGTTTTCAAGGCAGGTTGTTCGGGGTTCTTGCTAAAACCTTTTGAAAAGCTAGACGCCATATCACAATTAACGCGTCAACTGTCCCTGCGACAAGCAAAAGCCGCCTTACAATTCGAAAACTCACAATTAAGTGACAGTATAAATACACGTTTAGATGAACTTAGTAAAAGCCGTACACAAATTATTTGCAGCCTAGGAAGAGCTGCCGAGTTTAAAGATAATGAAACAGGTCTACATGTTGTTCGTATGAGTAAAATTTCACGAGAAATAGCATTGGAAATCGGATTAGACCCAGAAACCGCAGAACTATTGATGCAAGCGGCCCCTATGCATGATGTGGGAAAAATAGGTATTCCTGACGAAGTCCTATTAAAACCGGGCAAACTAAACAGTAAGGAATGGAAGATCATGAAGACCCATCCGGCATTGGGTGGGGCAATTTTGGGCAAAGGCGTTGGTCGTTTGATGCATATGGCACGCACTGTTGCTATAGCCCATCATGAAAAATGGGACGGTTCAGGATATCCCCGAGGTTTAAAAAAAGAAAAAATACCATTGGAAGCTCGCATTGTTTCAGTTGCCGATATCTTCGATGCACTTACGTCGAAACGACCTTACAAGAAAGCATGGCCTATTCATGAAGCAGTCGACTACATTAATTCTCAAGCAGGCAAAGAGCTGGATGAGCGGGTTATCAACGCTTTTAATCAATGCATCGACAGGATAACAAATATCTCTAAATCTTTTGCCGATCGGTGATTACTTATTAAGGGATTGGACGCTGCTTGTATCATTTTTAAGATTAAAATTTTTCAGTTGGAAACTGTCGCTCTGGCTAAAAACTGTCCAATAGAACCATTTCAATCAATCAACTTGTGCAGATAAAAAGGACAAATGTGCCATCAACTCACATACATGGTACTTATTGATCCTTTAACTTTCCTTATAGATTATTGTAGGGGAGGCAATATCAATTTCTTTTGACAATTACGCATGCTCTTATTGTATCGATCTAGAAATTTCGGTTCGTCGAGCAAAAAAGTTTTACTAAAATAAATACCTAAAACCTTCTTTTTAGCCACAAAGGTTTTAAAATCCGAAGCGCTCGTATTGGGTTGGTTTATTAAGATTTCATAGCTCGCACTATTTTCAAGAATAACGTCAATCCTCTTGTTTTTTAACATCGTGACCATGCGCGTTGGTTCGTCGGTAATAACTATGGGCTGGCTCAATTCTCCTTTTTTATACTTTCCTGCAAGCCATGTATAACGAGCACTACCGCGGTTTGCTGCAAAGTATTTAGTGTGAAAATTTTCATCTTTAGGATTTATACCGCTGTTTCTACGTACAACATACAACCATTCAGTGGTCTGGAAAGCTTGAGAGAAAACTGCATATGCATTGCGCGTATCATTAATAGACGCCATAAAAAAACCATCGTAATTACCCTGTTCGGTACCCGTTTGCGCACGGACCCAAGGCACTCCAATGATTGAAACCGTTCTCTTCATGTCCTTAAAAGCGCATTGGATGAATGGCATCCCTTTTTCACTCAAGCCAGTGATGAACTCCGTTGCGAGTATGACGGGGTCAGATGCCATTGCGACTTTAAAAGTTAAACTCATTACCAAGACAAGGAAAGCAGCATAGTGTTTCATCACGCTTGAAACCTCTCAAGGTTGATGGTTTTAACACTATATGGTGCTTACTTAATCGTTTTTCAGCTGCTTTTTTTTCTAAAGGTACAAGTTTAGCATAATTAACACTGATGAAATTTATCATCACCCACGCACGAACTTGCCAATGACCTATAAGCCTGAGATCTCAGGTAAAAATCAAGTTGAAGCTATTACACTCAATCATCCTGCACGGACAAGAATGCTAAAACATCAGTTACATCTTGTTCGCTCATTTCACCGAAAAGTTCTTCTTGGTCGATATGTTCACGTTTACCTTCGCGGTAATCTTTGAATTGTTTGGCGAGATAATTGGTATATTGTCCGGCAATCGCAGGCTTCGTTCCGCGTCCCATGCCGTCTTTATTATGACAACCACGACACATTTCCATATAATAATCTTCGCCGTTTTCTAGATCACCTTCAAACCGTGGAATTTGCACTACTTTTTCTGCTTGTCTCAAACGCTCATACCCATCCATATGTCCCGTTTGTTCAGGCATTTTACTTTCAAGCTTGATTAGGGAAAGATATGTCGTGATATCATGGACATCTTCATCCGGTAATTCACGGTCATTGGCAAAGGGCAACATGGGGATATTAATGCGTTTGCGTTCTTTAAAATGTTTGATCTGGGTTGCGAGGTATTTTTGGGGTAATCCGGCGAGGCGAGGGTAAACGCCACCACCGCCACCTTGTCCCATATTTCCATGACAGGCGGCACACATTTCGTTAATATCTTCGGCATTATAGCGGTCATAATCAACGGCTTCTTCAGCCCCTAAAACAGGTGTTACACCCAATAATGTGATAAAAATAAAGGGTCGTGCCAAAGCCGTTAATTTCATGAAACCTATTCCATCTTGTACTTTTATATAAGGAGTTGAAGGTTTGTGATATATTTTCAAGCCCTAATACGCATTGATGTTCATCAAACTTTTGGATCATGATTTAGAATTCATCAAACTTTGCTAAATTCCCCATGACTCTGGCCCGCAGCCTTGCTAAAAGAAGGCCATGAAATTAAACATCGACCAAATCACCCAAATCATCTGTGACGTCGCAGAAGAAGAAATCATGCCCCGTTTTAAAAAACTGGCCGCGCATGACGTGATCGAAAAATCACCGGGCGACTTGGTCACCATCGCTGATATCGAAGCCGAAAAGAAATTAATCAAGCGCCTGTCAGACATATTGCCGGGATCCGTTGTTGTGGGCGAAGAAGCTGCGTTTGAAAACCCAAAGACCTTAGATAACCTTCAAAGTGACCAGCCTGTTTGGTTGATTGACCCCATCGATGGGACGCGTAATTTTACAAAAGGCCAAGATGTTTTTGGATCTATGGTCTGTTTGGCCCATCGCGGCGAATTACTTGCATCATGGATACATGACCCAGCACGCAGCCGAACAGCCGTTGCAGAAAAAGGTTCTGGTGCCGTTATGTCTGGTGAAAAATTAAAGACCAATTCCAACATTACGAACCTTGAACAGATGACCGTTTCGCTCAGCGACAGCCATAAAAATTGGTTGAAAGAACGTGGACGTAATGGCCTAGGCCCCATTCCTAACATGGCACCACGTCATGGTTCTGTTGCGCATGATTATATATCTTTGGCAGCCGGGGAGTTTAATTTCGTACAATACCGTCGATTAAACCCTTGGGATCATGCGCCGGGTATTTTATTATTTCGTGAAGCGGGTGGTTTTGATCAAATGATCGCCACGCGCGAACGTTACCTTCCCAAAATTTATACGCAAGATTGTTTGTTCTTATCCTCAAACATAGATGTTTGGGAAGCAGGACGTGCGTTTTTAAACCCCGGTACAGATACTTTCCATGTCTAAAAATCCACATGAAGTTTTAAAAACAATTTTCGGTTTCGATGCCTTTCGTGGTGTGCAAGAAGAAGTGATCAAACACACCATCGATGGGGGTGAATCACTTGTTCTGATGCCCACGGGCGGCGGTAAATCTCTTTGTTACCAAATACCGGCCATCTGTCGAAAAGGCTGTGCGATTGTCATTTCCCCTTTGATTGCGCTGATGCAAGATCAAGTCAGCGCCTTGTGTCAAGTCGGGGTAAAAGCTGCAACGCTTAATTCCACCGTATCACCACAAGATGCATATGAAATCGAACGCGCCATGCGCGCAGGCGAACTGGATTTGGTCTATGTCGCGCCGGAACGACTTTTGACAGATCGTTTTTTTACTTTATTAAATCATAGTGATATATCTTTATTTGCCATTGACGAAGCCCATTGCGTTTCTCAATGGGGGCATGATTTTCGCCCAGAATATCGTCAGCTCATCTCCCTGCATGATAAATTTCCTCATATCCCCCGCATCGCACTGACCGCCACAGCAGATGGCCCGACGCGAAAAGATATTATCGAACGTTTAAAATTGGGAAATGGCAAAACCTTTATTACAGGGTTTGATCGACCTAATATTCGTTACTCTATCGTTCCTAAAAAAAGTGCAAAACCTCAATTGCTTAAATTTCTTAAAGAAACCACAGGCAATGAAAACACACCAACAAGCGGTATCATTTATTGTATGAGCCGCAAAAAAGTCGACGATATTGCCCAATGGCTTCGCGAACAAGGGTTTGATGCTTTATCGTATCATGCAGGTATGGATAAAAATATCCGTAGCATGAACCAAGCTAAATTTGTGCGCGAAGAAGGCATGATCATTGTCGCAACAGTTGCCTTTGGCATGGGGATTGATAAGCCTGATGTGCGTTTTGTCGCCCATATGGACCCACCCAAAAGTCTTGAAGCATATTATCAAGAAACGGGGCGTGCCGGGCGTGATGGGCTGCCATCCGTCACATGGATGGCCTATGGCCTGCAAGATGTGACCAAGCTTCGCCAATTCACTGAAAGTTCCGAATTACCAGAAAAACAAAAACATGTGGAACGGCAAAAACTGGATGCGCTGCTTGCCTATTGCGAAACACACAGGTGCCGTCGCCAAGTTTTATTGGAGTATTTCGGTGACGAAATGAAAGATCCTTGCGGCAACTGTGACACCTGCCTTGAACCTGTTGAAACGTTTGATGGCACAGTTCCCGCACAAAAAGTTTTATCTTGTATCTATCGCACAGGTGAAAGTTTCGGGGCAGGGCATGTTATTGATGTTTTACTGGGTGAAGTTAACGACAAAATCAAACGCTTTCGACATGAAAACATCAGCACTTATGGAATTGGCAAGGAACTGAAACGTGATAATTGGCGCTCCATCATTCGCCAATTGGTCGCACTTGGTTTGGTGCGTATGGATATTGAAGGTTTTGGCGGCCTAAAACTTGGTCCTGACGTGCGTGCCGTATTGCGTGGCGAACAAACCGTCTTGATGCGCAAAGACCCTGATGGGCGCGGCAGTTCCCCAACCAAACGCGGCGCACGCGCCAGTATCATACTGGAACGAGAAGACGATAAAGCTTTGTTTGAAGCCTTACGTGTCACCCGCAAAAGCTTGGCTGAAGAACAAGGTGTTCCGCCCTATGTCATTTTTGCCGACACAACACTTGTCGAAATGGCCCAAAAGCGCCCACAGAGCAGCGCAAACTTCCTAGACCTTTCTGGTGTTGGTCAAACCAAGCTGGAACGCTATGGCAGCACTTTTATCGAGACTATTGCCAATTTCAGTGGTTGACCTTTATTGTCATAGTGACAATCTAAGATTTGCCACCCTTTGATCCCCCCCATATACTGTTTTTAATAATTCAAATATGAAAAGGCAAAGAACATGAAAGTCGCATTCCTCGGTCTTGGTGTCATGGGCTATCCCATGGCGGGCCACCTTGCAAAAGCAGGGCATGATGTCACCGTTTACAACCGCACGACAGCCAAAGCAGAAAAATGGACTGCTGAACATAAAGGCAGCTTTGCTTCTACTCCTAAACAAGCCGTAAAAGGTGCAAATATCGTTTTTGCATGTGTCGGCAATGATGATGACTTACGCAGTATTTGCTTGGGCCAAGAAAGTGCCTTTCAAGGTATGGAAAGCGGCGCAATTTTTATTGATCATACCACCGCATCTGCAGAAGTTGCGCGTGATATGGCACAGGCTGCCCATGCCCTTAACTTATCATTTATGGATGCCCCCGTTTCAGGTGGCCAAGCTGGTGCCGAAAATGGTGCTTTGACAATCATGATAGGTGGATCAGAAACTGATTTCGCTAAAGGCGAACCTGTTATGCAGGCCTATGGTAAAGCCGTTACCTTGATGGGAGATGTCGGGGCAGGGCAATTAACCAAGATGGTCAATCAAATTACATTTGTCGGGGCCGTACAGGCAATTTCCGAAGGCTTGGCCTTTGCTGAAACAGCAGGTTTAGATGCAAAAAAAGTCATCGATGTGATCTCCCAAGGTGCCGCAGGTTCTTGGCAATTAGAGAACCGCGGATACACCATGGTAGATGATAAATTCGACTTCGGTTTTGCCGTTGATTGGGTCAGAAAAGACCTCGGAATTTGCCTTGATGAGGCCCGAAAAAATGGCGCACGCTTGCCCGGAACCGCGCTTATTGATCAATATTATGCAGAGATCCAAAAACGCGGTGGTGGGCGTTGGGACACATCTAGTCTTATGCATCTTTTAGTTAACGATTAAAGAAAAGGTCGCGTTATGAAAAGCTTACATGAAATAGCTCAAATCGTAAGTGACGAAGTTATTAATGGTGGACTAAGAGAACGCAAACCTGAAAAAGTATTGGAAATCCTGTGTGATAGTCTTGTCGCACAGGGGGTTCCTCTATTACGAGGACATATAGCTACAAAATGGCTACACCCCTTATCTGAATCCACGAGTATGACTTGGATTAATGGCCATGGTATTACGGACCGTGATCGGCATACTTATGAAGCATCTACCAATGCGTCATGGTTGGTGAGCCCCCTTAAGGGCATGTTAGATTCGAAACTTCTAGAGCTTCGAATAAAGATATGTGATGGGGAAGGGATTGAAGAATATCCCCTAATCAAAGATATGCAACAGCGTGGTGGTACGGAATATTATGCCAAAGTCGTTCCTTATGGGGTTGGGGATGACGCCTATAAAAGTAAGCACGGCATTATCGCGTCTTTTGTTAGCAACCAAGAAGGGGGCTTTACCGAAGGCGAAATAGAAATTCTTCAACGTGTTATCCCACGCTTCG
>Ga0105358_10002451_pt1 | contig 9947 bp, 8 predicted proteins | sample GOMGulsemesocosm_5_FD_83509 | JGI IMG/M metagenome (GOLD analysis project Ga0105358, IMG submission 83509) | Methane-oxidizing microbial communities from mesocosms in the Gulf of Mexico - GOM15C Gulf of Mexico | ecosystem: Environmental > Aquatic > Marine > Cold seeps | place: Gulf of Mexico...
AAGACCATATTGTTTGGCGATTTCACTTAAATGATGCAATTCAGAGGGGCCATAAACGGTTCCGGCTTCTGATGCTTGTGAAATACTTAAGGCGGCGGGTTGGTTATGATGAACGGCATCAGATGTGGCAGCCAAGGCGGTTTCTAATTCGCCGGGATGCACTTTTCCATTGGGGCCGGGCAGGGTGATTAATTTTGCGCCCCCTGTATAAAATTCAGGGGCACCACATTCATCGCAATTGATATGGGCATCTCGGTGACAATAGATGCTGCCATATGAGGGAGAAAGCGCTGCAAGAGCTAAAGAATTAGATGCTGTACCTGTGGGGACTAGAAAAGCAGTTGTTTCGCATTCAAACAGGTCATTGAATTGGGATTGAATTTTTGCGCTTAAATCATCCGCACCATAAGGCATGGCAGGTTTTGCATTTTCACGTTGGATGGCTTCTAATATTTCAGGTGAAATGGTGGAGGTATTGTCGCTACAAAAATTCATGACTTTCCTTTAGGGGCAGGATTTTTTCAATGAAATATAGCTTATCATTGCTTGGTTTGAATTAAAACCTCGAAAAAATCATGTGTTTCTTCATTAAAGGAAAAGGCTTTAATTTCATCTAAGGTCGCAATCAGCCATAAAAGTTCAGGTTCATAAACCATAGAACGATCCGTATCTGAAGGGGCAGCGATCCCATTGGGATGCGAATGATAAAAACCGATAACCGTATTCTCGCCGAGGCTTCCTTCGCGCTCTGCCCGTATTAAGTCAAATCGCACCTTTGGATCGATTTCAAACTCGGTCGTTTTATCACCACCCGCCACATTGTTGGCAGGTTGGATGGAATGCACATGGTACATTCCATCCTGATCTTTTTTACCAATCAATAAGCCACAACATTCTTGTGGCAAGACCTTTAATGTATGGGCCAATATTTGGTCATAATCTCGTTGAGAAATGATAACCATATAATTTATTGAGCAGGTTCTAAAACAATTGTGCCTAATTTAGCTCCGCTATTGACGTCAAGAATCAACAAGCGGGTAATGCCGAGATCATTTGCAAGGCGCACAATGAGACGATTGCCTTCAAGGTCGCTGCTTTTAACGCTAAATCCTTTTGGAATTTCCAGACGTAAATCGCCAAGCGCACGAACAGGTGATGGGGCAGGCATAATGGCTGTGACAGCAGGCGTAGCCTCAGTTTTCTTCTTACCCAGAAGGGGAACTTCGATGTCTTTAAGGGCTTGTTCTAATCCTGGCGCTTCAGTGGCCAGGTCAAAAAATTTAAAATCAGGGTTGTCTGACTTCTGTATTAGGCCGTACACAAGGGCAACCATACCCAATATAATTAAAATTCCCATGCCGGCAACGGCGGAAACGAGTACACTTCTCATAATTTTAAACTCAAACTTTTTGATGTAGGCCCGTAAATGAGCAATGATATAACTGGTGATCAATTTTCGGTCACGGCCCTTAATGTAGATAAAGGCAAGCGATTGGATAAATTGCTTTCCCAAGGAGAAAGCGGTCTATCACGTTCACGCCTTACATCTCTTATTAAAGAAGGGGTCGTTTCCATTGACGGGCAGACAATAACGGACCCATCGCTTCGGGTCAAACCCGGACAGCGTTTTTTCTTTGAAATTCCAGAAGCAAAAGAATATGAACCCGAAGCAGAAGATATTCCTTTAGAAATTGTCTATGAAGATGATGACCTGTTGGTCTTGAACAAGGCTGCAGGCATGGTTGTACATCCTGCGGCAGGCAATTATACGGGGACCTTGGTTAATGCCCTGCTTCATCATTGTAAGGACAGCCTTTCTGGGGTTGGTGGGGTTAAGCGACCGGGTATTGTTCACCGCCTTGATAAAGAAACCAGCGGTCTGATGGTTGTTGCAAAAAATGACATCACGCATGTGGGTTTAAGTGAACAATTTGCTGAACATTCATTGGAAAGAGCATATCAGGCCGTTGTCTGGGGAACACCGAAGCCATCGGGCGGGCGAATCGAGGGAAACATTGGACGCAGCCCGCAGAATCGTAAAAAAATGGCGATCGTTGGACATGGTGGAAAAACGGCAGCGACGAATTATAACCTGATAAAAGGCGTTGGACTGTATGCCAGCTTGGTCGAATGTCGCCTTGAAACGGGCCGTACGCACCAAATTCGGGTTCATATGACGTCACTTGGAAACACAGTTGTTGGTGATGCACTTTATGGGCGCACTCCGCCTCGTTTCATGCGGGCACTTAATGAAGAACAAAAAAAGATATATAGTGGCTTTGTAAGACATGCTCTACATGCCTATATCATTGGATTTATCCACCCAGGTACAAAAGAATGGATGTCATTTGAAAATGAAATGCCAAATGAAATTAATGAGTTATGCGATATGTTAAAGATTCTTTAAAAAATCCGTTTGCCTGAGCTGTCAGCTAGGGTATTATAGAGGTGAAGGGGTGTAGTTAAAGGAGGGCGACCATGATGGACGGCTTTTAAGGCTGTTCATGTAATCCATATCCGATAGGGGGATGGCGCATGGCTAGCAGCACTTTTGGACTCACGCATACACCGGAAAATAATCTTTCTCGGTACTTAAACGAAATACGTAAATTCCCGATGCTCAGCGTCGAGGAAGAATATAGCCTCGCGGTGCGATGGCAAATAAATGAAGATGATGAAGCCGCACATAAAATGGTCACCAGCCATTTGCGCCTTGTTGCAAAAATCGCAATGGGCTATCGCGGTTACGGCTTGCCCGTTGGTGAACTTATTTCAGAAGGCAATATCGGGATGATGCAGGCGGTCAAACGCTTTGATCCTGAACGTGGTTTCCGCCTTGCTACATATGCAATGTGGTGGATCCGTGCATCGATGCAAGAATATATTTTGCATTCATGGTCTTTGGTTAAAATGGGAACCACGGCGGCACAAAAGAAACTTTTCTTCAATCTACGTAAGTTAAAAGGCCAAATGAAAGCCATTGAAGAAGGCGATTTATACCCAGAACATGTCACGACAATCGCTGATAAATTGAATGTGCCTGAAAATGAGGTCATCAATATGAACCGGCGTTTAGCCAGTATGGATCATAGTTTGAACTCTCCTTTACGTATGGATGGAGATGGTGAATGGATCGATTGGTTGGTCGATGATACGATTGATCAGGAAAAACAACTGGAACGTTCTGAAGAATTTGCCAACCATCATCAAATGCTTGAACGTGGTATGGATCTTTTGAACGAGCGTGAACGTAACATTTTATCGGAACGCCGACTTAAAGATAAACCGACAACGTTAGAAGAACTCAGCAAAGTTTATAATGTTTCGCGTGAACGTATTCGCCAGATCGAAGTACGGGCTTTTGAAAAAATACAAAAGTTTATGAAAAACAGCATATTAGAACAACGCATGAGAGAACAAGAAAAACGCCGTGAATATTAAGTCAGTTTTTCTTTAAAGAGGTAACGCTATTGGCCGGGAGCAGAAGGCTCTCCGGCAGGAGCGCTAGGTTCTATTTCTTCACTGCTTTCTGCAGCGCCTGGTTCTGGGCGTGAAACATCGTCGCCCCATTCAGCCAATAATTTTTTCTGTGCGCCTCGCAATAGGCTGATGCGGCGTTGTGCAATGAATGTCATGACCGTTGTCACGATGGGCGGTGTTACTGCAAAGAGGACCCAGCCAAGTGCAGCAGAGCTGTACATGGTGAAGAGAGAAAACACATCTGTCAGCGTATCAATGGCTACGGACATGGAATTGCTTCCCATCCATAAATCAAGCAGATGGGGGAATATACCGGCAAAATTCATTGCAAAAACGCTTAAAAAGGCAAAACGTTGAGCTGAGCGATCTACGAGAACCGCAACAATTGTCGGTAAAAGACCAAAAACAACCAAGACAAGGGATGCCATTGATACAAGCAAAAGAATCATAGCGGCAAAAAGGGCAAGAAAGCCCAATACCATTGTACCGCCGCCGCCCTTTGGTTGGCCTTTTTTTATTACTCGAGGTGCTTTTACCATTCTATTGCTGTCCGACTACCAAAGTTTGCCAAGGAAGGTGATGGTGATGATTAAAAGAGCGATAACGATAGATGTCATTGCCGCCGCTTGCTGACCGATCCGTGTGGAGTTTTTTTGCAAAGAACTATTGCCCCCATCAATTTCTTTAATTTCATTCTCTGCAAGCTCGAACTCTTCACACGCCTCGTCGAAATCCGATTGGTCTTGAATGCGCTGTTCTGCGTTATCAAGCAGGTTGAAAAGATCAGCCAAATTGCCTTTACGAATCAGGATAGGGGCTTCTTTTTCCATTTCTTCGCGGATAGACTTACTATGAAATGCTTTAATCGCAGGACCTATATGGGCCCCAACCCAACTGGTTAACCCCAATAAATTTCCGGCTTTGGTACGCCATTGAACCAAGGCTAATAAACTGAGCATGCCAAGGGTTGCAATTTCTTCACGATCATCACCAACGGCTTTGATGTGGGGGTCGACATTTTGATTAAGTCGGGCCGCGATGAAAGCAACGATGTGACGATCAATAGGTTTTTTCTGTTTATCAATTTTTGCAGAAACCCGTTCCAAAGCAGGCATTAATTCTTTGATCGTAAGGATGTACTCTTCAACCACCAAGGGGCTTTGGCATGCTAACGTCGGGTTAGTTTCGTATAAACATCTTTCGACGCCATATCCAATTTTGCGTTCTTGGACGAACTTCAAAAGCTGGTCAAAGTTTTTTTCAAGTGCCACATAAACCGGATTATAGGTGTCTTGAGAATCAAACCATGTGCGCGGTAGGCTGCGTGTAATGATTTCAACAGGGGTGTTTGCATTACCTTTTTGCATAATACTGTGGGCAAGTGCGGTGCCAAAGCCATCGGGCATACAGCCACAATCTTTATATCGAATCGGCAATTTAGGATCGAGCACAATGCTAATCCTCGTTGCCATGACATCTTTATCACCAGATTGTGATTGTGCCATATGAATGGCGTTTGATGCGCGTGTGGCCAAATCAGAATCTTCAAGGTCGCGTTTCAACCATGTTTCAAGGGTCTCATCTTTAACAAGTTTTTCAACTTGGCTGGGGGCGCGTGAAACGGCCAGTGAGAGGGTACGGCAATTATAATGTTCGCGCCCACCATATTCGATTGTACGTTTAGCCTTTGGGGCTGATTTTTTTTGCAAAGGGGTCATACGACGACCATTGATCCAGAGATCAAGCTGTTCAAGACTCCAGCGTTCATGGTCATCATCTGAAAGCAAACCGCGTAATGCTTCCAACATATTTTGAGGGACGGGTTCATTGCCAATCAATGAAGTATAAGAACCTTCTTGCATTTTTGCATATAAAATTTCGTCATCTGTTCTCAGGTTTGGAACAGGATTACCGCCGATGAGTGTGAATAAAATTGTCACACCCAGTGCATACATATCATCTGTTATGTCGCCAGAACCACGTCCGGCGGCTGGGGCAGCACCACGTTCGATCGTTTCAAATAAGACGGGTTGATCGTATCCCGGCGGTACTGTTGTGCAATCACCCAGAACGAGGCGGTCGAGAGATCCATCTAAAAAATAAAGATTGGAGGGGCGTATTTGACGGTGTGAAACCCCGCGTGTGGCAATTTCTTGCAAACCATGACAGAGCGGTTCGATAACACGTCGAACCATTTCATGCTGGTTGATTTGACCGAGATGATCTAATAAACGTCCGCCTGTGGGACGTTCATAAATGACAAGAATCGTGCGCTGTTTCATGGGGGGCCAAAAAACAGTGGTATATTCGACAAGCGACATAACGCCGCGAATATTTGCACCTTTTAAGACTTCCATAATCCCTGTACGGGGGCCAAGGAAAGGCGGGCAAACAAGTGCAAATAACTTACGTTCTGTATTGCGTTTATCTTCTGCAACATAGGCCTTTGCAGAAGGCGTGCTGAGTTCAGGTAAAGGAGAGCTGGGCATAACGTGATAACGTTCAGTCACCTTAACAGGAGGCATGATTGCAGCCTTAGCCGTTTCCGGTTGTGGTGCGGCTTTCTGCGCTTCTGTATTGTCCTGATCAGCCATTTAAGCTCTATTTTCCATCTTTAGAATCTATTTTCATCTTATATGTTGTTTAACCATAGTGACATGGGAGACAAAATAAAAATGAAAACTACATAAATGATATAAGACAAACAGTTAAAAGCTTATGAACAACGCTTATAAAAGAAAACCCCACACAAAAAAGTGAGGGGTTTTCTATCATTAAGAAGCTTATATGGCTTTATCCTGCAAAAGGATCAGTAACCAAGATTGTATCATCACGCTCTGGGCTTGTTGAACACACTGCAACAGGTGCATCGATAAGTTCTTCAATACGTTTTACGTATTTAATACAAGTTGCAGGAAGATCAGCCCAAGAACGTGCGCCCTCAGTGCTTTCAGACCAGCCATCCATTACTTCATAGATGGGCTCGACAAGGGCTTGCTGAGCTGCGTTTGACGGAAGGTGTTTGATGATTTCACCGTCAAGTTTGTAACCTGTACAAATTTTCAGCTCAGTCATGCCATCCAAAACATCTAGTTTGGTCAAGGCAATGCCACTGATGCCATTTACTTTAACAGCTTGGCGTACCAAAACAGCATCAAACCAGCCACAACGGCGCTCACGGCCTGTGATTGTGCCAAATTCATGGCCGCGTTCACCCAAACCTTTGCCAACATCGTCAAATAATTCTGTTGGGAAGGGGCCGGATCCGACACGTGTTGTGTAGGCTTTTGTAATACCCAAGATGTATGATAATGCGCCGGGGCCCATGCCAGAACCAGCAGAAGCTTGTCCAGCAACCGTGTTTGATGAGGTTACAAAGGGAACTGTTCCGTGATCAATATCCAGTAAGGTGCCTTGAGCACCTTCGAATAAGATACGTTGTCCTTTACTTTTAACTTCATCCAACAACTGCCAAACGATTTTTGAATAAGGTATGACTTTGGGCGCGAGTTCCAGTAACGGGTTGAGGATTTCTTCAACGCTTACTTCTGGTTTATCAAGCCCACGTAAAAGGGCATTATGGTGTTCAAGTAATTTTTTGATTTTGGCAGGAAGTGTATCAGGGTCAGCTAAATCACCAAAACGAATGGCACGACGACCAACCTTATCTTCATAAGCGGGGCCAATACCACGACCTGTTGTACCTATTTTGGCTTTACCAAGGGCTTCTTCACGCACTTTATCAAGTGTTTGATGAATGGGTAAAATCAAACAAGCATTTTCAGCAATGGCTAAATTTTCAGGATTGATTTCAACGCCTTGTGCGCGAATGGTGTCAATTTCATGTAGCAAGGCAACGGGGTCAATGACCACACCATTACCAATAACAGATAATTTTCCACCGCGCACAATACCCGAAGGTAAGAGGCTGAGCTTATATTTGACGCCATCGATAACCAATGTATGGCCCGCGTTATGGCCCCCTTGAAAGCGTACAACAACATCAGCGCGTTCTGAAAGCCAGTCGACGATTTTGCCCTTGCCTTCATCTCCCCATTGAGATCCGACTACAACTACGTTTGTCATTGGTGAATATACTCCGTGGCTGACCCGTATCAATTATGATAGGGGCAATGTGTTTCCATTTAAGAAAATATGACTACAACCGATGCGCAGGCCTTCTGCTTTTGCATCACTTACTTCTTCTAACCCGTTCACACAAATATGACCTTCACTTCGAAGGTCTGTTGCGATTTGAACGTCTGTTCCAAAAGGAACGAAAATTTTGTCTTCTGCTATTGGTTTGGGTAAGGCCCGCATCAAGCTGTCTATGAAGAGGGTGAAACCCGTTGCGGGTTCACCTGAACCTGCGATGTAACGTCCGCCACGTCCTAATTCGCCGCGCGCACCTTTGGCATAAAAAGTACAAGTGACGCCTGAATGATATTCATAACCGCGATTTTCAACAGGGTCTACTGTCAGGGTGATGCTTGCATCGCGGCTGATGATCAATTCATATACTGAAATCAAACGGTCGCGTAATTCCCCTGCTTCACCTGAAAGTGAAAGGTCTTTCATAATTTTAAGGCCTGTTTCAGCAGGGCCGGCACTGTCTAGCAAAATGCTGAATAATTCAGCCGCATCACCACCTAATTTTTGAACACTCGTGATGTCTTTTCGATCGAGGGCTTCACGCAGTTGAGTTTGTGATGTGCTATCCATTTCAAGCGTATCACATAATGATGCAATTAAGCGCGGCACGCCAAGGTCAACACTCAGACCCGTTACACCACAATTTTCCAGTGCTTCGAGTGCTAAAAGGATGACTTCAGCATCACTCGTGTGCGAATCTGATCCGATTAACTCTACACCAGCTTGCCCAAATTGGCGTTCTGGGCGCAATTGAGATCCTTTGACCCGTAAAACTTGGCCTTGGTAGCTTAGTCGCAATGGGCGCGGAGCATTGATTAATCTTGTTGTGGCGATACGGTCAACCTGAACGGTCATGTCAGGTCTGATCCCGAGCATGCGTTGAGATACCGGGTCCATCACACGAAATGTTTTTGCTGCAATGGCGGCGCCACTTCCTTGAAGTAGATTATCTTCAAATTCAATTAAGGGCGGCTTCACACGATCATAGCCATGAGAGCTGAACGTTTGCATGAGTTGGTCTACGACATTTGCTTCAAACTCAGCATTTATCGGTAAAATATCTTCTAGGCCTGTTGGCAGTAATGCTCTGTCAGTCATATTTTGTGTCCACAAACGAAATTAGCTCATGATAAAAGGGTGCACCACAAAAAGAGTGACGCACAAAGCGGCTTTCTAGCCGGAATTGAGCCCAACATCAAACCTTAAAATGATTTTTTGGTGTTTATCGATAGAAATATTCAAATCTAATGAATTTGGAGAGCTTTTTTAGAGCTGAAAATAATTGGGCCACCGTCTTCCTTAGAAGCGGTGGCCCTTATTATTAGCCTCAACCTGTCAAACTTGCCTTAATGATCGGCAAGCACACATTAGGCGAGCTGAAAGTTTGCCGTCAAGAAAAACTGTTGCTGCATTGCACCAATTATGAGATTTGACAAAGAAAAGTTTAAAATAAATCTTAACCTTGGCATCTGCAAAACTGTGGGGTAGGCTTTGTTTAAACGATAAATAACAAGGTGTTGAATAATGAAAAACGACCAGAAAATGAAATGTGTTGAGATCAGTGAACCGGGCGGGCCAGAAGTTTTAAAGGTTGTTGAACGTTCGATACCGAATCTTATTGAAGGTGAAGTTCTTATTAAAGTCGAAGCTGCAGGTGTTAATCGTCCTGATGTGATACAAAGAAAAGGGCTTTACCCAGCTCCACCTGGAGCATCAGATTTACCGGGATTAGAAATTGCGGGCGAAATTGTTGCTTTGGGGGCTGGTGTTTCGCTTTTAAAAGTGGGTGATAAAGTGTGCGCGCTGACAAATGGCGGCGGTTATGCACAATATTGTAATGTGCCTGCCAAGCAATGCTTACCCATCCCCAAAGGTCTAAGCATGGTCGAAGCAGCAATTTTACCAGAAACCTTTTTCACGGTTTGGTTTAACCTTTTTGTTCAAGGAGGGTTAAAAGCCGGACAAAAGCTTTTGGTGCATGGCGGTTCAAGTGGGATTGGGACGACAGCCATTCAAATTGCATCTAAATTGGGGGCTATTGTTTATACGACAGCTGGTAATGATGAAAAATGTCAAGTTTGTCGCGATTTAGGCGCAGCTCGCGCGATTAATTACCGAAATGAAGATTTTGTTGATGCCATAAAAGAAGAAACAGCGGGTAAAGGCGTTGATATGATCCTTGATATGGTCGGTGGGGATTATATTTCACGTAACTTGAAATGTTTGGCGAGATTTGGACGTTTGATTAATATTGCTTACCTACAGGGCAGTAAAGTTGAAGTGAATTTTATGACTGTCATGTTAAAGCAGCTACA
>Ga0105358_10002453_pt1 | contig 9947 bp, 16 predicted proteins | sample GOMGulsemesocosm_5_FD_83509 | JGI IMG/M metagenome (GOLD analysis project Ga0105358, IMG submission 83509) | Methane-oxidizing microbial communities from mesocosms in the Gulf of Mexico - GOM15C Gulf of Mexico | ecosystem: Environmental > Aquatic > Marine > Cold seeps | place: Gulf of Mexico...
AATCGCTTGACAGCCATTCTTAAAACAGTAGAATGGCGACCTCTGACGCGGGGTGGAGCAGTCTGGTAGCTCGTCGGGCTCATAACCCGAAGGTCGTAGGTTCAAATCCTGCCCCCGCAACCACCGTTACAGACATCGGCCCCGACTGCGACTTGCAGTGCGGGGCCGGTTGCTATGTGGGCCCACAGTTCTTCGTCTTTGACCTCTAGCTGCACACTGCCCAAGATGTCCACAATCGCGCGGCGCGCTTCCGCTGGGCTGACCTGTATCGCGTTTTCAAAGTCCAGCCGGACTGCCTGAAACTCTCTGCGCACGTCCACTAGGTCAACAGGCTCGGCGCTGGCCTGATCAATCTCGTATTCCAACGTGTGCAGCTCGCGCTCTGCCTGCCTGATGCGCTGCTCGATGGGTGCAGAAATACCAATCCGAGCAATGGCGTCGACCAGGTTGGACAGCTCGCCCTGCAATGTCTCGCGCCGGGCCTGCAGCGCTTCAACCGTACCGCTGTCGCTACCAAGCTGCCGGCGCTCGATCACCAGTTGTTCAATCATCCGCGCCACGTCGTCAGTGAGTACTTCATCGCGCACCACCGACAGCATCCGACGATCTAGCCGCTTGCGGCCAACACTGAACCCAGGGCAAACCGTTGGGCCTCGGTCGTGCCCCTTGGTGCAAATGTATTGCGTGTAGCCTCCACTGTTCAGCGGGCCGCCACAGTGAGGGCAGCGCAGCACACCGCTGAGCAGTGCAGAGCGTGGCCGCTGCGCCCGCTTCTTTCCATCGGCTCCACGGCCAGCGTCGATCCGCGCCCGCACTCGCTCCCAGGTTTCCTGATCGACAATGCGCAGCTCCGGCACGTCCTGCACTCGCCATTCATGGCGCGGCCGATCCACCCGTTGGCGCTTGGCGGTGTCCGGGTCTTTGATCCACTGCGAGCGGTTCCAGATGTAGCAGCCAGCGTACAGCTGGTTATTCACAATCCCGGAACCTTTCTGGGGGCTACCGTAGACCGCCGAGACAGCCCAGGAATCACCGCGCGGCGAAGGCACACCCCTCGCGTTCAGTTCAAAGACGATGTGGCGGAACGGGTGACCGTTGGCCACCTTTTGGAAGATCCAGCGCACCCAATGAGCCTGCTCTTCGTTGATAACGTACCTGCTGCCGGTTTCGTCTTTGATGATGTCGTAACCGTAGGACTTGCCGCCGGCGATGTAGCCACGGTCAACCTGGCCATGCATGCCGCGCTGGGTCTTGTGGCGCAGGTCGTCCAGGTACAGTTCATTGATCAGCCCGCGCACACCGCGCATGACCTTTCGGCCCTGGTGCTGCGAGTCGTAGCCATCGGCCAGGCCGATGATGCGGATCCCGCGATGCTCCATGCGTCGGACTACTGATTCCTGCTCTACCTGGTCGCGGGCCAAGCGGTCTAGCCCTTCCACCAGCAGAACATCAAAACGCCCCGCCAGCATATCTGCCAGCAGGGCTTTGCCACCTGGGCGGCTTGCAACTTGAGTGGATCCCGACAGGGCGCTGTCGGTGTGGGCGGCCACCAGCTGCCAGCCCTCGCGCTGAGCGCGGGACTGGCACAGGTTGACCTGATCAGTGAGTGACGTTTCGCTCTGCTTGTCCGAGCTGAACCGAGCGTAGATTGCTGTTCTCATTGTGCGACCGATCAGAGGTTGAAGGCTTGGCGGACAGGCGGGCGTCGATAGCCTCGGCCAGGATGTGCGCCAATCTGATTTGACCAGGGGATAACCGGGCCATAATAGCGTCTTTCTCAGTCATCCCCCCTGCCCTCCCGTCAGCCACTCGGCCCGGCGCTTCCACTGCTCGCGCATTTCATCCACCAGCTTGATGATGTTGGCCTCTGACCGCCGTTTCTCTTTGAGCATAGCTTTCAGCTGCTCGAGGCGCTCGGGTGTGCGGTAGCCACGGCGGATCCAGCTCCGCGCCTCAGCTTCAAGCAGCTGCTGTTTGACGGACTTTTCAGCCATGAGCCACCCCCGGCTGATAGCCAGCCAGCACCTGATCCATGCGCTGCAGCAGGTCGGTGAAGTCGTAGGGCGCGGCTCGGCGACAGTTGCGGGATTCGTACAGCAGCTGCAGCGCCTGGTCACGCTTGGCGGTGACGCTGGCCAGCTCTGCCCGTGCTGCAGTGTGGCGCCCTACCAGCTCAGTGATCTGCGTTTCCAAGCGCCTGCCGAGTGTTGTTCGCCCGATGTGCTCGGCCCACTCACCAGACTCCAGAAGGTTGGCCATGACGGCGATATCGTTCAGCGGGTTGTCGCGCTTGCGCCCCTCTACGCCGTATATTTCGATGAAGGAACGCAAAAGCATAAGTTGCGTTTTCACTGCATGCCCCTGCTGCTCGCAGTCTTCGAACCCGCTCAGGAAGCTCTCAGCATTCTTTGCAATATCCGTCAGCATCGTCAGGTCATGCAGCAAGCAATCCACAGCAAGGCTGATCGTCGACGGTTCCAGAGCGATGCCCAGTAGGTGGCATGCTTCCATCACTTCATCTTGCAAAAGCGTATGCACGTTCCCGCGCCGATCAATCCAAGCGACTTGTTCAAACTCCGTCCTGTCGTAACCCAAATCAAGCACCGGCGGCGTGACTACTCCGCACGGCCAGTGCACCACGCGCACCACGTCAGCATCAGTGAAGGTACGAGGCTTACGGGTTTTGGTGTTAATACCAACCATTTGGCCGGGGTTTGCCCAATCAGAACCACGACGACCTTTCACTATTAGCTCAACGGTGCACCCCAGCAGACGGCAAACCACCACTGTTCCTGACGGATACGCCGCCTCGGTCACTTCAGACAGGTTCTTCTGCGCTGCCTCCATCACGGCTTTTGCCTTCTCAACTTCCGGAATCATCGCGGCGCCCTCAGCTTCATAACGCGGCGCAGGCCGCTGGAATTCATACCGCTGACCACGCCTTCGGCGGCCAGCTGGTTGAGCAGGTCAATGGCATGAACGTAGGTGACGCCGATGGCGTCTTGCAGCCGGCGAATATCCGCGTCTTGGGTGGTGATCACATGCACCCGCGCCCGGTGCAGCCAGTCGGCTGCTGGTGATGCCTGGCCGGCGCTGCTAACCTCTGCAGCGCTGCTGCCTTGAATGTCATGCTGTTGCATGGGGTTCTCTCCTTTGGTGGTGGCCGGCGCTGGGGGGTTGCCGCCCCCCGGCGCCACCTTCTTTGCTCAGCTGCTGTCAGCGAATGCGGATCTTCTGGCCCTCTTCGATCACATACAGGTTCACGTCCTTGAGGCGGTAGCGACCACCAACACCGCCGATGACGTTGTATCCGCCTTTGCAGGCCACAATTGCGACCTCAAACGGGTGGCCATAGCCGCGTTCTATGCACATTTGCGCCTGGTGCGCGTACTCGCTGGTTTTCTTAATCTCTGCATAAAGCTGCTGCATGAGGTTCTCTCCTTTGGTGATTTGCAGGGGTTGCCGCCCCTGTTACTTGCTGTCAGTGCTGGCCTTGAATACCCAGCATTTGACGGTTGTTGGTTTGCTCTCTCGGGCTTCAAAAGCGTTAGTCGGCTGGCGGGAGCGGATGACGCTGTGCACCGGCCGGGTGTCAATGTATTTGTGGGTACGGCTGTCTTTGAGCAGGCGGCGCAGATCCTTGAGCTCGGCGAGCGGCTGGCGGTGGTTCGATGCCAGCTTGGCGAACTCGTTTAGGTTGATAGCGATCAGCGACGGGTCAGCCGCATGGTTCACGACCGACTCTTCACTGGTGGACTGCAGGTATTCGTAGACCTCCCAGAACTCGGCCACCTCTGACGGATCCTTGTTGACCGATTCCTGGCGCTCTACCGCCATTTGTCTGAGGGTCAAATACACCTCGTCCATTTGCGCACGGGTGATGGGCGTCAGCTGCGGCAGGCACTCCACCATGGCCATGATCTGGGCGTGACACTTGCTGACACGCTCGATGCGCACCTCGCGCATGGCGCGAAACTCGGTTTCGTAGCGGGGGAACTGCTCGTTGAAGGTGGCCAGAATGCCGGCCTCTGCCTTGAGGGCTTTCAGCAGGTAATGGCTAACGTCCTCGATCTGCAGCATGTTGAGGGTGTCGGCCGATGCTCGGCTCTGCTCGGTGACCACCGGGCGCACAAAATGCAGCTTGACGATGCGCGTCATGATTGCCTCAGACGCCACCACGCTGGCGTTCTGGCTGATGCAGATACTGCCCCGGAACGGCGGTTCATAGGTTTCATTACCGCCGGTTTTCTGGCCCCTGGTGCGCAGGGTGCCGCCCCCGAAAAAGTCTTTCAGCTCGTCCCAATCAAACGACTTGGCGTGGGCCTTGTCTGGGTCGCTGCGGTCGCCTTCCAGCAACACCACCGGCATGCCCGACACTTGCCCCATGGCGCGGGAGCGGCCCGCGACTGACGACTTGCTCGGGTCGAAGCCCTCATAGTCGCGGCCAAGCAGCTTCCAGAGAAACTGCAGCAGGGTGGATTTGCCCGCGCCGGCCTCGCCGGTGGCTTCCAAAAAGGGAAACGATGCATAGCGCTCGCGGATCTGCTCGACGAAGAGCGAGCCAGTCCAGAACGCCAGGGCAATCACGCCCTGGGCGCCAAAGCACGTCCACAGGTGGCCGAACCAATCGGCCTTGTAGGTGGCTTCGTTGGTGCTGGCTTGAATCGGAATGGTCTTGAGCAGGCTTTTCAGGCGCAGTTTGCCAAACTCGAAAAAGTCTTCGTTGTTGGCTTTGAACAGCTGGCCGTCCTTGACTGCCAGATCCCCCAGCAGATAGGCCTGGTATTCCTTGCTGTAGCCGATGTAGTCGATGGTTTGGACGGTCTTAATGTTGTACAGCTGATCCTGCATGATGCGTTGCAGCTGCAGTGGGCTGCCGGTGAACATAGCCCCGGCCGCCACACTCAACAGCCGCTTGGTGAACTCGCCCACCGCCGCCACCTGGGCGCCGGTGAAGGTGTTTTTCACGCTGCCGCCGTCGTGCGGGAAATCCACTCGGAAGTAGTACCAGGACTCGTCCGTCACTTCGTTGCGTTGGAAGTACAGAGCGCGCGGGCTGCAGTTGGCGATCTGCACCACCCCGCCGGACTGTTCCAGGGCCCGTTCGCGCAGCTGGTCGCTGTTCTCCACGCGGATGTTTGGGTCTTCGGAATTTTGCAGATCCTCCATCGCCTTGTTGTACTTGCCTAGATCCAGCTTGAACCAGTACATGCGATTGTCGTAGGTGAAATAGAACTCGTGCTGCTCGCGCCAGGTGTACATAAGCAGCCCTTTCTCACTGGCGTTTTTGGCCAGCAGCAGGTTGCCGTGGTAGCGGTATTCCTCCAGGTGCTTTTTCTCCAGCCGCTTGGCCAGCCAGAGGTCATTCCAATCGCGCTTTTCTTCGCTGAATGGGATCTGCGCCGCAACGCAGCTCCAGCCGTCTGCCTCGGCCTGCGCTGCCCACTTCTTGGTGTACCGCTGCCCGGCCTTGTCGCCGTCCAGTGCCCACACCAGTTCCGGCCAGCGCTTGCCATTGGCGGCGCATTGCTCTGCCAGCGCGGCCAGCTCGGTGCCTGGGTAGTTGTTGCAGCTCATGATTGACACGGCACTGATACCGGCATGCAACAGGGCGATGGCGTCGAAAATGCCCTCAACGATCCACAGCTGTTTGACCTCCATCAGGTCAATGCACGGCGGGATCCACCAGCGGCCCTGATAGTCAGAACCGAATTTGAACATGGCCTTTTTCTTGCCAAAGCGCGCCGGCCGGTCGATCAGCCGTTCCCAATGGCCACCGCCGGGCAGCGGGAATCGCACCGTTTCGGATGCAATGCCCAGCTTGCGGTCGTGGTATGTCTCCTGGGTGTACCAGCCCTTGATCATCACCGGGTCAAAGCCGCGGGCAAATTCCAGGTAGGCGCGGGCAGCGGCTACCGGGTCAGCCTCTGTGCGCTGATAGCGCTCTGACCAGTCGTCGAACAGGTCGCGGTATTCCTCCTTGATGTAGATGCTGGCCCCGCACTTATCCAGGCGCCCGCAATACAGCACCCAAGGGGCATCGGCGTTGGTGTACAGCTCCTTTTGATTGCAGGCAGGACACTTGCCACCCTGCAACCATTTGCCCTTCTGTTTGTTCAGGTCAAAGTCGTTGCCGATCCGCTGGCGAATCTCTTTAAAGAGGTCGTAATTCATTGGGTAACTCGGTCTGTCTGAGCGTCTGAGCCGAGGGCTAGGGTCAGTGCGCCCATCAGTTTTTTATTCGCCGCCATGTCTGGGCAGTGAGCCAGAATGCTGCCGTGGCGCAGGCCGTGCGGAACCAGCCGGTAACGGTCTTTGTGGAATTCATCCTGCAGACGCATCCGGTACTGTTGGCGCGTCGCCTGCAGCAGCGCGTCAACCTGTTGCGGGGTCAGTTCCAGTTCAATGCGCATGGCGGCGGCCTCGATCAGTGGACGACGTGCAGCGCTGGGGCGCGGCGAGGGAGCATCACCTGCCGGATCAGCTCAACCGGAATGGCATACACCATGCCGCTGCGGCTATCGCGCAGCATGACCAGCTCGCTGGTGCTGCTGGACAGATCCGCGAACACCTGCGAGTGGTGCACCCGTTGGGCATACGCCTGAGCGGCGGCGTTCTCTGCCTGCTGCCGGGTGATCCCCTGCACCGATATATGCAGATGGTTGGCGGTGGAATGCACCTGGGCACTTGCACCCATGCCCAGCGGCAGCTCGCGGATGTACGCCAGAGCCTTACCGGCCAGCAACTTGCTGGTGTGGGCGTCCGTCATCGCCTGGGCGGTGACGTTCTCTGCCTCTGCCTGGCTGGCACCAAACACCCGCTGCAGGTGATCAACCGTGCGCAGGAATAACCCTTCATCGTTGCCCAGGTGCTCGCCAGCGTGGCGTTGCAGGAAGCCAGCGGCGGCCGCCTGCAGGGTTTCTTTGTTGTTATGCATGGCTGCTTTCCTCTGTGTCGAACAGGTCAATTTGATCGGTGTCTGGCTGCGAGAAGCGCAACGCCTGCATGCGCTCGGCATGCGGCGCTAGCGGTAGCTTTATCAGTGGCTGTTCAAGCCCGGACGGGCTGAGCTGAAACTCAATGGTCTGCGAGCCCGAAAACTTGGCACCGCACACCAGGCTGGTGCACTCGTAATACACAGTCCGAAAACAGGGGGTTTGCCCCTCTGACGTGCGGATTCTCAGCCTGCTGCGGCAGGCTGGGCACACTTGGTTGTAGGTGCTCACTGGTCGTTGCTCCGTACCTGGTAAAGCGCCCGACCTCTGCCACTGGTTCGCTTGGCAGCCTTGCGCAGCGCCGATTTAGCCAGCCATTCGGCGGCTTGCTCGACAGTCTCCAGGCCCTGGTGCTGTCGCACCTTTTCCAGCATTGCCAGTTGGTCATTGGACAGGGTGATTTGATGATTCGGCATCTTTTCGTCTGACGTTTGTTGGCTTCGATCAGGCCTGGCGCTGTACGACACTGGAATCAGTGCCGAGCACAGCCACTGCCTCGCGCATTACCAGCTCACGCACCAACGCGCCGAGTTGGTCGCCCTGGTAGTCGGCCAGCGCCCGTATCAGGGCGTGTTCGTAGTCGTCCAGGCGGATGGTCAGGCGGTTGTCACGCACTCGTTTAGGGTCGGCGTACATGGCGGCAATCCTCACTGCAAAGTGATCTGATCTGGCTCAGGCGCTTTCACGACTCCTGCGCACCGGCATCGGTAGCGGCTTGGTGCTGCTGCATGCCTTGAACAATGAGCAGGCGCGCGGTGGCAGACAGCGAGCGCATTTCCTGGGAAGCGATGCGCTCTAGCTGGCGGCGCTCTAGCTGGGTGAGGTGGGTCATCAGGGGCTTGTTGCAGCCCTTTGGAGACGGGGAGCGGCTAATGGGCTCGACGGTGGTGCTGGCTTTGCTCATGGCTTACTATCTCTTTCAGTGTGTAAGACGCTTGAAGGGGTGTAGGTGCGCGTCGGTGCCGCCTGGTTTAGGCGATGCATTGCTATGCATGGGGCTCTCTCCTTTGGGGTATTGGGTGGCGTTGCCGCGCCGAACCAATACAAAGTCATTAACTGTGTAAGACAAATATAGGACATATATGCACCATGGGCAACACTGATCAGACAGATTTGTCCATTCGACTGCGCATAGAGCGGCTTAGCCTGCAGCTCAGTCAGTTCGACGTAGCGGATTTATTGGGGGTAAGCCAAAAGACGGTTGCCCGTTGGGAGAAGGAAACATCAATACCCAGCGACAAGCTCCAACTGCTGCATGGGCATGGGTTTGATGTGATGTACATACTCACAGGGCAACGAATGCCGAGTCCCGTGGATGGACTCAGCGAGCGAGAGTCGATCTTGCTTAGCCGTTACCGCCAGCTGCGTGAGGATCTGCGCGTTTCTTTGGAACTGGTGACTGAGTCCATGGCTGCCGGTCAAAGCACAGAATCAGCAAAACCAATGAAAGTATTGAAGGGATAAATTCACACAAGGAGCGCCATTCATGGCAATGACGAAGTGCAAAGAATGCGGACAGGAAGTCTCAACCAAGGCAAAAAAGTGCCCTAGCTGCGGCGTAGACAACCCCGGTGTTACCGCCAAAGATCAATTGATTGGGGTCGTCATCCTGTTCGTCATTATTGGGGCAGTAGTGACGATGTGCAGCAGCGGCGATGACGACGCGCCGGAAGCGGCCGCCCCTCCGAGGGTCGATGACGCAACCTGCATGAAAGACCTGCAATGCTGGGGCGACCGCCACACTGGTGCCGCTGGCGTTTACTGTGACGACAAAGTCGAGTCTTTGGCGAGCTACAGCGCGCGCTGGACTGACGGCATGCTGGAACCCAAATTCAGCCACTTCCGTTGGCTAAACAAAGATCAAGGCACCCTCACCTTTATTGGCGACAAAATCGAGCTGCAGAACGGTTTTGGTGCCTGGCAAAACCACATCTACGAATGTGATTACAACCCTGCAACGAAGCAGGTGATGGACGTTCGTGCGCGTCCTGGCAGGCTGTGAACTGCCAACCCATAGACCATTAACAACGGAGCTAGCAGCAAACATGACTGACAAGAAAAAGCCATCCGACAGCGGGCGCACAAATCCTGGCAGCGGTAGCAACCGCCAAGACTCAAATGGTGGTATCGCTCATGACAGCGGCAAGGGACGGGTGAATACTAATGACAACACTATATCCGAAGCACGCCCAACTCCCAGGCCGAGAAAATGACCGACACAGCCCTCGAAGATGAAATTTTTGATCTTCGCTTCTACTTACAGCGGTGCGTTCGTTACCACATGCGGCGAGCCTCGTTTTTCACCAAGTGGCAGCGTTGCACTTCATTCATCGGGGTGCTGTTCGGATCTGCGGCTCTTGCCGTGCTCATTGACAAGGTGCCCGACTGGATCGGCCTAGCCGCTGCTTTTCTGGTTACGGTTGTTTCCGCCCTGGATCTAGTCGTTGGCACCGGGCAGCATGCGTGGATTCATAACGACTTGCGCAAACGTTTTTTGGAACTGGAGGGGCGCCTGTCTTCAGAGAATCACACCCGCGAACTGGTCGCCGAGCTGAACGGTTTGGTGAGGCGCATCGAAGCGGATGAACCGCCGGCGCGGGAACTGCTGAACTTGCTGGCCCGAAACGATGTAATTCGATCTTGGTTCCCAAAAGAAAGGGCAGACAAGGAAGTATCAGACATCGGTTGGTTCAAGCGTTCCTCTGCCAATTTCATTGACTGGGACATCGACAAGTACTGAATAATTTTTTTACTGCCAACATCTGTCCTATTAAATGGCCATCACGGCCAGTCTAACCATGACAATTTCCCTGGGGTGTGTGGTCGGTTCCAAGGTGGCACCGGGCACCCCAAAGGAGATGCACCGCATGGAAAAACAACGGCAGAGCCAGCCAATACCGCCAGCGCTTGAGCAGCGCGAAATAGCACTACTGACTGCATTTCGTGGCCTCA